>RCMY010005359.1_pt1 | contig 10903 bp, 10 predicted proteins | sample 2041341 | NCBI WGS metagenome assembly RCMY01 (sample SAMN09708234, study PRJNA481090) | Marine sediment metagenome, whole genome shotgun sequencing project.
TAAAACCTTCTTACCTGAAATGATATTGTAAAGAATAACAATAACTGCAATTACCAATAAGATATGTATTAAACTGCCGGTTGCAAGACCAGGCACAATACCTAACATACCAAGTAACCAAATAATTATCAAAATAACTGCTACTAACCATAAAAGACTTCTCATAATGTGTGTTTTTAGATTGTTTATTGTATAAAATTAATAGTATTGTTCGATTGCGATTAACTCAATTCAAAGTAATAATAACTCAAATTTTGTGATGAGTATATAATAGAAATTTTAAAACAAACTCATTATCAATAATTTACACCAAATTTTCTTTAAAAAAATCAATTGTTCGAGACCAAGCTAATTCTGCAGCTTCCTTATCATAACGTGGTGTTGACGTATTATGAAAACCATGATTAACATCAGGGTAGAAAAATGCAATATGTTTCTTATTATTTTCTTTAAGTGCTTTTTCATATTCGGGCCATCCTGCATTAACGCGTTCGTCCAATCCTGCATATTGTAACATTAGCGGTGCATTTATATTCTTTAAATCTTCTGTAGGCTGACCTCCATAGAAGGGTACCGCTGCAGCCAAATCAGGCACTTTAACCGCCATCATATTAGAGATCCAACCTCCAAAGCAAAAACCTACTACTCCTATTTTACCATTACAATTCTCATTAGTTTTTAGATATTTAAAGGCAGCAATAAAATCTTCCAACATTTCATCTCTATCTCGAGTACTCTGCATTTCCCGACCTTCATCATCATTACCCGGATAACCGCCCAACGGACTCAATGCATCGGGTGCTACGGTAATAAAACCTGCCAAAGCAGCACGCCTAGCAGTATCCTCAACATATGGGTTTAGACCTCTGTTCTCATGAACCACCACAATACCAGGTAATTTATTGGTAGCTGATTTTGGTTTTGACAATAGTGCCTTAATCTCGCCACCACCTTTAGGAGAATTATAAGTAATAAATTCAGATTCTAAATCGGGATTATTTTTATCTACTAAAAAGGTATCTTCATAATTTGGCATTAAAAAACTCATCAAAGATGCCACAGTTAATCCACCTACTGCATAAACGGATATCTTCTGTACAAAATCGCGTCTTTGAATTTTATTATGGGCATAAGCATCATAGAGGTCAAACACTTCTTGTTTGATGTCTTCTTTTCTAAGCATTTTCATTTTTCAACTTTTTCGTTCTTTACTAAATATACAAAAAATACCATATCATACATTTAAACTTGAAACGAAAAAAGCCTCATTCCCAATACAATAGGGATGAGGCTTTTAATTTATTTTATGGATATATGATTAACTCAAACTAGCTAAACTCTTATCTAAAGTATCTATTTTAGCTTCTGCATCTGCAATTTTTTGACGCTCTATGGCAATAACTTTCTCTGGCGCGTTATTTACAAATCGCTCATTAGACAATTTCTTTTGAACTGACATTAAAAAGCCTTTCGTATACTTTAGCTCTTCTTTTATCTTCAAAATTTCTGCTTCAACGTCTATTGCACCCTCAATTGGTACAAAGTACTCATTACTTTTTACCCTAAAAGTCAAAGAGCCTTCTAATTGCTCTTTTAAATAGGTGATTTCAGAAACATTCGTCAACTTAGAAATTACCACATCCCAATTCTTATCTACCTCCTCGGTATTTAAGACAGAAAGCTCTAATGACTCTTTCATCGGAATATTTTTATTTTTTCTAATTGTACGTACTCCTGCAATAACCTCAGCAGCAAACTCGAACTGCTCTATTAACTCCTCATCAATCTTACCTGATATTGGCCATTTGGCAATAACTAATGCCTCACTTGAACTTCTTTCAGATATATGCTGCCAAACCTCTTCTGTCAAAAATGGCATAAAGGGATGTAACAATTTTAAATTCTGTTCGAACAATTGAATCACTTTATTAAAGGTTATTTTATCTATCGGTTGTTGGTATGCTGGTTTAATAATCTCCAATAACCAAGAACTATAATCATCCCAAACCAACTTGTAAATAGACATTAAGGCATCTGAAATACGGAATTTATTAAAATGGTCTTCAATCTCTAATAACGACTTATTCAATTTTGACTCATACCATTGCAAACCTAATTTAGATGCTTCTGGCTGAGGAATATCTGCTACCTCCCACCCTTTTAATAATCTAAATCCGTTCCATATTTTGTTTGCGAAATTCTTTCCCTGTTGACATAAATCTTCATCAAACATTAAATCATTTCCTGCTGCAGAACTTAACAATAAACCAACACGTACACCATCGGCACCGTAATCTTCTATCAGTTTTAATGCATCTGGTGAATTACCAAGAGATTTCGACATTTTTCTACGCTGCTTATCTCTCACTAAACCTGTGAAATAAACATTTTCAAAAGGTTGCTTACCTCTAAACTCATATCCGGCAACAATCATTCTGGCTACCCAGAAAAATAAAATATCAGGACCGGTTACTAAGTCATTGGTTGGGTAGTAATAATTCACTTCCTCATTATCTGGCTCTAAAATTCCACCGAAAACACTTATTGGCCATAACCAAGATGAAAACCAAGTATCTAACACATCTGCATCTTGCCTTAAATCGCTCGCTTGTAAATTAGCATTATCAGATTTATTCTTAGCAAGTTCAAGAGCTTCCACTTCATTTGCTGCTACAACAAAATCATCTTGCCCGTCACCGAAATAAAATGCAGGTATTTGCTGTCCCCACCATAATTGTCTTGAAATATTCCAATCGCGAACATTTTCCATCCAATGGCGATATGTATTTTCAAATTTCTTTGGATACAACTTTACATCACCACTCCCCATTACCGCTTCTAATGCAGGTTTGGCCAAATCTTCCATTTTTAAGAACCACTGATCAGACAATTTTGGTTCTATTACTGCTTTGGTGCGCTCAGAAGTACCAACCTTATTAATATGGGTTTCTGTTTTTACCAAAAATCCCTTTTCCTCTAATTCTTTAGAAATTTCCTTTCTAACTACAAAACGGTCTTTACCTTCATAATGCATTCCAAAACTATTCAAGCTTGCATCATCATTAAAGATATCTATGGTCTCCAAATTATGTTTCTCACCTAACGCTTTGTCATTTATGTCATGTGCAGGTGTCACCTTTAAACAACCTGTTCCAAATTCCATATCTACATATTCGTCTTCAATAATTGGTATTAGCCTATTACAGATAGGTACAATAATCTTTTTACCTTTTAGGTGTTTAAAACGTTCATCATTTGGGTTAATACAAATAGCCGTGTCACCCAAAATTGTTTCGGGTCTAGTTGTTGCAATGGTCACCTTTTCATCTGAACCCTCTATAGCATATGCCAAGTAATACAATAAACCTTGCTTTTCCTCGTAAATTACCTCTTCATCTGACAAGGTAGTCTTAGCTTCTGGATCCCAGTTTACCATTCGGTAACCACGATATATCAATCCTTTATTATATAAATCAATGAAGACTTTGATAACGCTATCATATCGTTCCTGATCCATAGTGAAAGCGGTACGGTCCCAATCGCAAGAACAACCCAATTTCTTCAACTGCTCTAGAATGATGCCACCGTATTGGTGTGTCCAATCCCAAGCATGTTTTAAAAATTCATCGCGGGTAAGGTCATTTTTATTGATACCCTGTTCTTTCAGTTTTGCAACAACTTTAGCCTCTGTTGCTATCGATGCGTGATCGGTACCTGGCACCCAACATGCATTTTTACCTAATAAACGAGCTCTTCTTATCAATACATCTTGAATGGTATTGTTTAACATATGGCCCATATGTAGAATACCTGTCACGTTAGGAGGAGGTATTACAATACTATAAGGCTCTCTTTCATCTGGTACGGAATGAAAATAACCGTTTTTCATCCAGTACTCATACCAATGACTTTCTGTAGATTGCGGATTATATTTTGAAGGAATTTCCATATTTGGAACAGTTTTTGAATAATAATAAAAAGGGTTATTGAAAATAAAGCCGAATTGACAATCTAACGGTCATTTCAGCCAATTTTACCCAAACATAAATACGAAACAAAAATAAGTAACGTTAGAGTATAACAAAAGGATTTTGAGGTTGATCTGAAAAGATTTAATTTTGACGTCCACCCAAAATTAAAAATGATGAAAAAAATAGTACTTGTATTATTTATTGGTTTACTAGGATTAAGCTTAACTGCGCAAGATACTGCTGCTAAAATCGAGTTTAAATCTGAGACAGTTGATTATGGTGAAATTGCCAAAGGTTCAGATGGAATAAGAGTTTTTGAATTTACTAATACAGGAACAGCTCCACTTATCATAAGTAAAGTGAGTTCTAGCTGTGGTTGTACAATTCCTAAAAAACCAGAAGATCCAATTTTACCGGGTAAAACAGGTGAGATTCAGGTAAAATACGATACCAATAGAGTTGGTCCTATACGTAAAGCTATTACGGTAATATCTAATGCAGACACACCTACAATGGTTTTAAAAATTAAAGGGGAAGTTAAAGCTGCTACTGGTACCAAATAAGAATAAAACTTTAGAATATAAAAGCCCAACCAAAATGGTTGGGCTTTTTTTATATCGCTTTCTTACTCAAACAGTGGTTTCAAAACAAAACTGAATAACAAATCATTATTATAACGCTCTACTAATACTTTCACTTTTTTGTCTTTATTATTGTTTAGCATACTCATAATTTCTTGCATTTTATAACGATGAATGCGTTTACCATTAACCGCTAAAATAACATCACCTTCCTGCAAGCCAGCTGAATGTGCCGGACTACCTTGGCGTATACCTGAAACGATTATTTCTGGCACCACACTAAGTCTAGTTGCTCCTTGAAGAACCATTTGTATATCACCATATGTTTTTTGGTCGCTATACACTATACCATTCCGATCAGCGATTCTTTCAGATACATAACGTATTCCTGCATGCTGCAAGTTTATACCGCTGATATTGTATTGAAACATTTTATCAAAATTAGAATTCTTCTTCAATACCACTTTACGGTTTGCATAATCAAAAACTAAATTAAATCGCTTCAAAACTTCGCCACCTAAACTTCCATTTCTACCTCCAAAATCCATTATGGTATTAAAAGTTTCCATATTAGGAAAAGCTGCCTTTGCATCCTTCAAAATAAAATCTGAAATTTTCAAATGATGAATTTTAGTTCGTTTTCCATATATATCCCCTGCGAGCCCCTTACCTAAAAAATCTTCGTAATACTTTTCTGGTATTTGCAGACGATCATCCTCAAATAGCCACACGGCATCACTACTGCCGGTATCCATTAACAATCTAACAGGAACTTCTACTGTACCCTTAACCAAAACACTGGCATTCAAATATGCCTTCTTTCGTATAACGGACATATCTAATACTCGAGACTTTTTAGATATCCTATGTTTATATGTATCAGGATTATAAAATTTAATCGCCTTGTTCGTGTAATTAATGTCAACAACAAAATCACGAAATAGCTCATAGCCAATTATACCATGCACAGGCACACCCAAATCTGGAGAGAAATTAATACCAGCATCCATTACCACATAAATATCTTGCGATATATTTTTAACACTACCAAGCTTTACAAAATTACCAGTAGACTTAAGGGCATTTATAGGGTCTCCTTCTCCAAGTCCATTTATTGTTATTTCAGTTACACTATTAAGTTGAATGGAATCCTGATCAGCTAAATTGAATAGAATAGGAGTACCTACACCAGAATCTAACACAAATGACAGTTCGGTACCGTTCACCTCTACTGGTATAATCATTAAATTATTGATGAGCTCAAACTTCACTTTATGAAATTTCTTACCAGAAGATAATTGATACGATTGTGCTATTCCCAAAAGAGAAAAACACATTGTTAATATAGCAATAAGCATTCTAAAACTACGTAACATAATAGTTATGAATTAGTTATCCTCTTCAAGATACATAATTTACGATTACGAAACCTAATTTTAACACCATGTACAAAAATCAAATAAAACCTAATATTATTGTAAGAACCATAATCATTTATCACTTTTGTGTAAAATAAATTGATTATGCCATCTGTTTCAAATAAAGGGCTTTCTATGCCCCAATCACCTATACGTAAATTAGTTCCGTTTGCTGAAAATGCTAAGAAAAAAGGAGTTAAAGTTATTCATCTTAATATTGGACAACCAGACATTAAAACACCCCAGAAAGCTTTAGATGCGGTTAAGAACAATACTATAAACGTTTTGGAATATAGCCGAACTGAAGGTTCTGAAGAATTTAGAACTAAAATCGCACAATACTATGTAAAGAATAATATTCCGGTAAGTGCTTCTGATATTATTGTTACGACTGGTGGATCTGAAGCACTGTCTTTTGCAATGAATACCGTTGCCGATACGGATGATGAAATTATTATTCCTGAACCTTTTTATGCCAATTATAATGGATTCGCCACAGCATGTGGAATTAAAGTGGTGCCTGTAGTTTCCAAGTTAGAAGACAACTTCGCCCTACCTCCTATAGAGGATTTTGAAAAATTAATTACTTCAAGAACTAAAGCTATTTTAATTTGTAATCCAGGAAATCCTACTGGGTATCTTTATAGCAAAGAGGAGATACAAAAATTAGCATTATTAGTTAAAAAACATAATATATTTCTTATTGCCGATGAGGTTTATAGAGAGTTTACCTATGATAATAAAGTACATACATCTATACTAAAAGAACATGGATTAGATGATCATGCAATTATTATCGATTCAGTTTCAAAAAGATACAGCATGTGCGGCGCTAGAATTGGTTTTCTAGTTTCCAAAAACAAAGAATTTATTGCAACGGCACTTAAATTTGCACAAGCTAGACTATCGCCACCTACCTATGCTCAAATTGCAAGCGAAGCTGCCTTAGATACCCCAGATAGCTATTTTGAAGAAGTGAAGATTGAATATGTTGCAAGAAGAAATTTATTAATTGCGGAATTAGAAAAAATTGAGGGGATAAAAATCGCCAGACCTCAAGGCGCTTTCTATTGTATTGCAGAATTACCTATTAAAGATGCAGATCATTTTGCTCAATGGCTTTTAGAGGATTTTAGAGTAGATAATGAAACTGTTATGGTAGCACCAGCCGCTGGCTTTTACGCTACGGAAGGCTTGGGTGAAAATCAAATTAGAATTGCTTATGTTCTTGACCAAGATAGTATTAAACGAGCAGTGCATATTTTAGGTGAAGCCCTTAAAAGCTACAAAGGTTAATGATAATACGTGAAAACTTTTCATTAAAAAATTATAATACGTTTGGTATTGATGCTACCGCAAAATATTTTGTGGAAATTAATTCATTGAAAGAATTAAGAAGCATTATGGGCAATAAGGATTATCCACGTAAAATAGTTATTGGTGGTGGTAGTAATATGCTTCTTACCGATACTATAGATGCGCTTTTTATCCACCTAAATTTAAAAGGTAAACGAATCATTTCTGAATCGCCTGACGCTGTTCAAATTCAAATTATGGCTGGGGAGAATTGGCATGAGATGGTCATGTGGTCGCTTGAAAATGGCTTTGGAGGATTAGAGAATATGTCTCTTATACCAGGAAATACAGGTACTGCACCCATACAGAATATTGGGGCCTACGGCGTAGAATTAAAAGATAGCTTTGTAAGATGTGAAGCAATTAGAATTGAAGACCTGCAACTGATAACACTTACTAAAGAAGAATGTAAGTTTGGCTATAGAGATTCTTTCTTTAAAAATGAAGGCAAAGATAAATTTGTAATTACTTCAGTTACTTTTTTACTAACAAAAAATCATCATAAAATAAATTCTGGTTACGGTGCCATAGTAGACCAATTAAAGCGCGACGCTATTGAAAACCCTACTATAAAAGATATCTCTAACGCTGTAATAGCAATAAGACAAAGTAAACTACCCGACCCAAAAGTATTAGGCAATAGTGGTAGTTTTTTCAAAAATCCCATTGTTTCAAGAGAAGTTTTTAATGAGTTTATCAGCAAGCATCCTGAAGCACCTTTTTATAAAATTTCTGATTTAACATATAAAATTCCTGCTGGTTGGTTAATTGAAAAATGTGGGTTTAAAGGAAAAAGATTTGGTGATGCTGGTGTACACAAACATCAGGCATTAGTACTTGTAAATTATGATAATGCTACGGGAAAGGAAATTTTAGCACTTGCTTCAAAAATTATTGAAGAAGTACAAATTAAATTTAATATTACAATTAGTCCTGAGGTTAATTTAATAAAATAACCCCTGTAAAATAAATTACAAGGGTTATTACCAAACCAAACCAACCAAAAACAAAGTGGGCAGTTACCAGCCGACCACTTATTCAATATATATTTTTAGATAACGCATCATTAACAATCAATTTTATAATTTAGCGTTTAACCATATACGTTTCAATCTTAGTATTTGGATGTCCATTTTAAAAAAATATGTACATCTTTTAAATTATGAGCACTCTATTAGAAAATCATATTGTGGAATTATTACAGGAGCGAAACGAAAAAGCGATTTCACTTCTGTATGATAATTATGCCGACACATTACTAGGTGTGGCAAACAAAGTAGTTCGTGATCCAGAATTGGCTCAAGATGTAGTTCAGGAATCTTTTGTGAAGATTTGGAAAAAAGCTGACACATATGACCCTAAGAAAGCAAAACTTTTTACTTGGCTTTTTAGGATTACCCGTAATACCGCAATTGATAAGTTAAGAAGTGTAAACACAAAATCTGATAAGGAAATCCAAATAGATGTTTCTGACGTATATACTTTAGGCGTAGAAAGTACAAGGCCAGAGTTAATGGATGTAAAAGAGCATCTTAGTAAAATCGAGGATAAATACCAGATTGTTCTAGAAGCACTTTTCTTTCAAGGCATGACCCAACAAGAAGCAAGTGATGAGTTGGATATTCCTTTAGGCACCATTAAGTCTAGATTAAAAATAGGTTTGCGTGAATTAGGTAAAATCTATGGCCCTGCTCTTATCGTTATGATGTTAAATATTGTATTATGAAAGACAAAATAAAAATTTTTCTAGATTCTGATTTGTTAGAAAAATATCTTTTAGGAGCTACTAGCGATTTAGAAGCGATGCAGGTTGAGCGATATGTTGCTATGTATCCAGAAGTACGTGAAACCTATATTGAATTGCAAAATAACTTAGAGGTTTTTGCTAAGCAATATGCAATAGAAGCGCCACAGGGCTTAAAAGATAAGATTCATTCAAGAATTAAATCTGAGCGTGTTGGAAGAAAAAAATTCTTCAATTATGCTATTGCAGCTAGTATAACTGCAATTATGTTCGCAGGCATGTCTACCTTCTTCTGGAATCAAAATCAAGGATTACAAGAAGAGAACAGCGTGGTTAGCAATAAGATAAAGTTGCTTGAAGAAAACATGAAAGAGCAGTTGGAAGATGTGCGAAACCAATTTATCGTACTAAACAATCCACAGACCAAAAAATATAATGTAAAAGGAAATCAAAAAGCAAAAGACTTAAAAGCTGTTGCTTATATAAACCCTGTTAAAAAATTATCTTATATAAATGTGAGTAAATTACCTCACATTCCAGAAAGCCAATGTTTTCAAATGTGGGCTGAGGTTAATGGTAAAATGATTAACCTAGGTATCATTGAAGAAGCTGGTGATCAACAAAAATTAATGGCATTACCTTATGCCGAAAATGCTGTTGGCTATATTACCATTGAACAGAAAGGTGGTAATCATGTTCCTAGTGTAGAAAATATAGTAGCGAATATAACTTACTAACATTTCAAACATAAAGTATTCTTAAAGCCCCTATTTTGGGGCTTTATTTTTTATCTTTGTTTAAAATTAGCTTATGAAACTATTATTTTTAACCATCGGTTTATTAGCATTGGCTTTTGCAGGAATCGCAATTAAAATTTGGTCTAAAAAAGACGGTAAATTTGCAGGGACTTGTGCTAGTCAAAGCCCATTTTTAAATCAAGATGGACAAGCATGTGGTATGTGCGGTAAATTACCTGCCGAACAAGATTGCAAAAAAGATATTATTTCTGAATAAGGTAAATTCATGCTTATAGAGCTTACCTATCCCAAAAACATTTTTTGAACAACGTAGACAATTTAGAAGAAACAATACAAAAGGCGAAAGAAGGCAACCAAATTGCTTTTAGTCGATTATTGGATATGTTTTGGAACGATGTTTATGGTTTTCAATTAAAACGTACCGAAAATGAAAATGACTCAGAGGATATTACTATTCAAACTTTCTCTAAGGCATTTGATAAGATACACACCTATAATGAATCTTATGTATTTAAAACTTGGTTGATAGCCATTTCTAAAAACATACACATAGATTTAGTTCGTAAGCGCAAAAAAAGCCTGTTAGACTCTCGTAGTAGCGCCGAAGCTATAACCAGTGCATTAGATGTCACACCTTCAATGGAAGATCAGTTAATACAAGAACAGAATTTAGCTGATTTATTAAGAGACATTAAAAAATTAAAACCTCACTATCAAACCGTTATAAACCTTAGGTACTTTAATGAATTAAGCTACGCAGATATCGCAGCTAAATTAAATGAACCTATAAATAGCATTAAAGTAAAGCTACTTCGGGCTAAAAAATTGCTTTCTGAAATCATTAAAGCAAGGAAGTAAACTTCTAATCAACTAACTTCATTTTCACATTACAAAAGCCGTTTGTTTCGAAGGTAATTCTACTTTATAAACCCTTTTTAAGTTCGTATATTTGTATTAAAATATTAGCATGTCTACAGTCCTAAATGAAAATGTTGCTCCACCTAAAGGTAAACCGAAATGGCTTAGGGTTAAATTAACTATATTTAGCTATAACTAAAAAGATGTAACAATATTT
>RCMY010007334.1_pt1 | contig 10903 bp, 9 predicted proteins | sample 2041341 | NCBI WGS metagenome assembly RCMY01 (sample SAMN09708234, study PRJNA481090) | Marine sediment metagenome, whole genome shotgun sequencing project.
CCGCGAACTGGCCGCCGCCAGCGATATCGTGATGCTGTGCATGGGCACCTCGGATCAGGTCGAATCGCGCATGTTGGGCGATGACGGCGTGATCGCGGGGCTGAAACCCGGAACCGTAGTGATTGATTTCGGCACCTCCCTGCCCGGCTCTACCCGGATGTTGGGGGAAAAAGTGGCCGCAGCAGGGGGCGCATACTTGGACGCACCACTGGGCCGCACGCCGTCCCATGCGCTGGACGGTGCGCTGAACATCATGGGTGCGGGCGACAAGGCCGCTTACGACAAGGTGAAACCGGTACTGGATGACCTTGGCGAAAACGTGTTTCACCTTGGCGATCTGGGGTCAGGCCACACGATCAAGCTGATCAACAACTTCTTCGGCATGACCACCGCCGCCGCCATGTCCGAAGCCTTTGCCATGGCCGACCGGATGGGCGTTGATCGCGGCGCGCTGTACGACGTCATGTCAGCGGGTCCGTTGCGCTCGGGCATGATGGATTTCGTCAAAGCCTATGCCGTGGACAGCGACCCGTCGATGCTGGCCTTTGCCATCGTCAACGCCGACAAGGATGTCGGATATTATTCCCGCATGGCCGATGAAGCCGGCGTCGACAGCGTGATGAGCAAGGGCACCCAAGCCTCGCTGAACGCCGCAGTCAAGGACGGGCGCGGCGATGACATGGTGTCGACCATGGTCGATTACTATGCCGACCGGTTCAAGCCAAAAGGCTAAAGCGTCGCTGCCAGACGCGCCCCCTGATCTATGGCGCGTTTGGCATCCAGTTCGGCGGCGACATCCGCGCCGCCGATCACATGGCAGGCAATCCCCTCCGTCAGTTCATCGGCCAAGGCGCGGGCCGGTTCCTGACCAGAGCACAACACCACCGTATCGCATTCAATCAGTTGCGGTTTTTCGCGCTCGGGGCCAAAGGACACATGCAGCCCTGCATCGTCGATCCGTTCGTAATTGACGCCGCCGATCATCTGCACGCCCTTCATCTGCAACGCCGCGCGGTGGATCCAACCCGTCGTCTTGCCCAGATGTTTGCCCAGCTTTTCGGCCTTCCGTTGCAAAAGGACAATGTCACGAGCCGGAGCCTCGGGCCTTGGACCCCCGGCGGCAACCCCGCCGCGATCCTGCGCCGGATCGCTGACCCCCCATTCCGCTTTCCATTCGTCCAGATGCAGCGTCGGGCTTTCGCCCTTTTGTGCCAGAAACTCGGCCACATCAAAACCGATGCCACCGGCCCCGACAATCGCCACCCGGTCGCCCACCGCCACCCCGTGGCGCAGAACGTCGACATAGTTGACCACATTCGACCCGCCCTGCCCCGGAATTCCGGGATCGCGCGGCAAAACGCCGGTGGCGATGATGACGTGATCGAACCCGCTCAGGGCATTCACCGTCGCTTCGGTGTTCAGCCGCGTCTCGATTCCCCGTTCGGCGACCATGGTGGTGTACCACTCGACCAGACCGTGAAATTCCTCTTTTCCGGGAATGACCCGTGCCATGTTCAACTGCCCGCCGATCCTCTCGGAGCGGTCGAACAGCGTCACGGCATGGCCCCGTTCGGCGGCAACCAAAGCGGCGGACAGGCCCGCAGGCCCGGCACCGACCACGGCGATTTTCAGCGGCATTTCGGCAAGGTCATAGCGCAATTCAGTCTCGTGACAGGCGCGGGGATTAACCAGACAGGACGAAATCTTGCCCGAAAACGTGTGATCCAGACAGGCCTGATTGCAGGCGATACAGGGCGCGATGGTCGCCGCCCGGCCCGCCGCCGCCTTGGCGACAAAATCGGCATCGGCCAGAAACGGGCGCGCCATGCTGACCATATCGGCGCATCCGTCGGCCAGCACCTGTTCCGCCACTTCGGGCGTGTTGATCCGGTTCGAAGTGATCACCGGGATCGCCACATGCCCCATCATTGGTCACCCATGAAAAAGCCCGCCGCGGGACGCTGGTGGCGATGGTCGGAATGCGCGCCTCGTGCCAGCCGATGCCAGTGTTCAGGATCGACGCACCCGCCGATTCGATCGCCTTGGCCAGTGTCAGAACCTCGTCCCATGTCTGACCTTCGGGGATCAGGTCGATCATCGACAGGCGGTATATCACGATGAAATCTGCGCCCACCGCCGCGCGCACCCGTTTCATCACCTCAATCGGCAAACGCATGCGGTTTTCAAGGCTGCCACCCCAATCATCGGTGCGTTTGTTCGTGTGGGTGACAAGAAACTGGTTCAGGAAATAACCTTCGCTGCCCATCACCTCGACCCCGTCATACCCGGCCTCGCGGGCGCGGGCAGCGGCGATGGCGATGTCGGCGATCTGTTTTTCGATGCCCGCTGCGTCCAACTCATTCGGTGCATAGGGCGAGATCGGCGATTTCACCGCCGAAGGCGCAACGCAGTCGGGCGAATAGGCATAGCGACCGGCATGAAGGATCTGCATCGCGATCAACCCGCCGTCACCATGCACCCGGTCGGTGACGATGCGGTGGTTGGCGATGTCGGCAGGTGTGAACAGCCCTGCCGCCTCGGGAAACACCCCGCCTTCGCGGTTCGGCGCCATGCCGCCGGTGACCATCAGCCCCACACCACCCCGCGCCCGGGCCGCATAGAATTCGGCGACGCGATTCCAGTCGCTGGTTTCCTCAAGCCCGGTGTGCATCGATCCCATCAGCACGCGGTTCTTCAACGTCACATGGCCAAGGTCCAGCGGAGCCAGAAGATGCGGATAATCGGTCATGTCGCGCCCTTTCGTGTTGCCGCAACAATGAAGGGTCGGCGCGGATACGTCACCCCCAACGCAACGTCAGACATGTTTGGCAGGGACAAAGGGCAGATCAACAGGTGCAGGGTTCGCGGCGTGTTCGGCCCCCTGCCCGCCTCAGGCCGTTTCCAGACAGTGACGGCGGAACGCGCGTTTCAGCATATCCAGCTCGGCACGCAGTAAATCGACCTCGGCGCGGATCTCGGGCCCCAACGCGTCTCCCATGGCGATCGAGAACGACCCAAGCTGAACGTCCGTCGCCACATCGCGGATCAGAAAGGTCTGCACCCCGTCCGACAACAGCCGGGCGGGGATCGGCACACGCAAGGTCCACTGGTTGTCCTGCCCCTCGACAGGGTCGAGCGTAACATCGTCCAGCGGCTGTTCCCGGTGGGTGACGGCGACCGCGGGCAGGGTTTCGCCCTTGGGCCAGTTGCGGGTCACGATCCCCTGCCAGATGCCGTTTCGGGCACTTGTGGCGGTCAGGCTCAGGTCTGACATGGCAGTTTCCCTTTCACATCTCGGCCCTCGGGCGACGGGTGACGGTCAGATCGCGCAGAATGATCTGGTTCATCTCGGGGTCTTCAAAGATCAGGTCGATCCAGACCTTTTCAACCCGCTTTTCGTTCAGCCGGGTATAGGCCAGATCGAATTCCACACTCCGCGTTCCCGGGCCAATGGGCAGCTCGCGCACGATCTGTTCGGTGTTCGGCCCGTGGCGCACGTTCAGACGGACAAAGATCTCCAACGGTTTTTCCATTTCGACGATGGTATCAAGCTGGAGTATATGGCGCTTTTGCAGCCCCTGCGCCGCCCCGTCCGGCAGATCGACGACCAGCGACAGGAACGACCCGTCGAAGCGGAACACATCCATCCGCAGACCGAAGGGTGCCAGATCGTCTTCGTGAGTATTGCGCAACTGGCGAAAGGTCAGTTCGGAAATCCGGCAGTCGTGGAATATCGTCGCCTGCTCACCGATCCGGGTGCGACTTTCGACAGCGACCTCACCGATGGCCGGAAGCGGACCGCGCCAAAGGTCGGGGCGATAGGACCAGTCGGTGCCAAGCGGTTTCTGGATCGCGTCGCTGCCGATATGTGGCAGGGCCAACCGCCCGTCTGCCGTGTGGATCACCCGGTTCAGCCGCCGTTGCAACGCGCCCGCCCTGTTGCGCAGGCGGCGCAGCTGCGCAAGGTTAAGCCCGCCCGCCTGATCGGCAAGCCGCGACCAGCGGATCAGCGCCCGCCGGTCGAACCAGATGCCAAGTGCCCGTCGCCAGCCGCCCTTCATGCCTTGCCCGCTCTGTCGTTCCTTGCGCCATGTCGACGCAAGGGTGACACGCAAAGGTTGCGATCAGGGTAACACGGGCCGATCATCGACGGCTCAGAGATCCATATAGATGTGGGTTTCGACGGCAGCGCCCGGATGGGTGACCGCGCCCTGCCATGTTGGCCCGACCAGTTGCGCATATTTCCACAACGCCCCGCTGGCATAGTTTGTGGGCCGTGCCCCGCCCCAAGCCGCCTTGCGCGCCGCCAGTTCGGCATCGTCCAGCGCGACGGAGAGTTCGCCCGTTGTCGCATCGATGGTGATCACGTCACCGTCTTTCAGCAGGGCAATCGGCCCGCCATAAGCCGCCTCGGGGCCGACATGGCCGATGCAGAACCCCCGCGTCGCGCCCGAGAAGCGCCCGTCGGTGATCAGCGCGACCTTCTTGCCCATCCCCTGTCCTGACAGGGCGGCGGTGGTCGACAGCATTTCGCGCATACCAGGGCCACCTGACGGGCCTTCGTTGCGGATCACCAGAACCTCGCCCTCTTTATAGGCGCGGGCCTTGACGGCCTCAAAGGCGTCTTCCTCACATTCGAACACGCGGGCCGGACCGGTGAAGACCTGTTCCTCGGGGCTCATGCCCGCCACCTTGACGATGGCGCCTTCGGGGGCAAGGTTGCCTTTCAGCCCGACGACACCGCCGGTCTTGGTGATCGGGTTGGAAACCGGGTGAATGACGCGGCCGTCGGCCTCGCCCTCCATACGATCCAGAACCGCGCCCATTTCCTCGCCGGTGCAGGTCATGCAATCCTCGTGGATCAAACCCGCCTTGCGCAATTCCTTCATCACCACGGGCACACCGCCCGCCTCGTACAAATCCTTGGCAACATAGGCGCCGCCCGGTTTCAGATCGACGAAATAGGGCGTGTCGCGGAAGATCTCGCAGACGTCATCCAGGAAGAAATCGATCCCCGCTTCATGGGCCATGGCGGGCAGGTGCAGACCGGCATTGGTCGATCCGCCGGTGCAGGCGACAACCCGGGCCGCATTTTCCAACGACTTGCGGGTCACGATGTCGCGGGCGCGGATATTCTGTTCGATCAGCCGCATCACCGCCTCGCCCGAGGCAACAGAATACTGATCGCGGGATTCATAGGGTGCGGGTGCGCCGGACGAATTGGGCAGGGCCAGCCCGATTGCCTCGGACACACAGGCCATGGTGTTGGCGGTGAACTGGCCACCGCAGGCGCCCGCGCTGGGGCAGGCTACACGCTCAAGAATGGCAAGTGCAGCTTCGGACAGGGTGCCGTTCTGCTGGCGGCCCACCGCCTCGAACATATCCTGCACGGTCAGGTCGCGGTTCAGGAAATCCTCGGGCACGTCAGCACCTGAAGGCACCCGGCCCGGCAGGATCGACCCGCCATAGACAAAGACCGACGGAGTGTTCAGCCGGATCATCGCCATCATCATCCCCGGCAGGGATTTATCACACCCGGCCAGCCCGACGATGGCGTCATAGCAGTGGCCGCGCATGGTCAGCTCGACGGTGTCGGCGATGGCTTCGCGCGATGCCAGCGACGAACGCATCCCCTCGTGGCCCATGGCAATGCCGTCGGTCACGGTGATGGTGGTGAATTCGCGCGGCGTGCCGCCGCCTGCCATGACGCCCAACTTGACCGCCTGAGCCTGACGGCTCAGCGAAATATTGCAAGGTGCCGCCTCGTTCCAGCAGGTGGCAACGCCGACGAAAGGCTGATCAATCTGCGCCTGATCCAGCCCCATGGCATAGTAGTAGGAACGGTGCGGCGCACGTGACGGTCCTTCGGTCACATGGCGCGAGGGCAGTCGGGATTTGTCGGTCTTGCCTTTCAGCACGGTCGTTTCTCCTTACATCACATGCCTGCGGCATACTTACATCATATGCCTTTGGCATAGGCGAGCAGGCGGATTTTCACAAGACAGATTGCCACTCACAGAGGCGACGGATAGCTTGCCGAAAACAGGCAGGTGCAATGAAAAAGACCCCGTTCGAGCGGTACGTGCAGTCAGCGCGCCGCAAGCCGCAGCTGTGGCGGCTGGTGCCGGGGGTGGTGCTGATCGTCGCCTGTGCGTTCCTGTGGATCGGTGGCCTGCTTGGGGCGGCCTGGCTGATTGGTGATGTGGACCGCGCGCTGATCTTCGCCACCGAGTTGAGCAGACCGGTCACGCCGCGCGCCGTTCTCATCCTGCTGTCAACATTTATCGGAATGGCTCTTGGACCGGTTCTGGCCGTCTGGCTGATCCATGGGCGCAGCGCGGCGTCGCTGTTTGGGCCGCGGGTGCGGGTGCTGCGCGATTTCGCGGCGGCGGCGGGGATTGTCCTTGCCGTCTATGGCATCGGGATCGTGTTGTGGTTGACGATGTATCAGCCGGAACTGAACCTTGCACCGTCCCGTTGGCTGCTGCTTCTGCCGCTCGCGCTGATCGGCGTGGCGATTCAGACCGGGGCCGAAGAGATGATATTCCGGGGATACCTGATGCAGCAGTTGGGCGCGCGGTTCGCTTCGCCTCTGGTCTGGCTTTTGCTGCCCGCGCTGGCCTTTGGGGCTGTGCATTACGATCCCGGAACGGCGGGCGTGAATGTCTGGCTGGTTGTGGTGTCGGCCACGCTGTTCGGGCTGGCGGCAGGCGATCTGACGGCGAAAACCGGCAGTCTGGGCGCCGCTTGGGGGTTTCATTTTGCCAACAATGTCATCGCCATCCTGATTCTGGCCACCAAGGGCACGATCACCGGAATGGCGCTGTTCGTCACGCCCTATGCGGTGGATGACGCGGGGCCGCTGCGTCTGCTGATGTTTGGCGATATGGGGATGCTGTTGGTGGCTTGGCTCCTGGTGCGTCGCGCGCTGCGCCCTTGATTGCATTCCCGCCCCCCGGGGATTATGTCAGCGCCAACGCAGCAGAGACGAGGCAACGATGAACTGGATCTCGAACTATGTCCGGCCCAAGATCAACTCGCTGTTTTCACGGCGCGAGGTGCCCGAGAACCTGTGGACCAAGTGTCCCGAATGCGGAACCATGCTGTTTCACCGCGAGCTGAGCGACAATCTGAATGTCTGTTCGAACTGCGATCACCACATGGTGATCACCCCCCGCGCCCGGTTCGAAGCGCTGTTCGACGGTGGAATATTCAGCGAAATCGCAGTGCCCACGCCGCCCGCCGATCCGCTCCAGTTTCGCGATCAGAAGAAATATCCAGACCGCATGAAGGCCGCTCAAAGGGAAACCGGCGAGAAAGAGGCGATGTTGGTCGCCATGGGTGAAATCGGGCGCACTCCGATTGTCGCGGCTGGACAGGATTTTAGCTTCATGGCCGGGTCGATGGGCATGTATGTTGGCAACGCTATCGTTGCGGCGGCCGAAAAGGCGGTGGAAACCCGTCGCCCGCTGATCCTGTTTTCCGCCGCTGGCGGGGCACGTATGCAGGAAGGTATCCTGTCGCTGATGCAGATGCCCCGTACAACCGTTGCGGTCGACATGCTGAAAGAGGCGGGCCTGCCCTATATCGTCGTGCTGACCCACCCCACGACGGGTGGCGTCACCGCGTCCTATGCCATGCTGGGCGACGTGCATATTGCCGAGCCCAACGCGCTGATCTGTTTTGCCGGTCCCCGGGTGATCGAACAGACGATCCGCGAAAAACTGCCCGAGGGGTTCCAGCGCGCCGAGTATCTGCTGGATCACGGTATGCTGGACCGGGTGACATCGCGTCTGAAACTGCGTGACGAGCTGATCTCGATCACGCGGATGATGCTGGGCCTGCCGCCCGCCGTCGCTGGGGAATTGCCTGCCCCCGAAACCGTCGAGGCGCTGCCCGAGCCCGAGCCCGAAATCGCCGATCCGGCACCGAAACCCTGATCCGCTGCGCGGGGATGATCCGATGACGACAGAGACTCAGGGTTCCGACGCGATCCTGGCGCGGATGATGGCACTGCACCCCAAGATCATCGATCTGACGCTGGACCGGATGTGGCGCCTGCTGGCCCGGCTGGGCCATCCCGAACGGGATCTGCCGCCGGTGATTCATATCGCAGGCACCAATGGCAAGGGTTCGACACAGGCGATGATCCGTGCCGGACTGGAACAGGCCGGCCATCGCGTGCACGCCTATACCTCGCCGCATCTGGCGCGGTTCCACGAACGGATCCGGCTGGCGGGCACACTGATCGACGAGGATCACCTGACGGCGGTGCTCGAAGAATGTCGCCGCGTCAACGGCGACGACAACATCACCTATTTCGAGATCACCACCTGTGCGGCCCTTCTGGCCTTTGCCCGCACGCCTGCCGATTATACCTTGCTTGAGGTCGGGCTGGGCGGACGGCTCGATGCAACGAACGTGGTGGAACAACCCCGGCTGACCGTGATCACCCCGGTGTCCATCGATCACCAGCAATATCTGGGCGAAACTCTGGCCGAAATCGCCGGGGAAAAGGCCGGAATACTCAAGCGTGGCGTGCCCTGCATCGTGGCACGGCAGGAGGATGGCGCGATGGAAGTGATCGAGAATATCGCCGCCCGCCTGTCTGCACCGTTGATCGCCCATGGCCAGCACTGGCATGTGGGCCGCGAACACGGGCGGTTGGTGTTTCAGGATGAAACTGGCCTGCTGGACCTGCCACCGCCGATGCTTGCGGGACCGCATCAGTTCGACAATGCCGGTACTGCTTTGGCTGCCCTGCGTTACCTTGGAGTTGATGCGGCGGCCTGCGAGGCGGCGGTGACCGACGCCCAATGGCCCGCGCGGATGCAATGGCTGTCGCACGGGCCGCTGGTTGATCTGGCAGGCGGCGCGCCGATCTGGCTTGATGGCGGGCACAACCCGGCGGCGGGTGCGGCTGTTGCTGCAACGCTGGCCACCATGCCGGGCCCAAAGCTGCATGTGATCTGCGGCATGTTGAACACCAAGGACGTCGCGGGGTTCCTGCGCCCGATCGCCCCCCACACCGCACGGCTCTATGCCGTCGACATCCCGGGCGAGCCCAACACCCTGCCCGCCGAAACGACCCGTGCGGCGGCAGAACAATGCGGCATTTCGGCCACCACCGCATCGACCGTTGCACAAGCGGTCCGCGACATCGTTTCAACCGACGCCGAGGCACGGATCCTGATCTGTGGCAGTCTCTATCTGGCTGGCCGGATCCTGAGCGACAACGGATGAAATCAGAACGACCGCTTGAGTTGAGCGGGGTCGCTTTCATTCGGTCCCTTATGAAGCGGCTGATCAAACCGACAGGTTAATACGTCATTGCCGTTCCAATCCACAGCCCTACATCCCTGTTTGCCCTCCCGGACCAATAAGGATTATCCCTATCGTCACAGGGATGAACCGGGCGACGGGCATCTCGGCGCGATACTGAATTATAAGATGTCCAAAAAGGGCAATGAATTTTACCGAGACTGGTTTCTACACCGTCAGGCGCGATCTCAAGCGCCGAATAACGCGGGAAAATATCACTCTGAACCGGTTCGGGATCTTGCCGAAATTCAACCCAGGGTATAGCTGTTTGAGAAATCAAGGTGGCATGATATATTGATCGCGCGACCTCGTACAGTTCAACGTGCCCGAAATCCGAAATGGCCGGAAGGGTTTCTAACGGCTCGGAGACGAGCGTTTTTTCTCCCGTCCGGTAGCGTAAGTGCCGAAACCAACTTTCCTGAGGTGCTCATGAAGATTCTCGCTGTTGATGACGACTACTTTATTCTCGAACTTCTCACGATGATCTGCGCGAGGATCGGTTATAGCAAAGTCGAAACCGCATTGTCGGGTGACGTCGCTCTGGAAATGATGAACAGTGCCGACGAGGATTTCGAATGTCTGCTGCTCGACATCAATATGCCGGGAATGGATGGAATCGAGCTGTGCGAACAAATTCGCGCAATGCCGACCTATCGCAAAACCCCGATCATCATGCTGACGGCGATGACCGAAAAAACCTATATCGACAGCGCATTCCGGGCCGGTGCCACGGATTACGCGACCAAACCGATCGACATCATCGAGCTGGGTGCCCGTCTGCGGATGGCGCAAGAAGTCGTCAGCGCGCGACGCGAACTTGCAGCACTGGCTGCGCCAAAGAATGACGTCCCGGTGGCGGATGAACCGGAAAAGACATTCGACATATCCGATGAAATCCAGATCGTTGGCTTCAAAGAGCTGATCGAATACGCGGCGCTGGCCAACTATATCCTGCAACTGTCGCGGTCTGGGCTGGTCTGTTCTCAGGTGCTTGCCATCAAGATCGATCGGATCGACATGATCTTCGCGCGGGCCTCCCGTGACGAATTCACCTATGCGCTTACCGAGTTTGCCGACACCGTGCATGATGTCTTTGGACCCAGCGGTTACATGATGGCCTATGCCGGAAACGGTGCATTTGTGCTGGTCTCGAACAAGGCGACGCTGGAGCCATCCATCGGGTTGGAAAGGGAAATTCAGGACCTGCTGGACGAGAAGAATATCGAGTACGACAACGGCGACCCGCTTGATATTGAAATCTCCATCGGCAATCCGATCCGACCCAGTGCAAGCAAGACCCATCGGATTCGCAAGACGTTCGACCGCGCCATTGCCCGGGCGGAAAACCGAAGGTCGAAAAAGCAGCAAGAGCCGCGACCGACGAGCTTTCGCAAGATTGCCGGATAGCAGATTGAGCCCCCGGTCGTGCGGGCCCGTCTAAAACAATCGGCGCTGGCTCGGTTGACTGGCTGCGAACGCGTCACTGGGGTTTCGGGCTTGGGACGGTGAACCAGAAGGTCGTGCCCTCGCCCTCGGTGCTGTCAAAATCGATCGCGCCGCCGGTTTGCTCGACGATCTGTTT
>RCMY010005360.1_pt1 | contig 10901 bp, 6 predicted proteins | sample 2041341 | NCBI WGS metagenome assembly RCMY01 (sample SAMN09708234, study PRJNA481090) | Marine sediment metagenome, whole genome shotgun sequencing project.
TCTGCAAAGGCTGTTAAAGTTTTAACATGATCATATAAAATTTGAAAGGAGTTTCCAGCTTCATAGCCTTTAGTAACTACAGTTGATCCTTCGGTTTTGGAAGGGTTTAATTTAAAGAATGGTTTATCTTTTTCACTTTTATAGGATCCTTTAAAATTATACCCAATATTTGAAGCCAATTTACCTTTAAAACCTACAAAGCCATTGTACTGTTCATCGGTTCTTTTTATGGATAATGTTGGGGATACAAAAGGGTTTTCATTAGTGAATTCATTATATGTATTTTGATGCAATCCACCAATTACGCCTGCATAAGCCGTCAATACCTCATCAATTAATATATAGGAAGCATTCACTTTAGGGTATGTGTAGAATTTACTTTCTTCTCCTTCTGCAGTACCAGAGCTATATAAAATGTCAGCTCCTAAGTTAATAGTTAAGTTATCGCGTAAAACCTCAAAATTAGGATTAAATCCAACAGTAAAAAAACTATATTCAATGTTGTCAGTTCCGTTATAATTCATAAAAAAGTCACCTTTCAAATATTCTAATCTGGCGTTTGCATTTATAAATTCAGATGCTATAGGAAATTCAATTTTTGGCTGAATTAAAATATGTGTTTCAGTACTTCCTTCGTCATCAGTAAAACGATTTAACTCAGTAGCTCCTCCTTGAAAATTGGAATCGTTAAATTCTAGTTTTCCTCCTAAATAAATATTCCTGTATTTTTGAGTTTCATTCAGGTTATTAATTACATTTTGACTAAAAACAATTTGTTCGGGTAAGCCATACCAATTATATTTTTGAAATCTTAATCCTCCATTTAATTGCCAGTCAAAATCGGCTTCTTCCTGCTTATAAAAAAGGTCCAAACGCGCATCAAAAAAATCGTCATCCAACAATACATCGTCAATTCCACCTTTAGAAGAATGGTAGTTAAAAAACCCTCCAAAATCATTATACCTGGTACTGTTTGTATGTGCAAAAGCTTCAATTTGCGAGGTAGAAAAATTACCAAATCCTGCTGTAACAAAATTATCATAAACAGGGGCGCTCGGATCTACTCTCAGTACTTTTGCCTTTCCTTTAGCTGGAGTAAATGTTGAAGCCACCGGTATCGAAAAAATAGAATATTGAATTTGTCTTTTTTTATTTATTTCTGTGTTATTTATTTCTGGTGACAATTTAATTTTAAAAGCGTCAGAAACTGTTGGTGAATAAGGCTTTACTACATTAATGACTTCTGTTCCAATAGTATCTTTTTGCTTTTTTTGTGAAAAAGTTATTGTTGTAATGAACAGTGCTATAAGTATTGATATATGTTTTTTCATATTGTATTTAGATGCTTCTTTGCTCCCGATAGCTATCGAGACAGAATGATAAATTGTTTCTAATTTTCTTCAGGGTTTACTGATTCGTTGGTTTTAGCTTCTTCTGTTTTAATTCTTTGAAGCTCAGCTTTAGCTTCGTCTACAACATCTTTAAATTCTGCAAAGTTTTTAGTAACATTCTCTAAAATATAGGTGGCCTGATAGGCATCTTTTAATTCATAAAAGTTTTTTGCCATGATTATCAACCCTTTAGCCCCAAAATATTTATAAGCAGCATAATCTGCTACTAATTTTTGAACGATAACGTTAGACACCTTGTAATTACCCTCTTTATTCTTGAAGTACGCATCAAAATATATTGCCTCAGCTTTTAATTCTCCTGTAGCTATCTTTTCAACTTCTTTATAGGCCTCCTCTGCTTTAAATTCGTCCCCTGTTTTAAAAGCCGAACGCGCAATAATTACTTGAGCATCAGATTTTACGCGATTTTCCAATTTTGATCTTTGCAATACTTTTTCAGCATAAGTCACCGCATCTTCATAATGTTCTAATTCATAATGACCTTTCATTAAATTACTTTGTGCGAAGGTTATATTTTGTGGGAAATCTGCTTGTTCTTCCAACCGTTCTAAAATTGGCATTGCCTTGATCCAGTTATTGGCTTCTAAATACACCTGTGCTAATCTAGACAAAGCCTGTTCGGTAAATTCATTACGTTCCTGATTGATCACATAGCTATAATATTTCTCCGTTTGGGACTGCTGGTTTTCGCCAAATAAAGATTCGGCTAAATAAAAATTTGCCTGTAAAGAATGAATACCATTTGGGAATCTTTCAATATATTTTTTGAACGCAGGAATTGCTTTTTTACGATTGTTTTGTAAATGTTGTTTTTCGGCTGATTCATACATATCATTATCTAAATCAGCATCTGTAACATTGATAAATTCAATATCTTTAACCCAATCTGCATATTCATCTACCCGACCCAGATCAACATAAATTTGACGTGCATTTGCTACTGCTTGTTTAGCCTCTTCTGTATTTGGAAATTCATCGACTACTCGTCTGTATTTATCTAAGGCTTGATTATCCCTTTCGGTATTATAGTAAATTAATCCTTGATTCAATAGGGTCTTAGGGACATAAGAACTTCGTTTATAGTGCTTTAATAAATTGTCAAAGGTTTCCAATGCTTCATCATTTTTATCAGCTCTCACATACGAATTGCCTAGCTCATAATAAGCGTCATCCCGTAAAGGAGATTTTGAATAATCACCCAAAAATCTGGTAAGGTCTACAATTTTCTCATTGTTTTTACCTATGAATCCATAGCTCAAAGCACGTTGAAAATGTGCATAATCTGTATCTATTCCTTTGGAATCTATCACTTTGTTATAGGCGTTTATAGCTCGATTGTAATCGCTAGAAACAAAATAGGCATCTCCTAAACGCAAATAACTATCATTTAACATGTCCTTATCATCAGGATTCGAATTGATAAACGTTTCGAAACTATCCCCAGCTTTGTTATAATCTTTTAACTTAAAATAGGCATAAGCAATATTATAATTAATAGTCTTATTTTCAGACAATGTGTCTGGCTTACTAGCCGCTTCGTAAAGCTGAAATCCAACTAAGGCATCACTAAAATTATTTAATAAATAATCAGCTTCTGCTCTCCAGAAAACACTTCTAGACAAAATAGATTTGTCTCTGGGTTCTTTAATTGCTAAATCAAAATGTGTTTTTGCATTGACTAAAGAACCTTCATTAAATAACTGAATTCCTCTGTAGAAAGCTACTTTTTGATATACTTCCTTATTATTAGCGTCCTTCCTATCTTTCAAGGCTAATAATGCCCCTTTATAATCTTTTGAAGTAATATAAGCACTGATCAATAATTCATTGATTTCATCTATAGCTTCAGATTTTGGATAAGTGTCTAAATATTCCTGCAAGACGTCAGGGACATTTTTATAGGGATTGCCAATTTCATAGCTCAATTTGGCATAATTTAACCATGCATCTTTTTTTATGTTATTATCATAATCCATTTGAGAAGCATTTCTGAATGCGTTCAGCGCTTCTGTTTTTAATTCTGTGTTCAGATAACATTCAGCTAAATGATAATAGGCGTTTTGAGCAACGGCGTTTTCTCCTCCTATTATTTTATTAAAATTGGAAATAGCATTTTCAAAGTCTTTTTGCATATAATAAGCATAGCCTAACAAATAATAATCTGTATTGTTCCATTTTCGCCGTTTACCTAAATAATTTTTAAGATGTGGAATGGCTTCTTTATACTGTTCTAAATTGAAATAGCTTTCGCCTATGATCTTAGATATTTCTGAATGCTGATTTCTATCCGCTTTAGCGAGAAAAGGTTCTGCGATGTCTATTGCCTCTTGAAATTTACCGGTTTTAAATTTAATGTTGGCCATATAATACGGTACGTCATCTCCTAATTCTTTATCTTCAGCCACTTCCCCTAAATAACGGTCAGCGTTTTCAAAGTCATCATCCTGATAGGCAATAAACCCGTAATAATATTTAGCCTGAGAGCCATATTCATAAGAAGTCAATAATTTTTGAAAATACTCTTTTGCTCTTTTATAACTGCGAACATTGAATAAACCATAAGCATATTTAAAATTAAAATCTTCCTCCTGAGCTATAGAAAGGTTTCTTGTTTCAACTCTATTATACCATTTTAAGGCATAGGGGTAGTTCGCGTTTTTAAAATAATAATCGCCAACCTCTAAAAAAGCAGTGTTTTGTTTCGTACTTGTTGGATATCTCTCTACAAAATAACGCATCATTTCATCACCATTTTGATCTCCTAACTGAATGACGCTAAAAGCCTCATAGTATTCACAATTAGCTTTAAATTCAGAACTGTTATCAAATTGATCCTTTAGTTTATTAAATAGAAGTTTTGACGCAACAAAATCCCGATTATTATACAATGCTATAGCATGATTGTAATCTTTTAACGAGTTCGTATAAATATCAGATTTTTGTGCAAAGTTCGTAGCTGAGAAGTAAAAAAATATAACTGCAAACAGGATTTTGCTATGCTTCATTATGGTGAAATGTTTTACAATATGTTAAAAATAAACATACTTAAATTAAACAACGCTTAATTATGATGAAATTGTATAATTGTTAATTATTATAACATTTTGTTAAGAAAAAAATATTATCCTTTTTGGCCTATCGTATTACATTAATTAAGCCAAAGTCATATTTTTTATCAATTAATATGATTCTGCCAGATTCAAATTTAAACTGTAAATTTGTAAACTTAAATCAACATATTTATGTCAAATCAAGTACTTCAATTAAAAAACGCCTCTATTTTTCAGGAAGAAAATTTAGTACTCTCAGATATTAGTCTTGTTATTAATAAAGGTGATTTTATGTATCTCATTGGCAAGACAGGAAGTGGTAAAAGTAGCTTAATGAAAACGTTATATGGTGATTTACCATTATTGAAAGGCGAAGGTTCAATTGTAGGCTATGATCTCAATAAATTAAAAGAAAAAGAAATTCCTTTTCTACGAAGAAAATTAGGGATCGTATTTCAAGATTTTAAGTTACTCAATGACAGAAATATACATGATAACTTATTGTTTGTTTTGAAAGCGACCGGTTGGAAAGACAAGGATAAAATTGAATCTAAAATTACTGAGGTTTTGGAAAAAGTAGGTATGAAAACGAAAGGTTTTAAAATGCCTTTTCAAATTTCTGGAGGTGAACAGCAACGTGTTGCCATTGCAAGATCATTACTGAACGATCCTGAACTTATTTTAGCTGATGAGCCAACTGGAAACCTTGACCCTAAAACTTCGTTGGAACTTATGAGCGTTTTAGAAGAAATCAATAAAAATGGTAAAACTATTTTAATGGCTACACATGATTATGCCTTGATTTTAAAATATCCTCATAAAACAATAAAATGTGATGGTGAGAGTATTTTTGAAGTTGTTTAGCCTTAATTTCATCAATTGATATCCATTTTAATACCTACATATAATTATAATGCATTTCCTCTAGTCAAAGAAATCCATAACCAACTTACTCAATCTAAAATTGTTTTTGAGATTATTTGTCTTGATGATGCCTCAGACAATGATTTTAACACATTAAATGAGACAGTTAATACCTTAAGTTTTTCGTCTTTTATTTTATTGAATAAGAATGTTGGAAGAAGTAGCATAAGAAACTTACTAGTATCTCATGCTAATTATGATTGGCTACTCTTTTTAGATAATGACGTATTTCCTGTAAAAACTATTTTCATTAATAATTATCTATCATATATTAACAAAAATCCGCAAGTTGTTTGTGGTGGAATTGAATATCAAAGTGCTAAACCCAACCGAGAAGAAATATTGCGCTGGGTTTATGGAAAAAAACGGGAAGAAATATCGTTGTCAATAAGAGAATTAAATCCATATCATAACTTTTTATCGGCTAACTTTTTAATTCACAAAAGCATCTTCTCTTTTATAAAATTTAATGAAAATCTTACTGGTTATGGACATGAAGACACCTTATTTGCTCTTGATTTGAAAAAGAATAATGTCGTTCTTAAACATATAAATAACTCTGTTTATCATTTGGGATTAGAAACAAGTATCAAGTATATAAATAAAACGGAAAAGGCTATTGAAAATGCTCTTTATTTATATCAAAAAGGACAAATTCATAAAACAGATATTAGATTACTAAATAAATTTTTACAACTCAAATCATATAGAATTACAAATTTGGTTGCTACAATTTTTTCGCTATTCAAAAATGCTATTATCATAAATTTATGCTCTAAAAAACCTTCGCTATTCCTTTTTGATATGTATAAGCTTGGTTACTTATGTATAATATCAAAAAGATAATTATCCTAAATTAAGAAAAACTTGTTTCAACTTTTCAGACTCTTTTTCCCAATTATATTTAACCTGGGCTAACCCTAAATTTTCTTGCCATTTTTTAAGTCGCTCGTGGTCTGAAAAAATACCCTTTACAGTTTCAGCTAACTTTTCAGGATCAAGATTTTCAACTACTAAACCGATATTATTATCTAAAACTAAATTAGCTATTTCCTTCCTGTTAGAAACCAACAAGGGTGTTTTTGCCTGAATATAATCAAAAACTTTATTTGGTAAGCTATATTCATAATTCAAGTTTGTGCCTTTATCCAATGACAATCCTAAATCGGCTATTTTGGTATATTCCATTAACTGATGATAAGGCATTCGATTTTTAATGAAAACCTTATCTTCTAATTGAAACTTTTTAACTAACTCCTTAAGCCTATCAAAAACATCACCCCCTCCAATGACATATAAAACGGTATTTTCCAAATACTTCATCATCGTTAAAGCTTCTTCAGCACCTCTATCCATATTTATACCCGAACCTTGTAAAATCAACATTTTATTATTTCCTTTTACTTTGTTCGACAATGCAACATCCAAGGATTTATTAAGAAATATTGGGGCTATGTTTCTAATGACTTTAACATCAACGTTGTACTTTTTCTTGTAAATTGAGGCAATACTTTCATTAACTGTATATATATGTTTTAGTTTTGGGAAAATATAGTTTTCAATAGATAACCATATTTTTTTCACTTTTGGCCTATCCGTTAATTCAGGGGTTTCAGTAAATAGTTCATGACTATCATAAACTAATTTTTTATTTAAGATCTTACTTATTAAAAAGTTGGGCAGTAATGTATCAAGATCATTAGATAATAATATATCTTTTTTGATAAAAAGTAATTTACAAAATAATCGAATATTATACTCTGCGTAAAAAAGAAATCCCTTGTTAAACAGGAGTTTCATTCTAACTGTTTTATAATTTCTGCTAATTGCTAAACTGTCAGAAAGTTTTCGACCTATTAAAACAACATCAAAATCCATAGTAGATAAAGTGGTGCAAACTTTATGTACACGTTGATCCGTAACTAGATCATTTGTAACAGAAACTACTACTTGCTGCAAATTCTAAAATTTATATAATAGCGAAAGTATAAAAAAGTCTAGGATTATTAGTTGATATGAAATTTATCATTTCAAATTATATCGATCTTTATTTTATATTTTTATGCAAACTTTTTCATGACCATCAAAAAAAATACAATTGGAATAGCCGAAATTTTAAACATTAAACATGTTATCGTTTTCATGGCAATTTTATATTTACTTTTTCCAACTAATAATTCGAGCCTGGACGCCTATGCATATGCCGCACAAATAAAGTTTGGAGAGCATTTATTTTTATCACACCATTTGTTATATAATGGATTTATATATATAATTATTTATCCTATTAAGCAGTTGTTTGAAAACGTAGACATCCTTCTGCTAAGCACATCCATAAACTCAATTTTCGTATTAATAAATCTTATTATTTTTTATCAAATTTTATCAAAGTTTGATCTCCTAAAAAAGGAAAAATTACTATATGTACTCATAATTGGGTTTAGCTTTAGTATTTGGCGATATGGTACAGAAAATGAGACTTATATTATACCCATTACTTTTTCACTTTTAGGAAGTCTCTATTTCCTTAAATATCTAAAAAATAATCAGGTAAAAAATATATTTTATAGCGGCCTTTTCGCAACTATAGCCTGTTTATTTCACCAGGTCCATTTTTTTTGGTGGCTGGGATTATTTGTTGGAACGATACTATATATAAAGAAATCGACTCCTATTTTTGTTTACAGTTTAACTGCCTTAATAGTCCCAATAGTTTATGTGTTGATTTTAATCTTTTATCAAAATCTAACCTTCTCTTTTGAGAATCTATTTTATTTTGTATTTCATGATTTTTATACAGGCAGTGCAAATACTGAATTTGGGTGGAAAAATTTCTTTTTTGTTATTTTAAATAGTTTTCGAACCTTTTTTCAAATTCACCCTAATATTATTATTCTTATAAAAAAGAATTTTTTATTTATTGTTCCAATACTATGGATGACATATTTTATTTATGTCTTAATAAGATCATTTTTAAAGAAAGGACTCTTTACCTCTAGACAAAAAGTAAATAAAATATTTATTAATATTCATTTTTTGATTTTAATATTACATTTTTTATTTGCATTTTATTCCGTGGGGAATGTAGAATTTATGGTTATGGTTCCCTTTTTATTACTATTAACTTTATTTGTAAAGTATAAAATTAATTTTCGTGTTTTGTCTTTATTCGCTATAACGCTTTTTATTTGGAATATTAGTTATGGCATTTACCCGAATAATCATTTTAAATATTATAATGACGAAGTTTTTTTAGACTTTATCATTAAGCATCCAGATGACCTCTTTATTGTAAAAAATGCTGATTTGATTAATAAATATTATTATAAAACAGGAATAGATAATTATGAAAATATAATTTTAGCAGATAAGATTAAATCAAAGGCAGAACTTGATCTTCTTTTTACTGAAAGTTCATATGTGTTTACTGATATAATACATAAACCTCAACTATTTAATAGGGCTAAAATTATTTCGATGAACGCCTATGAAATACCTTTTAATGAGTACCACAAAGAAAAATTATTTTTATATGAAGGTCTTTATGGAATATCCACAGTATTTAAAATCAAACCTAAGCCATAAAACTATTTAGTATATACATCAAAAAGCTACTCTTCTACTTACCAATTCGTATAAATTTTTATTATCTTGGTCTTTATTACTTTTTTTAATGATCATTAAATATTAACTGTATGGAGTCAATTGCTAAACAACCAGAAGTAAAAAATTTTATTGATGGAAAATTTGAAAGAAACGGACATATTTCTATGGATGTAATGAGTCCCATAGACGGAAGTATTATTTCAACACTTCCTCTATCAAATTATAACGATGTTAATAAAGCTGTTAAATCAGCTCAAAAAGCTTATAGTAGTTGGTCTTCAAAAACACTAAAAGAACGAGTTCAGGTTTTTTTTAATTACCGTATGTTGCTTGAAAAAAATATAGATGAACTTACAAAACTCATTCAACTTGAAAATGGCAAAACTTATGGAGAAGCAAAAGCAGAAGTCGAAAAAAGTATTGAATTGTGTGAATTTGCTGTTTCAATGCCCCAAATTGTAGTGAACGAAGTTCAAGAAGTAAGTAAAGGCGTTGAATGTAGAATTGAACGCAAGCCTATTGGTGTAGTTGCATCTATAACTCCATTCAATTTTCCAAATATGGTGCCTAATTGGACCATACCTAACGCATTAGTTTTGGGAAACACTATGATTATGAAACCCTCTGAAATTGTGCCATTAAGCTCAATGCGGTTAGCTGAATTATTGAAAGAAGCTGGTCTTCCTGACGGCGTATTTAATTTAGTTAATGGAGGTAAAGAGGTGGTTGAAGCCATTTGTGATCATCCCGGTATAAAAGCGGTTTCTTTTGTAGGATCTACCAAGGTTGCAAAGATTGTATATAAACGTGCAACCTCTACTCTGAAAAGGTGTGTGGCACTTGGCGGTGCTAAAAATCATTTAATAGTGTTACCTGATGCGAATCCAGAAATGACTGCTTCTAATGTGGTGGCATCAATGTCAGGATGTGCAGGACAGCGATGTATGGCAGCTTCTGTAATGGTGGGTGTTGATAAAGTTCAGCATATTATTGATAAAATGATTGTAGAGGCTAAAAAATTAATTCCAGGAGATAATCTGGGTTCCGTTATTAGTGCTGAAGCCAAAAAACGAATTGAGAATTATATTGCACAAGCCGAAAAAGATGGTGCAAAAATTTTACTTGACGGTAGAAAAACAACAGTACCCGGTAAAGAAGGCGGTTTCTATGTTGGCGCGACTATTATAGATCATGTAACGACAGATATGTCAGTAGCACGAGAAGAAATATTTGGTCCCGTAATATCTATTATAAGGGCAAAAAATTTAGATGAAGCTATTGAAATTGAAAACGGTTCAGAATATGGCAATGCCGCAGCTGTATTTACCCAAAGTGGTGGCCTTGCCAAACAAGTAATGGAGCGTGCCAGTGCCGGAATGATAGGTGTTAATATTGGCGTTCCTGTACCTCGTGAACCATTTTCTTTTGGAGGATGGAATGAGTCTAAGTTTGGTGTAGGTGACATTACCGGAAGAAGTTCTATAGAATTTTGGACACAAAATAAGAAAACTACATCTAAGTGGAACCCTGAGGCGCAAATTAATTGGATGAGTTAAATGTAATTAAGAACTATCATCCTGAGCGAAGTCGATGCATCTATAATTAAGGTTCCTAAAATTAAAAATGAAATGAACAACCAAATCATAAAAAACAACCTTGACTATACCTTATTTTCCTGGGGAAAACAAGGAGGTCTTTACCCAATTAATGCACATTATGCTAAAGGAAGTTATGTGTATGACAGAGATGGAAAAAAATACCTTGATTTTTCCTCACAATTGATGAATGTTAATATAGGTCACGGTAACCAGCGAATCACTAAAGCAGTTACTAAACAAATGGAGGAGCTAAGTTATGTTTTTCCTGGTATGGCCACAGATGTTCGTGGTAAACTAGGTAAAAAATTAGC
>RCMY010005362.1_pt1 | contig 10900 bp, 7 predicted proteins | sample 2041341 | NCBI WGS metagenome assembly RCMY01 (sample SAMN09708234, study PRJNA481090) | Marine sediment metagenome, whole genome shotgun sequencing project.
GTATTAGCCTACAACATGAAGCGAATGATAAATATTCTGGGTGTTGGACCGTTAGTTGAGGCGATACGGACGTAGGGGGAAACTCTTGCGCTGATAAAATGATTATTGAGTGCGTCTCCAAGCGTCGATATCAGAAAATATATTCTACTACCAGTAATTACCATCGAAAAAATGAACTCGTTAGACGGCATTTGACGATCAAAATACACTGGCTGCAGCGCCGTATACAGAATACGAGGCAAATTCCCGCTTTTTACACAGCCTCAGGACAATCCTGCCGGTCCTAGCAATGACAACCGCATTGTACCCTCGAGTAATTCGGTAGGGTAGGGGGGCGGGGATGAATCCGTTAAAACAGGTTTTTAACGGATATATGAACTACAAGCTGCTAGAACTGTGACTTTCTATATGTATCTAACGGCACCAAGTTCCATTATCAGCCCTTTAAACTTTCTGCATACCGCCACACAGCATCCAAGCGCGACAACATGGCCATGCCACAGCCAAGCAGTCAGAAGCCCGGTAACTTGCTACCGTGTTATCAAATTCAGATAGCGAAACATTACTCAGGGCACTCTTCGGAGTCTGCGAGGGTGGTGGAGAGCGTGCCAGTTACGGTGACTTCGTAATTTAGAGCGTTTCCGAATGGCTGAATCCCCCAGCATGATTGATGTAAGTCATCGTAGATGTGTCGGTACGAGAGTGGAAGCTGCAGCGGAAATTGGAGTCCGTGTGTTTGCGTGGCAAAACTTTGTCTCGAGTGACTAAGGCGTTCCTGGAATTGTTGCGAAGTTGAATGCACAATTGAGCAGGATGCATTGTTGATCAAATCTCAGGTGCAGTCCGCAACCACCCCCGTAATTGTGGAAGTACAGAAAAACTTGGTAAATTGAGTCGAATGTGTATAGATTGGAAATTCTGAGCTACAAAAAACTACGGATCGATCGCAAATGCTGTAAGCAAGAGGCGAGCTGTCACAAGTAGTTACGGCCTGAATCATACTCACTTTTTGGAGAATAATTTGATGAAGACTCACCGCATTTCGATCGCCCTGCTACTGTGTTGTATTATTTCCCTTGTCGCTACACCAGCGATCTCAGATAATGCAGTTGTCCACAAGGTTGCCATACACGTCGATGAAAATGATCCTGCCAGGATGAACATGGCACTGAACAATATCACCAATGTAAGATCCTTTTACGAATCGATTGGGGAAAAAGTCGAAATCGAACTGGTGGCCTACGGCCCCGGATTGCACATGCTCCTGGCTGATACGTCACCCGTCAAGGATCGCATTTCATTCATGTCCCTTGAAATGGACAATCTGACATTTTCTGCTTGCGGGAATACGCATCAGGCTATGTCGAAGAAAGCCGGGAAAGAGTTAGCACTGATGGATGAGGCGACGATGGTCACTTCCGGAGTTGTGCAATTGATCAAATTGCAGGAAGAGGGTTTTTCCTATATCAGGCCCTGAGGGTCTGACGGTTCAGCTCGCAACTCATAATTTGCTCGGCAAAGGCGAGTGTACACATGCTCATCCCTTTGTCATCTACCTCGCTCCACACCGAATGGCCAAAATCCAGATGACGTTGTAGTCGGCGCCTCCGTGGCCAGCAGATGCACCACATCTCGCTATACGTCGGGTTGCGGAAGATAATTCGCCGGATTCAGGAGCCGGGAATCGGTTTCGGCGTGAGCTCGTCGGCGGTCGCTGGAATGAAACCGTACTTGGCGTAGATGGCCTGAGCTTCAGAAGTCGCCAGATAGGTCAGATAGCGCTGCGCATTCTCCGGATTTACCGCGTTATTCAGTGTGCCGATCACATACGCCACCTTATCTTGTTGATTTAGCGGAGCGGGGATCTCCACGCCTTCGACATTGCGCCCTTCTTTTTTCGCATGGACGACTTCTGTGACCCAAACGATTCCGACGTCAGCCTCGCCCAGTTCGATGCGCTGAGGAGTCTCACGATGATGCCGTTCAGTGAACCATGTCTTTCCTTCAACTGCCCAGCAACCCTTGCATTCCGCGCCACCCGTTACCTTCTCGTGGAGACCAAGGTCCTTGAGCATCTGTGAACCGTAGAATTTGAAGATGCCCTCAGTAAGTGGATTGGGATGCGATTGAACCAGGTCGTCGCGGCCAAGGTCCTCTGCACCCGCGATCGCTTTGGGATTCCCTTTAGCGACCATCAACTCGAGCTTGTTGTGCGTATAGGTCAAATAGTCGGTCATCAACGATTCGGCGGCGAGCTTTTTCAGATGCCCCAGATTGACGCTGGCGTATAAATCCGGAGTCTGTGAGGTTTTCTGTCCGTCTATCATGCCTTGCTTGAGAATCTGGCCGTTCAGGATCTGTCCTGGTGGGATCGTCTCGACGTAAATCGTCTCGATGTCCGGATTGTTCGACTGGAAGTCGGTGATGAGCTCCTCCATCGCCATGAACTGGTTTCCGGCGAGGTACATCACCAGGTCGCTATCGTAGCTGGCCTTGATGTTTCCCTTGTCGATCCGACCATCGGCGTGAAACGTCCGGTAATCATTACCGTGACCGGCGTCCTCTGCCGAGAGTACGATCGACGAGAAGCCGAGGGCGATGATCGCCAAAGCCGTAGTCGGAACACGGATCCATACTGATCTCATACATCATCTCCTGAATTACGACGGTTATCCGGAAAGCCAGAGTCGCCGCTCGTCTCTTGTTTACCTGCGGGACTGGATGAACTGCGGGCGGGCCAGTGTGCAGCGCGATTGCCATCTATACCACGAATATATAGCAAATGCCATATGTATCGACAATGGCGGTAGTGCGATTGCCTGACACTATTCACTTTTATAAATACAACATCGTTCAGTCAAACTTTGTAAGTCAGGCTTAATCCACACAGCCACGGTGTTGATCAGCATGGCTGTGCTTGATTCACCAATCGGACCAGGGTATCCAGTCTGGAACCGGAATCTGCCAGCAAGCAGAGGTCGCCATAGGATATGACCGAACCAGGGCAATACGTGACGCGGCGATCATCTCGGGACACTACGGCATTCCTTCGAGATCAGATGAAAGGCAGCTTGTGCTTCATTCAGGTGGAAAGCCTTGGACGTGAATGAGGGCGCTTTGCTACACTTGGACGTCTAACACAGGAGTCTCGACTGATGTGGTGCCTGAGTTGGCGTAACCACGCACCATCAGTTCATTCTCAACGGACGCAGTGGCTGGCTAAGTCGAGCTCTCGAAGTCACCGACAAGTTTGAAACACTCAATCATCAATTACGGATTCGCTTCACTTGACTGTGTGAGCTTTTAAAAGGCTGAATCAACATACGGTCCAATCTGAGGTTCCGCGAGTCCCTGAATTCTTCAATGCCAATCGTCATGCCAAGATGTCCAGCGGCAGGCTGGTCGCGGTAGGTGCCGAACAGACGATCCCACCACGGCAGGTTGAAGCCGAAGTTGCTGTCTGTTTCCCGGCGAATGATGGAGTGGTGGACACGATGCATGTCCGGTGTTACCACAAGAAGGCGCAGCCAGCGGTCGATTCTGACGGACAGAGCCACATTGCCATGGTTGAACATCGAGGTGGCGTTGAGCAGGACTTCGAAGATCAGTACAGCCAGTACCGGTGCCCCCAGTGCGGCCACCGCGGCGAGTTTGATACCCATCGAGATCAGAATCTCCAGGGGATGAAAACGCAAGCCAGTTGTTACGTCGAACTCCAGATCTGCATGATGCATGCGATGCAGGCGCCATAACCAGGGAACAGCATGGAACAGCCGGTGCTGAAAATAGACGGTCAGATCCAACAGGACGACGGATGTAAACACCGCCAGCCACGGCGAAAGTGTAAGCAGGTTGAAGAGACCCCACCCCTGTTCGGCGGCAACCAGAGCAACACCGACGGCGGCAAGGGGAAAGATCAGGCGGACCACCAACGTATCCAGGACCACGATCAACAGGTTGCCTGGCCAGCGCTGACGGCGCAAGTAGTGTTGGGGGCGCCGCGCCGCGAAGATCTCCCACACAGCCACCGCAAGCAGTACGAGAGCGAAGATGCCCCCGCGAATCATTGGCTCATGGGTCAAGAGTGTGTCATTCATATCGGTGCCTCCAATTACTACACGGGCAAACCAGCTACCTTCCATTCCGGATACCCTGCATACAGGGTTTTCTGTTTGTTCACCACGCTCTCACCACGTTCTCGCGGTCGAGCCTTGAACGCGAGCCGACAAAGTACCTAGAAAATGGCAAATGCGAGTGCATTCCTGGCTAACGGGTTTAACAATACCGCTGAAACGCCTGATGATGGCGAAAGTTGCCGCTGCCCTTATTCACAAACCCAGAACCCGAATTCATGAATGAGACTGTCAAAATCGATTTGCCGCTGCTGCTGCCAGACGTGCCGGACGCCCGCGATGCGTGCGTACACCGTCTGACCGAGCGACTTCTCGCCCGTCCAGGCATGGAGCGCGCGCATCTGATCACGGCGAGTGGGGAGGCACCCGCCCGCCTGTGCATCCACTACGACGCCGATGTCTTGTCGCTCGCACGCATCGAGCGGCTGGCCCGGCAGACTGGGGCGGAGATTGGAACACGCTATGGACATGTCGTCTGGCCGCTCGCGGGGCGCTCGGACCAGCGCGCCGCCCGCTCGCTGGCGGAACGGCTAAGTACGGAACCCGGAGTACTGGATGCAGCAGCAAACGCCGGCGGTCCACTGCGCATTGAGTTCGACCGGGAGGTCACTGACGAAGCAGCGCTGCGCGCTGCCGTAGCGGCCATTGGCGCGGGCGCCGAAGTCGCTCCGCCACCGCTGAACGAACGCGTGTCGATGCGTGGCAACGCGGATCACGCTCAGGAAGACAATGACGAGCACGAGCACGGAAGCTCTGATGGCCACGACCATGCCCATGGCGGCATTTTTGGAGAGCGTACCGAACTGATCTTCGCAGGCCTCTGCGCGGTGCTGCTCGTTGGCGGCTGGCTGCTTGCCCACTTCACCGACACACCCGCCACGGCGTCGCTTGCGGCCTACGTCGCCGCCTACGGTTTCGGCGGCTGGTTTGCGCTGCGCGAGGCGATTGAGTCTCTGCGCGCTGGACGCTTCGAAATCGATTTTCTCATGCTCGTCGCCGCCGCCGGAGCGGCGGCACTTGGGGCGTGGGCCGAGGGTGCGCTGTTGTTGTTGTTATTCAGCCTCGGGCACGCCCTTGAGGGCTACGCCATGGGTCGGGCGAAGCGCGCGATCGAAGCCCTCGGCGAGCTTGCGCCCAAACACGCGACAGTGCGTCGTGAGGGGACCGTAGAGGAGGTCCCCGTGGAAGCGCTTCGCATCGGCGATACGGTGCTGGTCAAACCGAACGCGCGTTTGCCAGCCGATGGTTTCATCGTGGCCGGCGCCAGTGCTGTGGATCAGGCACCCATCACGGGGGAGAGCGTGCCCGTGGACAAGTCGTCCGTCGCAGACATCGAAGCCGCCGCCCGTGACCCCGACGCGATCGATGCGACCTCTCGTGTCTTCGCCGGCACGATTAATGGCAGTGGTGCCCTTGAGGTTCAAGTCACGCGCGCGGCTGCCGATTCCACGCTAGCGCGCGTCGTGACGATGGTTGGAGAAGCTGAAACGAATCGCTCGCCGACACAGCGCCTGACCGATCGCTTCGAGCGCATTTTCGTGCCAGCCGTGCTGGCGCTCGTCGTACTGCTCCTGTTCGCAGGATTCATCGTCGATGAGCCGTTCTCCGAGACCTTCTATCGCGCGATGGCTGTGCTGGTGGCGGCGAGTCCGTGCGCGCTTGCCATTGCGACGCCCAGCGCCGTACTGAGCGGGGTGGCCCGCGCTGCCCGGGGTGGCGTGCTGGTAAAGGGAGGCGGGCCGCTCGAGGAGCTTGGCAGACTCGAGGCCATCGCCTTTGACAAGACTGGCACCCTGACCGAAGGGCGGCCGCGGCTCGTTGATGTCGTGACCGCGAACGGGGTGAACGAAAAGGAGCTGCTGAGTGTCGCGGTTGGCGTGGAGGCACTCAGCGATCACCCGCTGGCCGCTGCTATCGTGCGGGACGGTCGCGAGCGTCTGGAAGGTGTCGCTCCGGCGGAGGCTACCGCCCTGGAGAGTATCACTGGACGTGGTGTACGAGCGACGGTCGATGGACGACCAGTACATATCGGCAAGGACGATCTGTTCGCCGAGATCGAAGGACCTGGCATACCAGACGAGTTGCGGGTCGCCGTCGAAGCGCTCGAGGCGCAGGGGCGTACAACCATGTACGTGCGCCACGGGGAACGCTGGCTGGGTGCGATCGGTACGATGGACACGCCACGTGAAGCCGCTGCACGAGTCGTGGCTCGGTTGCGCAAGATCGGCATCCGGCGCATGACGATGATTTCCGGCGACAACCAGCAGGTCGCTGACGCAGTTGCCCGTGAGGTAGGTCTCGACGAGGCACGCGGCGACCTGATGCCGGACGACAAGGTCGAGACGATCCGACAGCTACGCCAGGAAGGGCGTGTTGCGATGGTGGGCGACGGTGTCAACGACGCACCGGCGATGGCGAACGCGACTGTCGGTATCGCCATGGGGGCGGCAGGCTCGGACGTTGCGCTCGAGACGGCGGACGTGGCGCTGATGGCGGACAATCTCGATCATCTGCCATTCGCTGTCGAGTTGTCGAGAAAGACTCGCGGCATTATCCGCCAGAATCTCTTCTTCAGCCTCGGCGTCGTCGTGCTGCTGATCCCGGCGACCATCTTCGGACTCGGAATCGGGCCAGCGGTCGCGCTTCACGAGGGCTCGACACTGGTCGTGGTGTTTAACGCCCTGCGGTTGCTCGCCTTCAAGGCCCCCGTGATTGACAGTGACCAGGGAGGGCAGGGCAACCAGAAAGACTCGTTCTCGCGGGTAGCCGCCGTTGGCGGGACCGGTGATGAGGCGTGAAGTCGTCGCGAGAAACTATCTCTTCGGGTATCAGCGTCAAACGTTACCTGTGCAGGCGAAACACTCACAGCGATCACAACTATGCTAGCTATTAATTCCAGTTGGCTTAACTACGTTGGGCTTATCAGCGCAGTGGCAACGCTTGGCGCAATAATATGGTCAATGGCTCAACCGTCATCACGCGTTTGGCCGCCGGTCCGGTACAGTCATGTGACACCGTTTATCGTGTGGGGAGCGACTATTTTGCTTGTTGCCTGCATCGTTGGTTTGGGGCTGATTGGATGGGGTCAATGGGAGATACCTGGCGCAATACGCTTCGGCATAGGCTCTGCATTGATCCTTCTTGGAAACGTGGGGGTATGGTATGAGGTCGCTCAGTTTGGGATAAAACAGACTGGCGGCGCTAAAGGATCGTTGAAAACAACGGGACTTTACCGATACTCACGCAACCCACAGTATGTTTGTGACATCGTGTTGCTGTTGGGTTGGGCACTGCTGTCCGCTTCGGTGGTGGCCCTTCCGGTGATATTGGCCACGATCGTGATATTGCTCATCGCACCGTTGTCTGAGGAAATATGGATGGAGGAGCACTATGGTGAAGCCTATCTGAAGTACAAGACTCAAGTGAGACGATATTTATAAAACAGCCGATCATATCAATTGCTTTCCTCGCGCGTAAGTGACAAAAATGAGGACCAGGTTAATAAATAGAGCTCACATGTCTTGCCCCGGTGGCTCTGGGGAGATGATCTCTCAAACCCTAAATCCAGATAATGTCTAGGTGAAAGGTTGCTACTGACTTTTGGCAAAGGCCAACTGTTCACCTATCTGTGCATCAACATAATGCTTGCGGGTGCCATTTTTGGGTTAAAAAAGGCCAAGAACTCTGATGCGAGGGTGGGCGACCAGCGATAGACTGACAGCTATCCAATACATATGCATGCCCAGATTTTTGTAAGGTTGAGCGCGGATTAGTTATCATAATTTTTACCCGCTTTTTTCAGCACTGTTCTGACCTCTTGCTCCGTGACATCCTGATAGGTTGTTGTGGTTGCGGCCGATTTGTGCCCCAGCACTTTCTGAACGGTTTTCAAATGCTCGCCCTGGTCGTGCAGTAAGTTGGTTGCCAGTGTGCGCCGCCCGGAATGACTGCTAGCCCGGTCAATACCGGACCATTCACGCAGCATCGTGGCCATATGATCCTGCAGCGTATTCGGACTATAGAATCCACCTTTCTGTGAAAGTAGCAGCGGATCATTGGGTTTTAGGGGCTTCTTGAGCGCCATACGCTCATCCAGATATCGTGAAATCGCCTCCAACAGCGCCGAATCAGCCAGTGGAAGCTCTCGTGTCTGGCCACCGGACTTCTTGATAGGGGGATAGTAGTCAACGGCAGTGAGCGTTTTGCGTCGCCTGGCATCTTTGGCAATCTGCGCGACCAGGCGATTAAATTCAGCAATGGAAAACCGTACGCTGGTGCGCTCATTGGTTTTATTGCCGATGGCAGCCATTGCTCGAGCACCTTTGGTGAAGCTTTTGGGCAGCACCAGGACGTCCTTGATTTTGTAGCCGCACGCAAATTCGTCGCTCAACGCAGCGATTTCACGAATTCGCAACAGTGCCATTTCCTGGGCGCGCAGACCCAGCTTGAAGCTGATCTGTATGATCAGTGCATTCTTGGCAGGGTACCGATGGTGTTCGATCTCATCGAGTACCGCACTGAGCTCGTCATTGGACAGTACTTTGGCTTGGCCATTCTTTGCCATCTATCGGAACCAGTCTGGGTGGATATCAACCAGTATAGACTCAACAGGGGACATGTTCATTAAATCCGTACTAATGATATATTTACGGATTATACTAATTCTAGTTAGCGAGGGATGGGCGAGAAAAACGACGAATCACTGTAACTGTGATTACTACTATAACCACTGTGTCGAGCCACTGTATGGAGAGACGGAGTAGGGCAGTGGAGGCATCAGTCTCTTGTGTGACATGTACGGCTGGATTGTCCTCAATCCGGACGGTCGCAGTTGCCGAAATTTCACTGAGAGCAATTCCCGCTCTCTACCCAAAGGCGACGCTTGAAAGGTTTACTAACGCCCGCATCAGTGGCGCAGCTTTATTGCGTCCGACTGCATGCGCTTGTTATACGGTTCTTCGGGATTCCTATGAATTTTCGCATTTCATGATTGCTTTAGGTTGGAATCCAGTACTCCATTGCCACAAGGTTTCCTTACTCAGTGCAATAGTGCTGCTGCTTCCCGCTGCGACAGCACTAGCACTGCTCATTATCTGTTTTGGATCAAGTCCCACATGCCGTCCCCAAACCCACAAACTTCCGTCGCGCTTAATCGCAAGCGAGTGGCTGCTGCCGGTCGCAATTGCATTTACACCATCGACTATGAGTCCCCACTCAATTGCCTTGTCGCCATAACCATGGCCGCCTAACGGGCCGTATATATTTCCACCTGTACCCCACACAGTACCGTCCTGTTTAAGTATTAACGCATGGCCAGTATGCGAAACAACCTGTGTTACATCCCTAGCAGTTTGTACATAACTCTCGGTTGAAGTGAGTTTGCCATCACCATATTGTCCTCGATGAGCACGACCATATACAAAAAGTTCTCTGTCACGGGTTACATAATAGTTGGCACTGTCCCCAACTGACGCAGTGAGAATGTTGCCAACAATTTGCCTTGAATCTCCAGCGATATCTTCACCAAATCCGAAAAGATTTTTAGTATCAAACTGCCATAAGGTGCTGTCATCTCGTATTGCAAACAAACCTGATCGACCCGCGTAGAAAGAACTAACTTGATCAGTTAGGACTGTAGATTTATCTGGGTTGTTATTCCATGCTAAAAGCACGCCTTTCTCCGTTAAAGCATAACTATTGCTTTTCCCAACGCCCACTTGCTTTATTCCAGTCATGCGTTTCACTGGTATATCAGAGTCGTTCCATTCAAATACGCTATTGCCGCATAACGCAAGAAAGCGATCATAATAGGCAGCTAGCCGAGGTCCGGAACTATCGGCGGCAACAGGCATCGCGACTACCAGACTCCATATAAGCGGAAGAAAAAGTGCTTTGTTCAGAAAAACTTTCATTATATCGCGTCCGTTCATGTGTCTCGAAATTTAAATTGCCGTATAACAGTTGTCTTCACCGGCCAACCGGTGAAGAAGGATTACCCAGATCGGCTTTATATGAACGAAGCCATTGCTATCACTGTATTTCCGGTTGTGGCCGAGACACGACTGTCATCGGACCTTCGATTCCGAGTATACGACAGTCCGGTTTAAGCAATTGCTGCCTGACGGATTCCTGGTGCATCTCATCAGAGTAGGTCGCAAAATGCGATCATTTTTCTCGACGTTGAGCGTGGACTAGGTATCGTAATTCTTACCCGCATTTTTCAACACTGTCCTGACTTCTTGCTCAGTGACGTCCTGATAGATGGTGTTGGTTGCGGCCGATTTGTGCCCGAGCACTTTCTGAACTGTTTTCAAATGTTCGCCCTGGTCGTGCAGTAAGTTGGTTGCCAGTGTACGACGCCCGGAATGACTACTGGCACGATCGATACCGGGCCATTCACGCAGCATTGTGGCCATATGATCCTGTAGCGTATTCGGACTGTAAAATCGGGGTTTCCGGCCATTTCATGCAAAAAGTGCCGTTAAGGAATTCGTTATAAATCAATAGGATAAAATTTAAAATTTGATAATACACAACAAAATCAAACACTTGCTTTGATTTTGGCTTGAACGGCCAATTCTGCGTCAATGAGTCCTCGTTTCAAAGAGGACGTCTCCGATGCGCACACTCCCATCCTGGCAAATTCCGTTTCTGGGTCTCAGACAGTTTCCGCGAAGTCTGACCCTGTTTGAAATAGCCACCTTCTTCAGCTTCAACGATGAGGAGCGTAGCGCTATCCAATCAAGACGAGGAGATCATCTGCGACT
>RCMY010006814.1_pt1 | contig 10899 bp, 11 predicted proteins | sample 2041341 | NCBI WGS metagenome assembly RCMY01 (sample SAMN09708234, study PRJNA481090) | Marine sediment metagenome, whole genome shotgun sequencing project.
ATGGTGACGAGCAGGCCGAGTGCGGCGACCCATTCGTAGGCCTTCGGCATGCCGGCGGCGACGCCCTTCTCGATGCGATCGAAGTCGAGCGCCAGCATCGAGGCAGCAATACCGCAGACGAGCACTGAGAAGCCGATACCGAGCAGGCTCGGGCTGTTGATGAACTTGATCTCAGCACCGAAGAGACGCATCAGGAACGATGCGCCGTACAACACCATGATGCCGAGGGTCGCGAAGGTGACGATCCGGCGATACTTCTCGGTGACCTTGATGATCCTGGTGCGATAGAGCACGAGCATCACCAAGAACACGGAGGCAGTGGCGCCGACTGCTTGGAGCACGATGCCGCTCTGGAACGACTCGTAGCCCTTCGAGATTGCGCCGACAGCGAATCCGTAGCCGAGGGCGTACAGCGGACCGAGGACCTTGGCCCACATCGGCTTGAACGACGAGGCGATGACCGCGCCGAAACCGACGATGATGCCGAGGAATGCGATCGGCGGGAAGTGGTACCTCTCGACACCGTCGATGGTGGTGGTACCGGCTGCGGCCCACCCGAAGGAAGCCGAGATCAGGAGGAGGACGAAAAGCGAGGCAACGGCGGTGATCGTGCCATTGACGGTCATGACGTCCTTGGACCACGGGGTGGTCGGGCCGTCGTTGAGGGGCGTGTTGAGCGGCGATCCGGTGGGGATGGGAGCAGTGTGTCCGCCGCGGACCGGTGCTGCCCATCCTGCGGCATCACGCCGCATGGTGTCATCGTTGAAGACTGGGTTTGCCATGGACGAAGTGTACCGGTCCCACGATGTGGACCGCCTCGCGCTCGGACCCAGCAGTCCCGTAAATCTCTCGAAACCGTCCCTCACAACTACCTGAGGTCGTGGGCGCTGGTGCCCTCCCACAGATCGATGTCAGGAGCGCTGGCGAGCAGCCCCTGGCACGAACGAGCCATGTCGACCATGAGCGCAGAATCGAAGTGCGCGCGCTGAGCGTCGTCGCCATCCCACTTCTGGACGATCAGGTGCCGACCCGGCACGGTGTGACTCGAACACAGGTCGACGTTACGGCAACCGTCCACCATCCGAGTCAGCACGATGTACTTGGACAGCACAGCGAGCAGTGCGGCGTTGTCGGTGTCGGACGGTTTGGCGTCGAACGTCATCGTGACCATCACGAGTTCGACCTCGGACGCCACCACAGCGTCGGTCACAGCATCACTTGTCTCGTCGCCCATCACTCCACTCTGGCCGACCGACGGCGCCGGCGCAGCAGTCGAGCTCCCGACGCCCGAGTCCTCGACACACACGTTTGTGCGAATTTGGTGATTCCGACCGTGGCGGGTTGGGGGAAGGCCCGCGGTCGGTATCGTGACGCTTGTCTCGGGGGTCGAGGCGCATAGCACATCGGCCGCTGGACAACAACGACTATCAACAAGTAGGAGCCGCCGGTGGCCAAAGATCGCGTTGAACGGGATGACGAAGACCTCGTCCGTCTGTACCTCACCGACATCGGGCAGTACACGACGACGAGGTCCGACTCGCGAAGGCCATCGAAGCCGGCAACGAAGCCATCGAGAAGCTCGACGCCGGCGGCAAGGAACTCACCCCTGCCAAGAAGCGTGAGTACCGCCGCACCGCCCGCAAGGGCGAAGAGGCCGAGCGTCAGTTCGTGCAGTCGAACCTCCGTCTCGTCGTGTCGATCGCGAAGAAGTACCAGGCCTCGGGCCTGCCGCTGCTCGATCTCATCCAGGAAGGCAACCTGGGCCTCATGCACGCGGTCGAGAAGTTCGACTGGCGCAAGGGCTTCAAGTTCTCCACGTACGCAACCTGGTGGATCCGTCAGGCGATCACCCGCGGTATCGCCAACACCGGTCGCACGATCCGCCTTCCGGTCCACGCCGGCGACACGCTCGCCCGGCTGCAGAAGGCGCGTTCACGCCTCGAGCTCAAGTTCGGCCGCCCCGCCACGCTCTCCGAGCTGGCCAAGGAAGTCGAGATGCCCGAAGACAAGGTCACCGAGGCATTGCGCTTCGCAGCCGAGCCCCTGTCCCTTTCGGAGCCGCTCCGTGAAGACGGTGATGCCGAGTTGGGCGACGTCGTCGAGGACCGCTCGGCCGAGTCGCCGTTCGAGGTCGCTGCGACTGCGCTGCTGCCGGAAGAGATCAGCCGTCTGCTCGCTCCACTCGATGAGCGTGAGCGTGAGATCCTGAAGCTCCGCTTCGGTCTGGATCGCGGTGAGCCGCGCACCCTCGAAGAGGTGGGCGAACACTTCAACCTCACCCGTGAGCGCATCCGCCAGATCGAAGCACGCGCCATGAGCAAGCTGCGCCACCCGTCGAGCGACACCGGCGCTCGCGATCTCCTCGCAGTCTGAGCCAGGTCGGCTCACGCCGACACGGACCTCGGTCCGAACCCCGCAGCGCCCGGTGAGCGTGAACGAGCATCGCCTCGATTCAAGTCCCCGACCGCTTCCGCCGATACAAGTGGTGTGATCTCGGTACGACGCGCAACTCTCGACGACCTCGAGACGATGACGAGCGTCTACACCGCTGCCTGGCGAGAGGGATTCCGGCACATGTTCGGCGCCACCGTCTTCATCCGTGACGACTTCGGGTCGGACCGAGCAGAGGAATGCAGACTCGTGCTCACCAACCCGGACACCGACACCTTCGTCGTCGAGAACGACTGCAGCATCATCGGGTTCGCCGCCGCCCATGTCGCCCTGGCAGGCGCCGAACTCGAGGACATCTGGCTGCACCCGAACTCGTGGGGATCGGGCGCGGCAGCCGTGCTCGTCTCGGCCATCCAGGAAGAAGCCCTGTCGACGGGAGCCAGCCGCCTGAGCGCCTGGGTGCCCGAAGACAGCCCGAGTGGCCGCCGATTCTTCGACAAGATCGGTTGGCGACCCACGGGGAAGACCGAACCGCTTGCCCTGTACGCCGACGAGCCGAACCTACTGTTCGAGTACGAACACCACATCGCTGACATGAACATGACGCGCGGCATGCCTCGCCCGCTGGTCCCCCAGTAGACCAACGGCGAGACGGCGGTCAGCCCGCCGAGCGGTACGGACGCCGAGCCAGTCCGACGCCACCAGTCCGAGGTGTGTTGACGCGAAAGCGGCCGGGCGATGACGCCCGGCCGCTTTCGAAGTGAACTGTCGGCGAACCGATCAGGCGGGTCCGGAGAAGACGCCTTCCTTCACGTTGCTGGTGTTGGCGAGGAACGTCTCTTTCGGGTTGTAGTCACGGGCATTGTCTTCGCCGTCGTTGACTTCCTTGCGGCCGACGACCATCCAGTGGACCTCGTCGGGGCCGTCAGCGAGACGGAGCGTGCGCTGTGAGGTGTACATGTCGGCGAGCGGCGTCCACTGCGAGACGCCCGTGGCGCCGTGCATCTGGATGGCGTTGTCGATGATCTCACACACACGGATCGGAACCATCGCCTTCACAGCGCTCACCCAGACGCGGGCTTCGGAGTTGCCGAGCTTGTCCATCGCGTTGGCCGCAGTGAGGACCATGCGACGCATCGACTCGATCTCGATGCGGGCCTTCGCGATCATCTCGGTGTTGCCCCCGAGCTTGGCGAGCGGCTTACCGAAACCATCACGGCTCAGGCCGCGCGACACCATCATCTCGAGTGCCTTCTCGGCCTGGCCGATCGCACGCATGCAGTGATGGATACGGCCGGGGCCGAGGCGGACCTGGCTGATCTCGAAGCCACGGCCCTCGCCGAGGAGGATGTTCTCGTACGGCACACGCACGTTGTCGAACTTGATGTGCATGTGCCCGTGGGGTGCGTCGTCCTTGCCGAACACGTGCATCGGGCCCAGGATCTGCACACCGGGCGTGTCGACCGGAACGAGGATCTGCGACTGACGCTGATGTGGCGGGCCGTCGGGGCTCGTCTGGACCATCGTGATCATGATCTTGCAGCGCGGGTCGCCAGCGCCGGAGATGTAGTACTTCTCGCCGTTGATCAACCACTCGTCACCATCACGCTCGGCGACACACGCGATGTTCTTCGCATCCGACGAAGCCACATCCGGCTCGGTCATCGCATATGCCGAGCGGATCTCACCGGCGAGCAGGGGCTTGAGCCACTGCTCCTTCTGCGCCTCGGTGCCGACACGTTCGAGCACTTCCATGTTGCCCGTGTCAGGCGCAGCGCAGTTCATCGACTCCGACGCGAGCGGGTTCTTGCCGAGCTCGATCGCAATGTAGGCGTAGTCGAGGTTCGACAGGCCTTCGCCCGTCTCGGCATCGGGCAGGAAGAAGTTCCAGAGGCCGTTCGCCTTGGCCTTGTCCTTGACCTCCTGGAGCAGTTCGAGCTGACCGGGGGCGTAACCCCAACGGTCTTCGCGAGTCGCGCCGAGTTCGAAGAACTTCTCCGACATCGGCTCCACTTCTTCCTTGATGAACGCCTTCACCTTCTCATAGAGCGGGCGGACGCCCTCCGACATCCGGAGGTCATACATGTCAACGGTGGATTCAAGAGCAGCCATGTGAGCGAACTTACCGATGCGCACTCGTCGCCGTCTCATCGTGGCGCGTCTCTCGCAGCACGAGCACCGGACGCATCTTCCAGATCCGACCGATGCCGGCTCGCTAGGGTTCCGTCGATGAAGCTGGTCCGAGGTCATCGCCTGCTGTGTTCGTGTCTGGTCGCGATCGTGTTGACTGGGTGCATGGGCACGTCGAACGAGGAGATCAGCCAGCGTCGGTTCGATGCGATCTCGACGGTGACGAAGACGTTCTACGTGATCCTCGACCTCGAACCGCCGGAGACCCTGGCGGCGACGACGCCGTGCTTCGATTCGTTCGGCAACGAGACCAGCGAAACCGGTGCACGCTTCGGTGGCGTCGATCTCGACCTCGGACGCCGCGCCGAGAAGTCACTGATCGACGAGATCCTCGCCGGTTTCGGAGAGCCACCGCAGCGCGCTGACCGCGAGGGCCAGTTGAACACCGGCCAGGACGCCAGGATCGTCGACTTCACCGTGACGATCGACGACTTCGACGTGTTCGTCACCTCCTACGTGAGCGACGCCGGCCAGTTCGGTTGGAGCGCGCACATCGGTTGCTGACCGCAGCCGTGGCAACGATGGGCATGACACCGGTGTCACCGATGGGGAGTGCTCCCCGGTGACGGACTGCCGTCGAGGCTTTACGTTGGGTCCTCGAAAGGGGACCGCACATGCCGACGCAGCACGACTACAACTCGCTTGCCGACGAGATGGACCTGCTCAGCGCGGACCTCGCCACACAAGCCGGGTCGCTGACAGCCCTCGTCGATCCGGCGCTGCTGACCGGCGGTTCGATCGGCCGCCTCGTCACCCGCACCGTCGACCAGTCGACGCGCGACCTGAGCGCCTCGTTCGTGCGTGTCGATGCCGTCGCTGCGGAGTGTCGAGAACGCGCTGACGCCTGCCGCCGGTACACCGACTTGCTGGACAGCTTCGATGCCTCGATGGACCGCTACGCCGAACGGGTCGCCGATCTCGCCCCGGGCGAATGGATCGGCTCACCTCCCTGGCCGCCCCGCTCTCCTGGCCCCTGGGCCGAGCGAGGCTGACGATGAGCCACGACATCTTCCAGATCAACCCAGTGGCTGCAGTCGATGCAGCGACGGCCCTCGGAGGACTCGTCCCGGTCTCGGCCGATGGCGCAGAGCGCATTCGCGGTGCCGAACGCAGCGGCTTCCAACTCGATGCGGTCGGCGTGTCGGCGACCGTGCTGCTCGATGAGATCGTCGAAGAACTCGGTGCACTGCGAACGATCCTCGTCACTCGCGCCGAGTTGGCGCGCCTGGCCGATCAGGCCGGCGGGTTGGCGTCGATCGATCCCAGCGATCTGTCGGCACTCCTCGCCCGCATCGATCTGGCGTCGATGGGATTGGCGGCATCGCTCGACGACGAGGTCGGTACCGGTGCGGTTGCATTCGCGCCCGAACAGGAGTGGACGCCGACCGAGATCCGTCGGTGGTGGCTGGGGCTCACCGCCGAGGAGCAGGCACAGTTGCGGGTCACGATGTCGCCGACGGTCGGCAACCTGAACGGGATCCCCCTGGCCGACCGAGCCGTCGCGAATCGAGTGACGATGCAACAGCTCCTCGACGCCCAGGACCGAGGCGGAGACCACGACCCACGGCTGGACCAGTTCGTCGACGAACTGACCGGGTTGATCGACCCGGCCCGGCAGATCGTTCTGTTCGATCCGTGGTCCGACGGGTTCGCCGCCGAGCTCTTCGGAGACCTCGATCTGGCGACGTCCGTGGCAGTCGTCGTGCCGGGGATGGGAAGTGACCTCGGCAACTTCAGCTCACGCGTGGCGTACGACGCCCGACGGTTGTTCGGCAACCATCTGGACACTGCGGTCATCGCCTGGACCGGATACGACGCTCCCGACGGCTTGCCGGCGCTGTCGTCGATCGAGGTCATGACGGATGGAAAGGCTCGCACGGGCGGTGTGCAACTCGCCGGGTTCCTGGGCGCAGTGGGACTCGAGACGTCATCACTCACCACGGTGATCGGCCACTCCTACGGATCACTCACCGTCGGCCATGCGATCAGGAACGGCATGACTGCGGACCGGGTGGTCTTCATCGGCAGCCCCGGAGTCGGCGTCGACCACGTGAGAGACTTCCCCGACGGCGCCGTCGGCGAGTACTACGCAGCCGAGGTGCACGGTGATCCCGTGGCGGCGCTCGAACGTTTCGGCGACTCGCCGACCGACCCCGACTTCGGGGCCACGGTGTACGACGCAGGCAACGCTGACTCGCTCAGTCCGCTGGGTCGTCACAGTGAGTACTTCGACGACGGCACCGCTGTTTCCAACCTGCGAACGATCGTCTCGGGCGGACAACCCTCCGGAGACCGGTCAGCGGTCATCGACTACGTCGTCGAGCCCTTCGAAGACGTGCACGACGGATTCAACGAGGTGGCCGATTTCCTCGACGGGCTGCCCGGCCCCAACCCGCTGCCGCTGCCCGGACGAGACCTCGGCAACGCCGCGATCAACACCGCACAGACCGGGGTCGAGATCGCTGGGGTCTACGTCGAAGACACCGTGGTCGCCACTGCCGGCGCTGCCGTCGAGGGAGCGCAGTGGGTCGGCGGTGAGTTCGTGAGCGGTGTCGAGCGGGTCGGTCGGCTCCCGGGCGAAATCGCAGATCGACTCACTCCCGGCTTGCCGAGCTGGCTCGACTGAACCCCACCGGCCAGGGAGCCGATCGTCCGGCCCGAGCAGCACCGGGCGGTCGTCCTACGGTGGGTCGATGCGCACGCTGGAGGAGTCCGAGATCGAACATCACCTGGGCCGGATCGAGACACTCGGGTACACCGTGGTCGAAGATGCCTTCGACGACACCGTCCGAACCGAGCTGAAGGCCGCGCTCGACGAGATCGAAGCCGAGCATGACTTCGGCTACCGCGACACGACCTTCGAGGGAACCAAGACCGTCCGCATCTACAACCTGCTGGCATATCACCGGGCCTTCGAGCAGATTCCGGTGGCGGCGAGTGTGCTGCCGATCGTGGAGCGGGTGCTCGACGACGAGTTGCTGCTGTCGTCACTGTCCGCCATCTGCCTCGGCCCGGATCAGGACGCACAGGTGCTCCACGCCGACACCAACATGATCCCGTTGCCTCGCCCGCACCTGCCCATCACGGTCAATTGCATGTGGGCCATCTCTGACTTCACTGAGGCGAACGGGGCCACCCGCATCGTTCCCGGCAGCCACAGATTCGACCATGACCCCGTGTACGGCCAGCAGTACGACACGGTGTGTGCCGAGATGCCGGCCGGTTCGGTGTTCATCTTCAACAGCGCGCTGTGGCATGGCGGCGGCCGGAACACCACCGACCAGCGCCGTGACGGCATTGCGAACTACTACTGCGCCGGATGGCTTCGCCAGCAGGAGAACCAGCAGCTCGGCGTCTCGGCGGACCGGGCACGGCTGTTCGATCGCCGCCTGCAGGAGCTCTGCGGGTACTCGGTGTACCGCGGCATCTACGGCCACATCGAGAACACGGACCCGATCGTGATGCTCGGCCAGGAGCAGACCCGTGGGATGGTCTGGGAGGCGAGCGATCGCCGCCGGACGACATGAAAGACTGACGACATGAAGGACTTCGCAGACGTCGACGCCTACGTCGCTGACAGCGACCAGTGGCCCGACGAGATCGCATCGATTCGTCCACTGCTGCTGTCGTGCGGACTCATCGAGACGATCAAGTGGGGAAAGCCCTGCTACTGCATCGACGACGAGAACGTGGTCCTGCTCCAGGAGTTCTCCGATCACCTGGCCCTGATGTTCTTCCAGGGAGTTCTGCTCGACGACCCAGCAGCGGTGCTGCATGCACAGGGTCCGAACACGCACGGTCCCAAGCGGATGAAGTTCACCTCGGTCGGCGACGTCGAATCGCTCACGGACGTGATCAGCACTTACATCGATGCAGCAATCGGTCACGCTCGAGCCGGCACAGAACTCCCGCCACGACCTGACGAAGCACTCGCCGCCGAGCTCCAGGAGCGGCTCGCCGACGACGACGAACTCGCTGCAGCATTCAACGAGCTGACCCCGGGCCGCCAGCGCGAGTACAACCTCCACATCTCCGGCGCCAAGCAGTCTGCGACACGGCACCGTCGCATCGACAAGTTCGTTCCCCAGATCCTCGCCGGCAAGGGTTTGCGCGACAGGTGAGCAGACGACCAGGCGGGAGCGACGCTCCCCGACAGCCCAGAGCGGAGCCAGCGGCCCGTCCGCCCATCGGGCTCCGTCCACCCCGACGAGGGGGCCTTCGAAACACGTGGACAGACGTTGCCGGGCACCGCGAATGGCGGAGATGGACGGGAATCCGCATCGGTTCACGAAGCACCAGGTCAGAGAGCTAGTGACGTCCTGGACAGCCCGTTTGAGAGCAACCCTGAGAGTAACCGTTCGCAGATGCGCCCTCACATCACGATGCGGGGCCGTACGCAATAACGCGGCCCACCCGGACGACCGCACCCCAGACGTCGACCGGCAGCACGTTATGGAGCACTCGATTGCCCGCATATTGCCGGTCCTGGGCGTTCGGGACCGCGTGGTGTGTCGAGATCGTCGAGCCCGACTGCAGCGCCGCGAGTTCGTTGGCGTGGTGTTGGATTCGTGCGAAGCATCCCCGAAGTCGCAGTCAGGTCGTCGTGCGGCCGAGGGTGCGGGCGGTGTCGCTGAGTTCGACATCGGATTTGTGGGCCGGGTAGGTGCCCAGTAGGCGATCGCCGAAGTTGGTGGTGACGCCGAGCCAGTAGTTCTCGTTGCGGAAGTGGTGGAGGCGGTGGTTGCGGGCGAGGCGTTCGTAGTAGCGGGAGCGACAGCGATAGCGGGTGTGGACGAGAAGGTGGACCCACTCGTAGTGCGCGAGGCCGAGCGTGGCGATTGCCCATGCCGTGAGGATCGGTCCGATCGCCGCGGTTCCGGCCAAGGCGGCCACGCCGCCGACCCAGCCGACGGTCGAGACGCCGAAGATCGTCGTGAAGACAGCAGCGTCCAGGCCGCTCAGCAACAGCGTGTCGAGTGCGGTCGGCTCGAGGTGGTGCTGGCGGTGATTCACGCCGGTGCCGAGGGTGCGGTTGGTCCATGCGTTCTCGGGTGCGTGGAGGAGAAATTTGTGGATGAACCACTCGGCGGGCCCGAACAGGACGGCGGTGACCGCCAGGACGATGACGTCGCCGACCCCGAAGTCGGCAACGGCGAGGCGCGCGACGACCAGCGCCGTGCCGACGACGAGGAACACCTGCGCTGAGCCGCGGCGGATGTACACGTCGAACGTCTCGCGCTTGGTGCGCAGGTCACCGGCGTCCACGGTCGAAGGCGCCGATCCGTCGGTGGTCGGCGGGTCGTTGTCGACGTCGGGGGTCATGTCTGATCTCGCTTCTGCGGTGATTGGTTCAGGGCGCGGACGATGGAGGCGAAGGTGTCGATGATCTGGTTGTCGGCGTAGCCGGCCGGGACGGTCGTGTGGCGTACTGCAAGGCCTTGCATCGTCAGGACCGCGAGGTTGCCGATGTCTGCCAGCGGTGCCACCAGCGATGCGTCGATGGCAATGGCCGAGGCCACCCGATCGATCAGCCACGTTAGGTAGTTCGAGTGTTCCTCGACGATCGGGCTGATCGCGTCCGCGAGATCGCGGTCGGTGCGGGCGGTCGTGTAGATCTCGAGCACGGCACGGAACTGAGGATCCGACATGGCCGCCCACAGCAGCTGCAGGGCAGTCTCGGGCTCGGGGGTCACGTCGGTGGGACCGACGGTGATGAGACCGGAGAAGGTGCGGTCGTAGTCGTTGCGCAGTCGTACGAGGACGTGTTCGAGTGTTGCGGCGATCAGGTCCCGCCGAGTCGGGAAGTGCCCGAAGAGGGCGCCGTTGCTCATCTCGGCCGAGTCGGTGACCGCAGCGGTGGTGAACCCACTCAAGCCTGCGTCGACGAGGACGTCGGCGGCCGCGTCGAGCAATACCTGGCGAGTGGCTGCTTTTCGCTCTGCCTGAGTGGCCATGCGACCATGATAAAGAGTGACCACTCTCTCTGCAACGTACGCGTTGACAGCCTGTCCGACCAGTACCGGGCAAGGGTTGGGGTGGTCACCATCGACTGACCCGAGAAGCGCAACGCGATGACCTACGCCATGCTGGCCGACTTCATCGAGACCGTCGGTCGCGCCGACGACGGCGCTAGGAGACTGCTGAACAATCGACCTTGTCGAGGATCGTAGTGTTCGTGGTTGGATTCGGGGCAGAACCATCCGAGACCCCGACCCGAAGACTTGCCTGACCCCCGGATCACGTCAATCATGACAAGAGGCCGGCTATGTGCGGCTTCGGCACGGAGTGAGTCGATCGCGTTCGGTGTTCAACGCACGA
>RCMY010005364.1_pt1 | contig 10898 bp, 10 predicted proteins | sample 2041341 | NCBI WGS metagenome assembly RCMY01 (sample SAMN09708234, study PRJNA481090) | Marine sediment metagenome, whole genome shotgun sequencing project.
ATAATGTACCAGCGACGGTATAAAGGCGGATAGACATGCGGCCCGAGATACTCAATCCATTATTTGGCGAAACCCAGTCGCTCAAGGGCATCGGCAAGGCGTTGGCCAAGCCGCTCGAGAAACTGCGGCTGACGCGGATCAAGGATCTGCTCTATCATCAGCCGAGTTACTGGATGCAACGGAAACGAGTCGATGAGCTGGATGAAGTAGACGTTGGCGAGACCATCATCGTTCAGGTAACTCCGGTTGACTACCGCAGCGGCGGTCCGCGCAGTCCGCTGCGGGTGCACGCTACGGATGATGCCGGCAATTATATCAGCCTAACCTTTTTTGGGCGGAACCCGGGCTGGCCGAAAAAATTACTGCCGCTTGGCGAACCAAAAGTCATCTCGGGCAAGCTCGAGCGCTATGGTGACGAACTGCAGATCGTCCACCCCGATCAAATACTTGAACCGGAACAGGCCGACAGCATTGCGCTGTTGGAACCGATTTATCCCTTGTCAGACGGACTCGGGAATGTCCGCATGCGGCAATTGACCGCTCAAGCACTCGCGCTCGCGCCGGAATTGTCTGAATGGGTGGAGCCAAGCCAGCTTGCAGCCAAGGGCTGGAAGAGTTGGAAGGATAGTATCACTGCCCTTCATAGTACTGAACGCGAGAGCGCCAATGATCGTCTGGCCTATGACGAGGTCTTCGCCAACCAACTGGCGTTCATGCTGGTCCGTGCCAGCAACCGCAGCAAGAAGGGTATCCCCATTCAGGGCGACGGACGCCTGCGTGACAAGCTGACGCTGCCTTTTGAACTGACCAATGCCCAGAAACGCTGCATCGCCGAGATAGAAGGTGATCTGGCTCAAACCGCTCCGATGCTGAGACTGCTCCAGGGCGATGTCGGTTCGGGCAAGACCCTGGTGGCCCTGATGGCGCTGCTATCTGCGGTCGAAGCGGGATATCAAGGGGCCTTGCTGGCTCCGACGGAAATTCTGGCGCGTCAGCATTATGAAGGTTTGCAGAAATTGCTGGCCGGTTTGCCGGTCAATCTCGCGATCCTGACCGGGCGCGACAAAGGCAAGGTCCGTGAAGCGACCCAGATGGGGTTGATGGATGGCTCGATCGATATTTTGATCGGAACCCACGCGATTTTTCAGGAGCATGTCCAGTATAAAAACCTCGCCGTCGCTGTTATCGACGAGCAGCATAAATTCGGGGTTTCCCAGCGGATGATGCTGACGCAAAAAGCCGAGAGAACCCCGCATCTTCTGGCCATGACCGCGACGCCGATACCGCGGACGCTGACGCTCAGCCAATATGGGGAAATGGATGTTTCCCGCATCGATGAACTGCCTCCGGGGCGGCAATCCATTGATACCAGCGTCGTATCCGGCGCGCGTATGCCGGACATCGTCGACGGTCTCGCCCGCCATATCGCCGCTGGCGGTCAGGCTTACTGGGTCTGCCCTCTGGTGGAAGAAAGCGAAAAAAGTGACCTTGCTGCGGCGGAAGAACGGGCAGCTAGCTTGCAAACACGCTTTGGCGATCAGGTAGGCTTGGTTCATGGCCGGATGAAGGGGCCTGAGAAAGATCTGGTGATGGGCCGCTTTCAGCGGGATGAAATCAAGGTTCTCGTCGCCACCACGGTCATCGAAGTCGGAGTCGATGTTCCCAACGCCAGCCTGATGATCATCGAAGCGGCGGATCGCTTTGGTCTCGCCCAATTGCACCAGCTGCGCGGCCGGGTTGGTCGCGGGAGCGTGAAATCGAACTGCCTGTTGATTCGGGGCGATACACTGAGCGAAACGGCCCGTGCCCGTCTTTCGCTGATGCGTGAGACGAATGACGGCTTTCGCATTGCCGAAGAAGATCTCCGATTGCGCGGGGCAGGGGAATTGCTAGGTACCCGGCAGTCTGGCGATGCCGGCTTTCGAGTTGCGACGCCCACGCAGGTCAATGAACTGATCGGACCGGCGACTGACGATGCCCGGTTACTCCTAGACCGCGATGGCGGACTGGATAGCGAAAGAGGTCAGGCTGCGCGGATAGCGCTTTATCTGTTTGAACGGGATTGGGGCGTCAGCCTGTTGCGCAGCGGATGAAAGCTAGCGCTAGATCTTAGAGATTGTTGATCTTGTCGATCATCGCCACAAAATCTGGCTCGCGGATCACTCTTTCAAATTCAAAGCCACAGCGACCTTGATGGGACCAGACCAGATAGGCTTCGATCCGTCCGGCTACTGGTAAGCGGACAATCACTCTGTCGCCTTTTTCCATTTCCAGTATTTCGCCGACCATCAGGCCATGCGCGGAAATATTGGTTATTCTGATCAGCTTCTCCTGATCAGGGTGAAATTCGCAGATGGTTTCAAAATCGACCGGAACGCGAGCGGCTCGGCGCGGATCTGGCGAGGTCTGATTATGTACGCTAGTCATGTCGTGCGAGCTCCCAAAAAGGCTTGAACGCGACAATAACCAATGATTAAGAATAAAAGGTAAATGCTGGTAAATTGTGGAGGGAAAGCTTGAAATCAGGCCTTTCGTAACAGGCCATGTTTTTTCTTGCCCGCCGAAAGCTTTACGTCCTGATCAGAGATAGAAACCATATGTCCTGCGTCCTTGATCTGCTCATCATCGACGCGGGCACCGCCCCCTGCAACAAGCCGCTTTGCTTCCCCTTTGGACGCACAAAAACCGATTTCAACCAGAGCATCAAGTAAGGATATTTCGCTCGATTCAACGATGTGGACGGGTAGATCGCCACCGGCGCCGCCTTGCTCGAATGTTTTTTGAGCGGTCTCACCGGCTTCCTTCGCTGCTTGTTCGCCATGCGCCATAGCGGTGGCGGCGTCTGCGAGGACCTTTTTGGCTTGGTTGATTTCGGATCCCGGTAGCGATTCCAGGCGAGCAATTTCTTTCAAATCCAGATCGGTGAACAAGCGCATGAACTTGCCGACATCCCGGTCGTCGGTATTGCGCCAGAATTGCCAGTAATCGTATGGAGACAGTCGAGCGGCATTTAACCAGATGGCACCATCCACGGATTTGCCCATTTTGGAGCCATCGGCCTTGGTGATCAACGGAGTGGTGACACCAAATAGCTCAGCCCCATCGATCCGGCGACCGAGTTCAATCCCGTTGACAATATTGCCCCATTGGTCAGACCCGCCGAGTTGTAACTTGCATTTATATTGGCGCGATAATTCTACAAAGTCATAGGCTTGCAGGATCATATAGTTGAATTCGAGGAAGGTCAGCGGCTGTTCGCGTTCCAGCCTGAGTTTGACAGAATCAAACGTCAGCATACGATTGATGGTGAAATGGCGGCCAACATCACGCAAAAACGGGATATATTCGAGTTCACCGAGCCAGTCGTCATTATTGACCATGATCGCGTCAGTCGGGCCATCGCCAAAGGTCAGGAAATTCTCGAAACAGCCGCGAATTTTTGCAAAATTCGACGCGATTCCTTCATCGTCGAGGATCTTGCGCATCTCGTCTTTTCCGGACGGATCGCCAATTTTGGTGGTTGCGCCGCCCATCAAAACGATTGGCTTATGTCCGGCCTGCTGCAGTCGACGGAGCATCATGATCTGGACCAAATTCCCGACGTGAAGGGAATCTGCCGTGACATCAAATCCGATATAGCCCGGGATGATGCTCTTCATGGCAAGAGAATCCAATGCTTTGGCATCGGTTAACTGGTGGATATAGCCGCGATCATTTAGTAGACGCAGGAGATCAGATTGGTAATTGGTCATAGATTGGTGCGTTACATGGGGACAACGAAAGTCGCAATATGCGTTTGAACTTGCAATCCCATCCGACAACCCCGGTATCCGCCATCGACGACATTGCGGTCGAGTGGTCGATGTCAGAGACCGGTACAATATGGCTACGATATGAAGCCTCCGGGGATGTCGGCGAAGTCAAACTGCCAGATCATCAGGATCAGGCTCAGCGGATGGACAATCTGTGGAAAAGCACCTGTTTTGAACTATTCCTCAGCGAGCCGGAGCAAGAGAGCTACTGCGAATTTAATTTCTCTCCATCGGGGAACTGGGCGGCATACAGTTTCCGCCGTTATCGTGACGCAATGGAGCCGCTCTCACTAATTCAATCACCCAAAATATTTCTGGATTTGAGTGACGCACATGTTGCCCTTGAGGTGACCTTTGGATTGCCGGATAACTGGACACATAACCAGCTTGATGCCAGCTTATCTGCGGTCATTGAAATGCAACATGGCGAGAAATCATACTGGGCATTAGCCCATCCCGCCGCTAAGCCGGATTTTCACCATCGGGATGGTTTTACGCTTAAAATGGAGGCAGCGGAACGTTGATGAAATTTGGATTAGACAGGCTGATTGAAGACGCGGATTTGCGGCGGCCCCTGGCTGGAAAGCGGGTCGCGTTGCTGGCCCATCCGGCATCTGTGACGAAAGACCTGGTGCATAGTCTTGATGCCTTGTCGGCAATCGACGGAATCAACGTGACAGCGGCTTTTGGCCCGCAACACGGCTTGCGCGGTGACAAGCAGGACAACATGATCGAATCCCCGGATTATAATGACCCGGTGCACGACGTTCCCGTGTTCAGTCTTTACGGGGAAGTTCGCCGGCCAACCGGCCAGTCGATGGGAACATTTGATGTCGTCCTGATTGATCTTCAGGATCTGGGGTGCCGAATCTATACTTTCATTACGACCCTGCGCTATATGCTGGAGGCAGCCGCGGAGCACGGCAAGACGGTTTGGGTGCTGGACAGGCCCAATCCGGCGGGCAGGCCCATTGAGGGCACGCTTCTGAAAGAAGGATGGGAAAGTTTTGTCGGGGCAGGGCCGATGCCGATGCGCCACGGACTGACCATGGGCGAAATGGGCAGCTGGATGGTGAGCCATTTTAACCTCGATGTAGATTACAAGGTTATCGAAATGCAGGGGTGGCAGCCAGAAGGCCCCGGATTTGGCTGGCCGACAGATCGTATCTGGATCAATCCGAGCCCCAACGCTCCGAACGTCAATATGGCGCGGGCTTATGCCGGCACCGTGATGCTCGAAGGGACGATGCTTTCCGAAGGGCGGGGAACGACGCGCCCGTTGGAGCTATTTGGTGCTCCGGATATCGATGCGCGAGTGGTCATAGCGGAAATGCAGCGAAAGGCACCGCAATGGCTAAAGGGCTGTGCGCTTCGGGAAATTTGGTTTGAGCCCACATTCCACAAGCATCAGGCCCAACTCTGCAACGGTGTCCAGATTCACGCCGAGGGACCTGTCTATGATCACCATGCATTCCGACCCTGGCGACTGCAAGCGCTGGCGCTAAAAGCCATCAGCAAGCTGTATTTCGGATATGAACTGTGGCGGGATTTTCCATATGAATATGAGGAAGGCCGATTGGCATTTGATGTGATCAACGGCGGGCCGTCGTTGCGGGAATGGATCGAGAATCCGTCTGCAATCGCCAATGACCTGGAGGCTATCGCTGCACCGGACGAACGTTTGTGGGGGCAGCTGCTGAGAGATTTTCTGCTTTATTGATTATGCTGCAGTGCAACATAATTATTGCAATGGTCCGAAAATCTGCTAATCTGCAGCCATGTTACCGAGCAAAGAATTTTTCGAAGGCGTTGCACTGAAAAAATGTGTGGCCGCGACCTATAATAATACGACGTTCAAACTGGCGCCGCATATTCTCTATACGCGGCATGATGAAATGTATGTCGATGCCGTGCCGTTAGAAAAAGACGGTCAGCCGCCGAGAGAAATCAAGCTCGGTACGTTCAAACTTTCCGGTTTGAAAGATGTGCGCGTCGAAGACCTGCATTTTGAAAAATCCGAAATTTTCGAACCGGCAGCCGAGAAATATGACGGAACAACCTTATTGGCGGTTGAAGCCTGACATTTAGCCCTGCTTGCGGGTTAGTTCTTTCATCGCATCGCTCAGGCCGTCTACGGTCAGCGGGTACATCCGATCACTCATCAGTTCGCGGATGATCTTGACGCTCTGTGAATAGCCCCATTGCTGTTCCGGTACCGGATTTAACCAGGCCGCTGCGGGATAAGTATTGGTCAGCCGTTGCATCCACGTGACCCCGGCTTCCTCATTGAAATGTTCGACCGAACCGCCCGGATGGGTGATCTCATAAGGGCTCATCGACGCGTCGCCGACGAAGATCAGCTTATAGTCATGGCCATATTTGTGCAGGATATCCCATGTATTGCTCCGCTCTGAAAAGCGTCGCCGATTATCTTTCCACAGGCCTTCATAGGGACAGTTGTGGAAGTAGAAAAATTCGAGATTTTTGAACTCGCCGGTAGCCGCGCTGAACAATTCTTCGCAGATTTTGATGAACGGATCCATAGACCCGCCGACATCAAGGAACAGCAGCAGTTTTACCGCGTTATGCCGCTCGGCCCGCATGTGGATGTCGAGCCAGCCCTGCTTGGCGGTGCCGTCAATTGTCCGGTTGATATCGAGTTCGTCCTGCGCGCCTTCACGGGCGAATTTGCGCAGCCGGCGTAACGCGACCTTGATATTGCGTGTTCCCAGCAGCTTGGTGTTGTCGAGATTTTGAAACTCCCGCTTGTCCCAGACCTTGATCGCTTTTTTCTGGCCGCCTTCGCCGCCAATCCGGACGCCTTCCGGGTTATAGCCCGAATTACCATAAGGAGAGGTACCGCCGGTGCCGACCCACTTGCTGCCACCTTCATGGCGCTTTTCCTGCTCGGCAAGACGCTCTTTGAGCGTCTCCATGATCTCGTCCCAGCTGCCGAGAGACTTGATCTTTTCCATTTCCTCTTCGGACAGATATTTCTCTGCGACCGCTTTCAGCCAGTCGAGCGGAATTTCTTCTTCTTCAGTGCCGTAAGAGGTTTCTATGCCTTTGAAGACTTTTGAAAAAACCTGGTCGAAGCGGTCCAGCAAACCTTCATCTTTCACGAACGTCGCCCGCGAAAGATAATAAAATTCCTCCGGACTGCGCTGGATTACATCCTTGTCGAGCGCCTCGAGCAGAACCAGATGCTCCTTGAGCGAAGCCGAAATACCAGCGGCTCTAAGTTCGTCCATGAAGTTAAAGAACATTGCTTATGCCTCTGCTTAGCGCGCTTCGCGTTTCGCCATGAACGCCAGGCGCTCAAACAGCATCACGTCCTGCTCGTTCTTGAGCAACGCGCCGTGCAATGGCGGGATAGCCTTGCTCGAATCCTTCGACTGCAAAACTTCGAGCGGCATGTCTTCGTTGAGGATCAATTTTAGCCAATCGAGCAATTCGCTGGTGCTTGGCTTTTTCTTGAGGCCAGGGACGTCTCTGACATCGTAGAAAATATCCATCGCCTTCTTGACCAATATCCCCTGAATGTCAGGAAAGTGGACGTTGATGATTTCCTGCATCGTCTGGCGATCCGGGAATTTGATATAGTGGAAGAAGCAGCGGCGCAGGAATGCGTCGGGCAGTTCCTTCTCGTTATTGGAGGTGATGATCACGATCGGCCGTTCGGCAGCCTTGATGGTTTCCTTGGTCTCGTAAACATGGAATTCCATGCGGTCGAGTTCCTGCAAAAGATCATTTGGAAATTCGATATCCGCTTTGTCGATTTCGTCGATCAGCAGGACAGGGAGTTCGGGAGCAGTGAAGGCTTCCCAGAGCTTTCCCTTGCGGATGTAGTTGGAAATGTCATGGACCCGTTCATCGCCCAGCTGGCCGTCACGCAGACGCGCAACCGCATCATATTCATAGAGGCCCTGATGCGCTTTTGTGGTGGATTTTACGTTCCATTCGATCAGCGGTGTACCCATCGCTTTGGCGATTTCATAGGCCAGAACCGTTTTGCCGGTGCCGGGCTCGCCTTTGACAAGGAGAGGGCGCCGGAGAGTCATGGCAGCGTTGACAGCAACCTTCAGATCATCGGTTGCAACATAGTCTTTGGTACCGTCAAAACGCATGATTTTCTATTCCTTGCCGTGATAGTCAAAGCAAAGGCGATAGGGAAAATCCCCGTTGCAGGCAAGTTAATCATTTAGTTAAATAAGACGTCAATGGATGCAGAATTTATTGGGACAGGCGGGTATTCCGACGTGCTTCGAGAAGTTGCCAAAGCCCGCGATGCTGATTGAGCAACTGTTCCGCCCCAAAGTTCAAAGCTCGTTCGAGGGCGGCTGTCTGCGACAATTCATCCTTGAGCGCAGCGGTTGTCGCAACATCTGGCAGAATAGATGAACGAGCTTCTACGCCAACCCGGAGGGCGATCGGTTCGAGGATTTTTCTGATCGCGCGCCAGTCAGAAACCAATGCGATGGCGGCGCCGATAGCGCAGCCGTTGCGATCGGATTGGGAGAGCATTTCCAGCGCCTTGCGTTGGCCATGGACCGCCGCATTGCTCTGGTCGGCCGCGCTGCCGCCGGAACCCGGTCCAGCCGCCACTGTCAATTTGGTCAGAAATGCGCGTTCGGCAGCAAAGCCATCGGTCGCCTGGACCAGCCATTCGCGTGCTGCATCATCGGCGGTTCGGGTTGCGGCATTATCGGTCACGCCGGGATGACGACCGTGCAAAATGCACAGAAAATGTGCGATATCTGCGATATCCGCACCTGACAGAACTGAAAAATCTTCGGCGATAAGCTGAACATAGGGCGCCATGTCGCTGCCATGGGTGCCGACGTGTTCAGCAAAGCCATGCTGTGTCGTCGATTGTGCATTTTGTCCAAGCATCACGTTTCCGATATCCCGAGAATTGTCGCGAAAATGCAAAACGGCATCTTCGTCCAATCCAAGGTATACAGGTGATTCCTAAAGAGCCGGTTTACCGGCCGTTAGCTATTTGCAAACCATGATGCTTAGCGGAAGAATCGCGGGCTATTGATCCAGGAAACTCCGCATTTTACGACTGCGGCTTGGATGTTTCAATTTTCTCAATGCCTTGGCTTCAATCTGGCGGATACGTTCGCGCGTAACGCTAAATTGTTGCCCGACTTCTTCCAGCGTGTGATCGGTGTTCATGCCGATCCCGAAGCGCATACGGAGCACCCGTTCTTCACGCGGAGTGAGGCTGGCGAGAACGCGAGTCACGGTTTCTTTCAGGTTAGCCTGAATTGCCGCATCGACCGGGATGATCGCATTTTTATCTTCGATGAAATCACCGAGATGCGAATCTTCTTCATCACCAATCGGCGTTTCTAGCGAAATCGGTTCCTTGGCGATTTTCATCACCTTGCGCACTTTTTCCAGCGGCATGGAAAGACGTTCGGCCATTTCTTCCGGAGTCGGCTCGCGGCCTTGCTCATGGAGGAACTGACGGGATGTTCTGACCAATTTGTTGATCGTCTCGATCATATGCACCGGAATACGAATGGTCCGCGCCTGATCGGCAATCGATCGGGTGATCGCCTGGCGGATCCACCAAGTTGCATAGGTACTGAACTTGTAGCCGCGACGATATTCAAACTTGTCGACCGCTTTCATCAGGCCGATATTGCCTTCCTGGATCAGGTCGAGAAATTGCAGGCCGCGGTTGGTATATTTTTTGGCGATGGAAATTACGAGACGGAGATTGGCCTCGACCATTTCCTTCTTGGCGATCCGCGCTTCGCGTTCGCCCTTCTGCACCATATTTACAATGCGGCGGAACTCCACCAGCGAGGTGCCGGTTGCATTGGCGATGTCGGAAATTTCTGCGCGGATGCGGTCAACCGCTTCCGCCTCGTTTTCGACAAAGGCCGCCCATTTTTTGTCCGCCTTGGCCATGCTGGGAAGCCAGCCATCGTCCAGTTCGTTGCCGACATAGCTTTCCAGGAATGCACGGCGCGGAACCTTGTGCCGCTCGGCCAAGCGGAGCATTTGCCCGCCAAGCGTAGTGAGCCGACGATTGAACGAGTAAAGCTGGTCGACCAGAAACTCGATCTTGTTGGCGTGAAATTGCACGCTTTCGACCAATGCGGTCAATTCTTCGCGCAAGTTGTGATATTTCGTCTCGGAAGATGCCGGGAAATCCTTGCCCGCGGCTAGTGATTCCAGTCTGGTAGTCTGCAATTTCGAGAATTTCTTGAACACCGATGTAATCGTCGCAAATTTTTCCAAAGCGTCGGGCTTCAGGGCTTCTTCCATCTGCGCGAGCGAGAGGGTGTTGTCTTCTTCTTCCTCTTCCACCACCCGCTTGGTGCGACGTTCGGTCAGTTCTGCTTCTTCATCATTCTCGCCGTCAGCCGATTCTTCGTCCTCGACTTCATCATCATCCTTGAACGACGGGCCAGCGGTCTTCTCGCTGATTTCGCCGTCATCATCATCTTCTTCGTCGAGATTTTCCGGAACAGGGTCCTTGGAGAGCATGGCGTCAAGATCGAGGATTTCGCGCAACTGCATTTCGCCGTCGTTGAGCGCCGTCGACCATTCGATGATCGCGTTGAATGTCGTCGGGCTTTCGCAAAGGCCCCAGATCATGGTGTCGCGACCAGCTTCGATACGCTTGGCAATGGCAATCTCGCCTTCGCGGCTGAGCAATTCGACTGCGCCCATTTCGCGGAGATACATGCGGACAGGATCGTCGGTGCGATCAGCTGCGGCTTTTTTGGGAACGGCTGCGGTGGTCTTTTTCTCTTTGTCCTTGCCGTCGATTGATTCGACTTCGTCGCCGCCCAGTTCTTCGGCGACTTCTTCGTCATTCTCGACAATCCGGACACCCATTTCGGAGATTGCGGACATAACGTCCTCGATCTGCTCGTTCTGGTCCTGGGGCAGAGCTTCGTTTAGCTCGTCAATCGTCAGATAGCCGCGCTTTTTCCCTTTGGCGATCAACTTCTTGATCGCGCTATCGTTGAGATCAATCAACGGTTCGTCTTCGGCTTTGGAATTTTTCGCTTTACTTGCCAATGGCTGAGGCCCCTAATTTGAAACTATATAGTGTCGTCG
>RCMY010005366.1_pt1 | contig 10898 bp, 5 predicted proteins | sample 2041341 | NCBI WGS metagenome assembly RCMY01 (sample SAMN09708234, study PRJNA481090) | Marine sediment metagenome, whole genome shotgun sequencing project.
CTGCACTCATTTGTTCAACAGCGCGTTCGATGAAAAGCTGTCGAGCTATGATTCAAGCTACGAAAACTCACTCCACTTTTCTGAACACTTTCGAAACCATGCAAAAGGACTTGCGCAAAGACTGGTTAAAGACTTTGATCTCACCGGTGAAACTGTTGCTGAGGCCGGCGCTGGACCTGGACATTTTCTAGAGCTGCTGTGCCAGGAAGGCGTGAGCAAGGCCTATGGATTTGATCCCAGTTACGATCCTGATCGGCTCGGAGCACCAACGCATTCCGGAGTGATACTCTCCAGCAACCTGTTCCCAAGTGATGGTTCCATCGACGCGAAAATGGCGATGTCTCAACATGTACTTGAACATTTGACCCGTCCGGTTGACGTGCTGGAAATTCTAAAAAGTGCCACTCAAGAAACCAAAAACGCCATAGTCTACTCTGAGGTGCCAAATGGCGATCTCATGATAGATCGATGTGCACTATGGGATTTAATATACGAACACGTCTCGTTCTTTACAGAAAAATCGCTGACGACCGCGTTAAACCTTGCCGGGCTTTCTGTCGATAGTACTGGTGCAGACTTTGGTGATCAATTTCTTTGGGCAATATCCAGATGTGCGGACATACAGTATAAACCCGTGATAGACGACAGTACGGAAGCTGCGATTGCCAGAGCAGTCAGATTTGGCGAAAATGCCCGCCGTCAGATTGAAGTTGCGAAAGACGATTTGGAGAGATACCAAAAACAAGGACCCGTGGTGCTTTGGGGAGCAGGGTCAAAGGGAATGACATACCTTAACCTTGTCGCTGACAATCAACAGATATCTGCAGTTGTTGATGTGAATCCTCGAAAAATCGGATTTGGCGTGCCAGGTACAGACTACGTAATCACCACCCCGGAATCATTGGTCTCACTTAATCCAAAAACAGTATTGATCGCTAATCCGGTTTACAAAAACGAGATTGAAGCGATACTCAAGTCTCATAACATCGAAGGAAACGTGACTCCTTTGTGGATCTAGTTGCCGGGCCCCATCCGAGGTTGAGCGTTTATTCTATTTGAACACCGATAAGGAAATCAGACGAGGTGTGCACTGTTAAGGGTTGACGAAAATTGGAAACCAATCGCCTGAACAAAATCAGCGGAGGTTTAACTTGAAAAAGTAGCGCGAGTATAGACGGCGCTTAGTCGAACCATTTGGCGACTACACTTATCCAGAGCGCGTAAATAATCATGGTTGCTGATTTGACTGCTGCAACTCAAAGTTGGCAGGACTTCCGAGAATTTTTCATGTTGACCGCCAGTAATATCTCGTTCAATCAATCACTTGTGCTTCTATGAATGGGCACTAACCAATGGCCTAATAGCGCGACTCAGACCTTGACCAGATCATGAAACTCAATTAGTCTCGATCTATTTATGTGAACCTTGGCAGTTAACATATAGTAACCTTCTGGTAAAGTGGTCCTACATATTGTTATTTTTGCCCACTTTTCTTTTATCACAACCGTTTCAAAATATGGCTATTGAGAAATCTACTAGAGTTTTGATGATCCTCAACGAGATGGACTGGTTTTGGTCACATCGGTTGCCACTTGCTGCTGGAATAATGGAAAAAGACTGGCAACTGACGCTTGCCACTCATGATGCAAGCACTGATTCTGGTCTATCTGACATGGGAATTGATGCGTTCGATGTTCCTAGGTTAAAGCACTTCTACAACCTTTTTGCCCAGTTGAAATTTCTGCTCTCTGTGGCCAAAGCTATCAAGTCGTTAAAGCCTGATGTGGTGCACGTAATCACCATCAGATATTCGTTATATGTTGGGCTGGTGTCAAGAATTATTGGTTACAAATCTGTGATTTTTACGATAGCAGGTTTGGGCAGTCTGTTCTCGTCACCCACATTCAAAATGCGGCTTCTCCGAATTCTGATGACACCGATATTGAAGTTCGCCTTTGGCGGCAAGGGAAGATTGTTCATTTTTCAAAATCCGGATGATCGAAATATATTGCTGTCGGCGGGTGTGGTCGATGAAGACCAGGTTTATTTGATTCGAGGATCAGGCGTAGATCTTCATGAGTTTCCCTATGTCCCTTATCAAGCGAGCGCTGAGACACCTAAAATACTTTTTGCATCCAGATTATTACGTGACAAAGGCATTTGTGATTTTATTGATGCAGCGAAACTTTTGAAGGAAAAGGGTGTTGCTGCAGAATTCATCGTTGCTGGCAGTTTGATCAATGGAAATTCGCGGTTTATATCACTTGGCGAAATTGAAAACGCACATGATGAAGGAATAGTGGATTGGCGGGGAAAGGTCACTGACATTCACGAACTGATGCAAGAGTCGATGATGATTGTGTTCCCTTCTTTTTATGGAGAAGGAGTTCCTAAAGTGTTATTGGAGGCAGCAGCGACTGGCCGACCGATTGTTACCTGTGACTTACCCGGTTGCAGAGAAGTTGTTAAAAACAATGTGAATGGCATTCTTACGCCTCCCCAAAACCCAGTGTTGTTGGCGCGAGCGATCGAATCTCTGATTGGAAGTGAATCCAAGAGGCAGTCGCAGGGTAAGGCTGGGCGGCGCATGGTTGAAGCAGAATTCCATAGTGAATTCGTAGTACAGCAGACCATGGAAGTCTATAAACGAGCCCTATGCAGCCCACAAAAGCAATTTTCAAGGGTCGGACTATCTCAATAGACTTTAAATTGAAGAGTCACTGACAGTTAGACTCATCGAGAGAGAAAAATGACGACTGTACCCGCACAAGTAAACACAGTATTTTCTGAAAATTTACAGTTTTGGAGATCAAGTTTCTTTAAAACATTGTAGTTTCATACTAAATTACGATCGCCAAGAGTTTTACCCCTTTGATTCGTTGAAGGATTCCGCAAATTTTAGGTAGGATTTTTAAGCACTAGGTGATGCGATTTCATGGAACTGAAGATCGTGCACGGATTTCGCTGTTGAAGAGTAGATATCCTTCCGACTTACAGCTTTCGTCGCACCTTGGCAGCGCACTTGCCTGATGTCCCTGTTGTTATGTGTTTGTTCGCTAACTCACGGTAGATTGAGCGATACTGATCTGATGAGATGCTCCCTACGCGTTAGGCTCAAAATTATGTTAGAAGGATACCTTTATCGAAATGTCTCATAAGATATACACCGAGAGCATCGAAGACACGCGTTCATATCCTAGTAGGGTAGAGCACGCGGAAGGGACCAGTTCGAAAAAGCTGGACCTCATTTTTGCTCTGTTCGTTTTGCGCAAAAACAGGTGGCCAATTACATTTTTTACTGCACTTGTGACAGCCCTTGCCGCCTTTTATGTTTACACAGCAACTCCTATATATGCCGCTCGAGCAACGTTGCTGCTTGAGTCGCAAAGAGCGAACATTATTTCTATCGAAGATCTGGTTTCTTCGGAGCAGGAATCCATTGACTACTTCGGAACCCAGTTTGTCATGTTGCGATCTCGCGCATTGGCAGAGCGAGTGACCCGGAAGCTCGAGCGCGACATAAAAAAATCACCAAATTCGTTGGGGGCCGAGTTGACAACTCCCGATTTGAAGCAAACAGTTGCCACCGTATCCCAGTTGGTGCGATCTGGAGTCTCCAAACTTCTCAGGATGTTACGAATCTCTGATACCTCCATCAATATCGATGACGTGCAGAGTTTGCCCACTACCGAAACCTCATTAAGCCAAGGTGCGGGGGAGGACGGAGCGGCAAACACATCAGATGGGCTTGAGGGTCTCGAATTTAATCGGCTGGTGGGGCAATTCAGGAAATCGCTGCGCGTGACTCCAATAAAAAGCACCAAACTGGTCATAATCACCTTTGAATCGCCGGATGCGAAATTTGCGGCGTTAGCGGCCAATACCATTGCCAACCAGTACATCAGAAGCGGGCTGGATAGTCGCCTGGAGAAAAAAAATCAGGCCTCTCAATGGATGACTGGTCGCATTACCCAATTAAAGGGCAAATTGGAAAGGTCAGAACAAGCCTTGCTCGAATTTAAAGATGTCAATGGCCTGATCGACCTTAATGGTGGTGTGGGTCGACTCAATGAGCAGGAACTTCTAATGGCGACCACTGAGCTCGCCACCGCCAGAAGCGAACTTTCAGATGCGCGTGACCTGTATCGTGAGATCCAGAAACTCAACGCATCTGCACCGCAGCTGCTGGAAACGTATCCCGCTGTTCAAAATGATCCATTGGTTCGTTCCGTAAAAATCGAGTATGGACAGAGACAGCGTGATCTGGATGGATTGCAAAATCGATATGGACCGAAACATCCGAGAGTTATTGACGCTCAGTCGCGTTTGGAATCACTTCGCCTGACACTCGATGGTCATATCGATCGAATAGTAGCAACTATCGAGAATGACTATCAGTTACGCGAACAACGGGTTGCCTCTGTTCAGGCCAGTCTTGCACGTGGCAAAGAAGACATCCAGGTAATTGGTCAAAAGAAAATCATACTCGAAGGACTGGAACGAGAGGTTGCCACCAATCGTGATCAGTACAACAGACTTTTTAACAGGATCTCAGAAACAGATACTGCGGACGGACTGGACGCCGCGAATGCAGTGCTGGCCGAGGCGGCTTTGGTGCCGGGTGGTCCGATCAAACCTAACAAAAAGCTCATTCTTGCGTTGGCGGTCCTTGGTTCATTGGCGCTGTCTACCGCGCTCGCTTTTCTCTATGAGTTTTTCGACGATACTGTAAAAAGCACCGACGACGTCGAGAGGCGGTTGGGAAAGAAACTAGTGGGAATACTTCCGCTGATCGAGCCAGGTTTCCTGGGAAGAAGAAATACACTTCCACTCACGCCACTGAACGTGCAGGACGAAAGAGGAACCTTCGCCGAGGCGGTCAACACCTGCCGAACCGCGCTCTCGCTCAATGAGGGATCAGATTTCCAGGTGATCTTGGTGACGTCTTCAGTCCCTGATGAAGGGAAATCTACAGCTGCTTTGAACCTGGCATACTCATTCGGACAGCTGGAACGCACGCTACTGATAGATTGCGATTTGCGTAGACCTTCGCTCGCAAAAGCGCTTGGGCTGCCCATGAATCATGTCGGGCTATCAAGTTTGTTGATGCAGAAATCCTCTGCAGAAGAGTGCATCCGACGCGATGTCATGAACTCTATTGACTGCCTGACCAGCGGTCCAATTCCAGATCAGCCACTGGAGATGCTTTCCTCTGTCAGGTTTGCAAAGATTCTAGAGCAACTTCGACAACACTACGACAAGATCATCATTGATAGTGCGCCGACACACGCTGTGAGCGATGCACTTGTTTTAAGCAAACTATCAGACACTGTACTCTATATCGTAAAATCGCACGATACATCGATTGCGTTGATTGAAAGTGGGCTTTCACGACTTTCTGAGGTAGGGGCCACAGTTGCAGGTATCTGGATGTCAAAAGTAGACATCAACAAACTAACTTCATATGGAGGCTTCAAGTTCCATGGTTTCTATGATTACTACGGCTATTCTGAAAAAGGTGGTAAGAACTCCAAGGTCAAACTGACGCCGGAAGAAATGCGAGTGATGCGTTCACCAGATAAAGATCCAAAATTGGATCTGAATTTCTACAACCGGGTGCCGAAGCTGGATATCCTTGATGGGTTTGAAAAAGACACAGGTTCGCAGTCAATCAATGAAGAGTTTGATATGACAGTCGAAACTGATTTTAAAAATGAAAAAAGGGGTTAATGTGCGAATCAATCCGGGTTATGCATTTATTTTTGTGGCAGTGACGCTGGTGGCCGGGGTCGGTCTTGGGAGTTTTATCAAGAATATTCCAAATGTTCTGATTGTCCATTGCCCCGATGGATTCGAAATCGAGATTCATGGCGAGTTTGATCTCAAGGCTGGCCATCGGATGAGATTAGTTTTTTGCGAACAGCAGGAGTATAACGTCGACAGCTCTGACCCCTTGAATGATGGGTAAATTTCGGAACTCGATGCCAACTAATCCTAAACGCGAGCTAGCCCAGGCTTGGTTTACCGATGGTAAGGGGATTCTGCATCACATGGAACAGAAAAACGTGAACGCCAGCGAATCAGGAAGGGTATCTAGCGTGCTGATTCTGCCTCAATTCCATGCCCACGGTAGAGGCGTTTCATAGTCTTCGACCGTGTCTGCGATGGCAATCCTGCAGAACAGAAAGTTGATGTATTGGTATGGATCTACATCGTTTGCCTACGCAGTCTCGATCAAGCTGTACTACAGGGTTCTGGCTTTGGCAGCTTCCGGGGAATTTGATCCTCACTGATACGCCTGCTGGTGCAACCTCATGGTGATTTGGAGCTGCCCCCTGCAAGGAGCAAACTCCGGAGGGTCTTACCTTTTTCGCTTTCGTAGCTTTTCGTACTTTACAGAGAATTTCCTATTCACCCGATCTGCATTGCCACAGCACACGCAACTATTTTGACCAACACCGTACTAGCATGTCATAACGAGTTGTATTTCGGAAGAGGTGACACGATGCAGTCAGATGATATTAGAGAAGACTTGCGTGGTCGGCAAGTGAGTGGACAACGAGCGGATTGAGAGCACGAGCAAAACTGCCGAAAAAAGTGTACACAACGCAAATCAACATATCCAAGAAGGTCCTCACCGGACTAACACCCTCACACATCACAAGACTCTGCCGCAATGGAATTACACATTCAAGCCACGGCAAAATGCGTGACTTGAAATGTGAATTCAGTTGTCCCCAGCTCTGAGAAAATCAAGAACGTACTAGTTACACTCGAAACCTGCGTAATATTACGTCTATCTCAAACACTATTTCATACTTTAAGGTCCAACATATAATCGTAGAGATGCAGATAACGATTCTTCGACGCCATCAACCCCGATTGGTGTAATTGTTACCAGGTTGTTTCCGGCAAGAAGACCCTTTGCAACGATTGTCTGCTTGTTCTCGGTATCGTAGTGGCTGCGACAACTATCGTTTACACATAGTTTAATTGTCTGACCTCCACGCCAGGACTCCCAATTTGACTCGTACGGAATGGTTGCTGTTTGGGTTCCAGTCGGTAACGAGATCGAACTCGAATTAAATGAGATCGAAGGACACAGAGCCAAATTATTAAGGAAAACTTCGATGTTGGTGTACGTGCTGCTTAGATCATGGAAACTCGCATTGTCCACGCCCATTTTCAATTCCCAGGTATCGGGCATTCCATCTTCGTCTTCGTCAATCCAGGATTGATTGATGGCCTGGGTATTATATTCGCTGAAATCTCGTTCGTGGTGGTTCAATATTCCGACTTGACCGGTCTGCTGATGAAATTCGTCGATCACTCTCTGATCATGTGAGTCTCTGCGAGGGCGTGACGATCCGATGCAACGTAGATGATCACTCCCCTCTTTAGCTAACTCCAGTATATTCAGCACCGGACTTGCTGGCTGTGTTTGCGGCAAGTTCTGGTTATCGTTCGGCACATCATCATAAAGTTCTGGAGCACCACCTCGATATTGACCTACATAATTATCGTCAATCCCCAGAAAACTGTTACCAGCTGTATTGCCACCAAGGTCAATCGGTATTACGGATTCCTTACTAGTTGGACCCAGTTGGACCAAGTTCCCTCGTATTACTGCATCAACATGGTTTCTACGTCCAGGGCGAGCTTTAACCGATAGCCCAACTTCATGTGGATTATAGATAATATTGTTTATCAGCTCACCTTCACTCACAGCCCATAGCCTTCCATTTCGACGAGAATTGTGCGCCATAAAGTTGCCTACAAGTGAACAGCGTTCGATGGTTCGTATGTCTTTTGCAGTAGCACAGCCTGCGCCCATAGCATGTAAATATCTTTTTGGAATCTGATTTGATTCTTCGTGAAGTGAATCAGCATCCCCTTCGGAAACGATTGAATTGCTTATTGTCAGATCTTTCATATTGTCACCGGTTTCCGATGACAATCCTGGTATAGCGAAAGATACAGGATCATCTGCTGCCCACATACATGAAACATGATCCAGAATATAGTTGTGTTGCACCTCTCCATTGCTTGCCGGAGTTGTGCCATGAACTCGGATGCAACTGCTGTTGTCTGCAGAGCCTTGACTAAGAGGATCACTATTTCGAAACCGACAATGGCGCATAATTACGTTATTCGTATTGCTGCCAAAGACTATACCGTCTCCTACCAGCGTTACGCCTGGCGGAGGAGCGCTTTGGCAAGCAATAGTCACCGAACTATCACTATTGTTTAACTTTATTGGTCTCGTCTTAGCCGTTGTACCCACGGTATAGTCAATCAACCCTGCCACCGAAAAAACGATGATTCTGGGCTCGTTAATTTCCGTTAGTGCCTCTCGGAACGTCATTATGTTGTCTGTTGGATCTACAATATTGGCTAATGAGTTTACGATCACGACTCTACCACCTCTCCCCCCTGTGGTCGTCTCTGCCGCCCAGCCGGCAGCGCCTGGAAATGCCAACGGATCTTCACCAATAGCTGCCGCCATAACTGGAGCCGAGCCTGTTTGTTCCGACTCTGAATATTCTTCCGGTGGGTTGTATTCCGTCTGCGATTCTACTGGTATTGGCTCAAGTGAAATCGAATCTTCTGTTGTTGCAATATTTTCGACGGCATCTGCCTTTCCAGTCTCAAAAGTTTCTTCCGTTGAGTTGGCCTCCGTTTGCAATGCTACCGGGATTGGCTTGAGTTTAGAGCCAACGCCAGTAACAATGGCTTTCAACTGAGCGCCGTCCAATGCCGTGTTCACTATTAATGCATCATCAATAGATCCGTCAAAATGACGCCCACCGCCCGGTTGACTCCCTACAGCAACGCTCATGGCAGGGTCTTGATCTATTTCACCTGACAAGACCTGCGAACCAACTAACTCGCCATCAAGGTAAATCCTCATCAAGGCGCCATCATAGGAGAATGCGCTGTGATACCAACGCCCGGTTACCAGCTCACTACCCGAATCTGCTATCAGGGTTCTAGTCTGACCACCAATCCTTAATCTAGCACGCAATCGAACACCGGTACCGGATTTTACCGTGCTCAACATGAACACATGACTGTCGGCCGCCGTACCAGAGGCTTTCGATATCAGCCGAGAGTCACTCGCTTTCCCCGGAAACGACTCTGCTTTAAACCAGGCAGCGAGGGTTAATTCAGAACCGCCAACATCAAGAACACCTAAATCAACGGAGTCATCTGTTCCGTCAAATTTGAGCGCATAGTCGCTTCCATTGCCAGTTGCAGTTGTATACACGGGATTACCCAGTAACTGGCCATTGTTTCCCTGCCCGCTGCTGTCGGTTGCAACGCGACCACTCCCCTCTTCAAAAGGTAAACTGAGTATTGTATTGGCATATTTTTTCAAATCCTGGCCGGTCACCGTAATGGTCACTTTTGCCTCATCTGAAGCTGCACCAGCTATATCTGTCGCAATATAAGTAAAGTGATCCAGCCCGCTGAAGCCAATAGCAGGACTGTAGGTGAACGAACCGTTCGGTTGAAATGACAAAACACCATCTTGCACAGAAGATAGCAACTCGGCAGATATACTGCCGCCATCAACGTCGGTATCGTTTTCCAAAACGTTCCCGTTCAATGAAGATTCATAAGCTGTTGTATAAGGATCATCCAATGCGATTGGAGTGTCATTGACGGCCTCGATTCTCAAATTTACCAACGTATCATCAGAAAACCCTGCGCCGTCGGTCGCGCGGTAAACGAAACTGTCTACTCCCGAGAAATCCAGTTCCGGTGTATAAATAAACGAACCCTTCGAATTTAAAGCAAGCGCTCCGTTAGTAGCTGCAACTACCAGACTGGACGAAAGCGAGTCACCCTCCGGATCAGTGTCGTTCGCCAACACGCCGTTCCACGTACCTACAGTTAGTGGGTTATCCTCGTTTACAGTATATGTTTCTGGAAATGCTACCGGCGGCCCGTTCGACGGGATTCCGGCAACGATAGCCTTTAATTGGGGCACTGTTAATGCCTCATCAAGTATGCGTACGTCATCAATAAGACCGTGAAAATGATTTCCTCCGCCAGTACGACTACCAACCGAAACAGAAACAGTTTCATCTTGATCAATGATGCCACTCAACAATCGGCTTCCCACTTCAATGCCATCAAGATACAATCGCAGATTTACACCATCATATGTCGCCGCAGTGTGATACCACTGTCCTGAAATCATGTCATTGCCCGGAGCCGCCCTGAGCGTCGCCGTTTTGCCGCCTATACGCAATCTTGCGCGTAATCGGACACCGCTGCCAGCACCAACTGTGCTGAGCATGAAGATATGCTTCGACAGCGCGCTACCTGATGTCTTGGAAATGATATGGGGGTCTTTTGATTTCCCAGGAAAAGTTTCGGCCTTTACCCATGCAGCAAGCGTAATTTGCGTACCACTGCTATCCAAGGCCCCAAGATCAATCTGGTCATTCAAACGATCAAAACGCAATGAATGGGAGCTGCCGTCGGGTGTGTCAGTCGAATACATAGGAGCCCCAATAAGTGCTCCATCATTTCCCGCACCCCCACTATCAAGCGCAACATTACCATTACCCTCATCCAGGGCCAGCATAACAGGCAAATTCGCAGATAGTACCGAGCGTGGATTTCCAGCAGTTTGCAGCAACACCGCCCCTGCAATGTCTGCCTGGGTTTGAGCGCTTCTATCAAGTTCATCACGATCAAACAACCCAGAATTAGAGGAATAATCCTCAGACTCAGCTTCCGAATTCAAGTTTCCGCCGCAAGCAGATAAAACCAGCAAACTGGCTGGAAAGATACAGAACGTTCGTATGAGAAAATTCATTTGTAACTACAATTTGTACGATAAGACTCTACTTAGCGACGGGCAGGATTGCATCTTGAGCTGCGTT
>RCMY010005367.1_pt1 | contig 10898 bp, 9 predicted proteins | sample 2041341 | NCBI WGS metagenome assembly RCMY01 (sample SAMN09708234, study PRJNA481090) | Marine sediment metagenome, whole genome shotgun sequencing project.
TACACCAAGTAACTTGACACTAAAAGGCCAAATTGATTTTGTAGCCAATGAATTAAAATTAGACGCTTTTGATGATATTTTTACTAATTTAAATGGTAGATTGAACTACACCAAAGATGTATTTTATAGTGACAAGCTAAATGCAATTTATCAAGGGCGTGATATTCAAGCGGTTATTAAGCCTTTAGATCAAGATACGCTAATAGTTGTTAATGCCGAAACTAATTTAGGGTCATTTTTGGGAGAAGAATTCTCTACTTATGTGACAGGTAGTTCTAAAGTTAATGCTGAGGTGATAATCAGTGGTCAAAAAGGAGTAGGCATAAACAATATTAAACTTCGTAGCAACCTTTTAGGAAGCGGACTTGTTTTACCGGCTCCTTTTGTTAAAACTGAAGATAGTCTTATGCCGCTTAATTTAAATATCGATGTCTTGAAGTTTTCTCAGCCTTCACAACGCGAGCAAATGCGAATGTCAGGAAATGTGGGTGATAACTTATTACGAGTACGTTTAGACTCAATGGTTGATAATTTAGATGCTGATTGGTCTTTGCGTTCAATAGCTATTGTTGGGGGTTCTGATGCAAACTTATTTAATTCAATTAATTTGGATACTCCGCGGGTAAATGTATTTGGTAATTTTTCGTATGTGGATTTTGATGAGTGGTTAGATTTTTTTAATAATGATTCAAATTCTGCAACTAATGATGCTTTAGAAATTGGCACAATAAGAGTTAAAATTAAGCAACTTGATGCGATTGGGCAGGGCTTCCCTGATACACAAGTTGATTTGCTGCCGAGTCTAGACGAATGGAATGCAACAATAAAAAATTCACAAGTTGATGGCAATATTAAATTTCCAAGGCCTTGGTTGAATGAGTCGCTTATAGAAGCAAATTTAAATAAATATCATTTAATTTTACCTGAAGGTAAAACAGAAGAGATTAGTTTTGATCCAAGAGAAATTCCTAATGTAAGTATTACAGTTAAAGACTTTCAGCTTGCGACTATGCCAATGGGGCAAACAAGTTTAAGAATAAAAAAAGAGAGCAATGGTGCTCGAATCGAGAATTTTAAAATTAATAATTCCAATTTTGAAATTGATGGTAGTGGAGGTTGGTTTAAGACCACTGAAGGCGAAACCAGCCTAGTATCTATTGAGCTAAATAGTTCAGATTTAGAAAGCACCTTAAAGCAGTTGGGATACGCACCTGCTGCGAGCGCCAAGAGTGCTGTTGCATTGATTGAACTTGATTGGCCAGGTAGTCCGTTTACAGATATTTTGCAGAATGTATCAGGGTCTATTTCATTTAAGTTATTGAATGGGGATATACGCGAAGTGGATCCAGGTGCCGGTCGCTTTCTTGCTTTGTTAAGTATTGCGCAATTGCCTAAGCGCTTATCCTTAGATTTTAGAGACGTGTTTAATTCTGGCTTGCACTATGATGAATTAAGTGCAGATTTTACAATCCATAAGGGTCAGGCATACACCAATAATATGCTGATGCGTGGCCCAGTGGCTGATTTAGGCGTAGTCGGTCGTGTGGGATTAGCAACCCGTGATTTTGAGCAAGCAGCTGTAGTACAAGCTGATTTAGGTTCAAGCTTACCCATTGCTGGTGCATTAGCTGCAGGTCTTGGAGTTGGGGCTGCCTTATTGATCTTTTCTGAAATATTTAAGAATCCACTTAAACAAGCAACCCAAGTTTTCTATAAAATAGACGGCGATTGGAGTAACCCTAAGATTGTACGTGCATTGCCACAAGACTTGGAGGAAATTCCCATTGCTCCTCGTTAATTCTTTTCTCTAAATAATATATATAAATTATGCCTAATGCTCTAATTGATCGCAGCAGTTTTATTAATACTGCTAATGAAATTTTACTCTCTCCTGCTGAATTACAAATTGCGTCTCTAGATTCATTACTAGGTGATATGTATTCAGGTGCTGCTAGTGATGCCGATATCTATCTGCAGTACAAACGCAGTGAGTCTTGGTCATTGGATGATGGCATTGTGCGTGATGGTTCTCACAGTATCCAGCAAGGAGCAGGCTTACGTGTTGTTAGTGGCGATAAGTCAGGCTTTGCATATTGTGAAGACTTATCCCTAAAATCTTTACAACGTTCTGCGGCCATTGCTCAAGCAATTACACGACAAGGTCAATCAGGACAACATAAGCTCGAATATAAATCTCCAAAACCAATAGCCATTACTTCAAGTTTGTATCCTGCATTAAATCCACTAGATTCATTACTCGATGACGATAAGGTGGCTTTACTTCAGAAAATTGATATGTTAGCCCGAGCTGCAGATTCAAGAGTGCAACAAGTAAACGCCACACTTGCCGGAAATTACGAAGTCATTATGGTCAACAACTCAGCGGGTGAATGGGTTGCGGATGTGCGTCCTTTAATTCGTTGTAATGTTTCAATTATTGTTGAGGAAAATGGTCGTAGAGAATCAGGTTATGCGGGCGGTGGCGGACGCTACTCTTATAAAGAGTTGATTGAGAATAACTTACCAGAAAAATTTGTAAATCAAGCTATTCACCAAGCATTAGTTAACCTTGAAGCCATTCCAGCACCTGCTGGAACTATGACAGTTGTTTTAGGGAATGGCTGGCCAGGAGTGTTGTTGCATGAAGCTATAGGTCATGGCTTGGAAGGTGATTTTAATCGTAAAGGTTCATCGGCATTCAGCGGACGAGTTGGCGAGCAAGTGGCCTCTAGTCTTTGTACTATTGTTGATGACGGTACCTTACAAGGGCGTCGTGGTTCACTCAGTATGGATGACGAAGGTCAACAAACACAATGCACTACTCTTATTGAAAACGGAGTTCTCAAAGGCTATATGCAAGACAGAATGAACGCTCGTCTTATGGACGTGGCGCCTACAGGAAATGGTCGTAGACAATCTTATGCTCATCTTCCTATGCCACGGATGACCAATACATATATGTTGGCCGGTGAAAGTGACCCACAAGAAATTCTAGAATCGGTTGAGAATGGTATTTACGCAGTTAATTTTGGTGGTGGTCAAGTTGATATTACATCGGGGAAGTTCGTATTTTCTGCTAATGAAGCCTACTTAATTGAAAACGGCAAAGTTACTGCTCCGGTTAAAGGGGCAACCATTATTGGTAATGGTCCTGATGCTTTAACCAGAGTGTCTATGGTCGGTAATGACTTGGCTTTAGATGAAGGCGTAGGTGTTTGTGGTAAAGAAGGTCAAAGTGTACCGGTTGGAGTTGGTCAGCCTACATTGAAGATTGATGGTTTAACGGTTGGTGGAACAGGATAATTTAATTTTTGCTTTTCCTGTAAATTTACAGGTCATTGATATGAATGCGTGTATTTTTGACCGCTAATTATTTTCAGCATATCTTTCTCTAAAGATTCTCTAGGATGTTCCACAATTCTCCCAATTTCTATACCATTTTTGTAGAAAATAAAGGTAGGAGTTCTTTGGATGTCAAAACCTTTTTCAAGTAACTCAGGTGTTTTCTTAGATTGGTCGAGAGCAATTAGGTTTAGATTGTTTAGGTCATAATTAGTTTTTTCTAAAATTTTAAAAAGCCTTGGAGTTTCACGTTGACTATCGTGACACCAAGTTCCTATAAAGCCTTTAATCTGATGTTCATTGAGGGCTTTTCTTAACTCGTCTATGCTATTTTGGTTCGGCGAATAGCTAGAGTAATTTTTCTCATACCAAGTTAGATAAGGTTCTTGTAATAAATACGATTTATCAATTTGGCCGACTAGATCGTGAGAGATTTTTTCATGCTGGTCTAATGAGCTTTTATAGGTAGCAAGATATGATGAACTACATGCGAAGATAATGCTTAGTGTTAGAAATGAGAGTATTTTTCTCATGATTTTAATTTCATATAAATTATTGATGTATGAGTATAAATCATTTAATTAACCTGAAAATAAAATAAGTCGCTTAAGTAAAGGGGCATTTTAACAAATTAGAATTCTATTCTAAAAGCATATTTACTTCCTACGCTTTTTCGCTGTCTTTTGGTCATTTAATTTCCAACTATACGGAAGATAAGATACTTTCAATTTAAATTCAGCTTCAGTAATCGCGGCAGCATCTTCTGCAGATAAATAGGGCGCAATAGCTTCCAAAACCTCAGAAGAGTTACTACCAAAATCTTCTCCAAACCAATCAAGAATTGAAGATAATTTAACTTTATTGTCATCAAGTTCAAAATTCTCTGGGTTTGCAAAAAAATCAACAGCATTTTGACTTAGTTTCGCATCTAATTTGTGTGCATCAAAAGCTTCGTTTAATAGCTTAGGGCAGCTATGCGATGCACATACAATCGCAAAATGAATTCTTGGTTCGTCCATTTTTCTTAAAATTTCATGTTCGATTTCATCTAGTGAATAGGCAGCATCGCCAACCGTGACTTTTAAGTCTTTCCAAATGTTATAACCAAATAATTTAGCGGTGTAATTACGAATAGTACTGGTTGGATATTTTTCTAGAATGCCATGAATGGTTAAGGCATTGTAAGCATTGATCCAAAAGGCGAGTTGATGGCTTTTAGAAGCTCTTTTATTAGGGTCAGCACTAGCCAGTGATTCAAGATAAGCCTCAAGTCTTTGACTATCATTTTTTTTCCAATCGGTGTAATTTACGTCACCATTGTTATCAACATATTTTTTTAATAAATTATCAAAACTTGTATGGCTTACGGCACTAATGCTGATGCTTTTTTCTTGGGTTTGACCGATTGTTGTCACAGGATTGGCACTCAAATGGTTTAAAAATAGAATGGTAACACTTGTAAGAACAAGCTTGATAAGAGTATTTTTCATTTTATATTATTCTTCTGGACGATTCGAAGCACAGCGTGAATTAGAGATGTTTTATTTGATGTACTAAGAAGACACAAAGAAAGCTTAGATTATTACAATTTACTCAAATAAGTAATATGCCCAACTTTGCGCCCAGGTCTAGGCTCTTTTGCATAATCGTGATAATGAGCTGAAGGGTCTTTTAATGACTTTTGACGATTTGGCATTTCGCCTAAACAGTTAATCATCTTAGCTTTACAAATCGCAAAAGTATCACCTAAAGGTAAACCAGTGATTGCACGGATATGATTTTCGAATTGCGAGGAAATTGTTCCTTCGATAGTCCAATGACCTGAGTTATGTACTCGCGGTGCCATTTCATTAATGATTAGCGAATTGCCTTTAACAAAAAATTCGATAGCCAATACACCAATATAATCAAAGTGTTCTAGTAATTTTTTTGTGTAGGTTTGAGCCAGGCTTTCTAAAACGCTATTAACAAATGGAGCATTAGACTCAATTAATATACCGTGTTCATGACGGTTTTCAGTCAATGGGTAAAAATTAATATTTCCATCACCATCACGTACAGCAACTTGTGAAACTTCGAAATCGAATTTGACGAAGCCTTCTAATAAACAAACTGTGTTGCCAAGCTTATTCCAAGCCTCAGTTAATTCATTGTATGCTTTAATTCGTACCTGACCCTTGCCATCATAGCCTAAACGTCGAGTTTTTAAGATGGCAGGGAAAGTGAAGTCTTTGGCTTTTTTAATATCGTCTTTTGTTTCGATATTTAAAAAATCAGGAGTAGGGATTCCTAGCTCATCAAAAAGAGTTTTTTCACTTAAACGGTCTTGTGCGGTTTTTAAAGCTTCGGCTGAAGGGTAAAAGCTAACTTTTTTAACAATTTCGTTTAAGGCACTTGCAGGTACGTTTTCAAAATCAAAAGTCAACACATCACAACGGCTAGCCAGCTCTAAAAGTTTTTCTTTGTCATCGTATTGAGCAAGGATAACTTCACCTAAATCGCCAGCAGGACATTCTGCATAGGTGTCTAAGAAAATAAATTTATAACCGAGTGGAATCCCAGCTAAAGCAAGCATTCTTGCTAACTGACCGCCACCGATGATGCCGATTGTTTTAACTGTCATAAAGTTTGAGATCTTTTACTAAATTGGTTCTGGGTTTGCTAAGACATTATCGGTTTGTTTTTGTCGATAAGCGTCTAAGCGAGCTTGCACGCTTTTATCTTCATTGGCAATGATGGCTGCAGCAAATAAAGCCGCATTAATAGCACCAGCAGAACCGATGGCTAAGGTACCAACTGGTATACCCTTAGGCATTTGTACAATTGATAAAAGTGAATCCATGCCGCTTAAGGCTTTTGATTCAACCGGTACCCCTAAAACTGGTACTGAGGTTTTTGCCGCACACATGCCTGGTAAATGCGCTGCGCCACCTGCGCCTGCGATAATGGCTTTGAGGCCTCTTTCTCTGGCTGTATTCGCGTAGTTAAATAATAAATCCGGAGTGCGATGTGCCGACACAATTTTTACTTCGTGGGCAATGTCGAGTTCGGTAAGGATATTTACTGCGTTTTGCATCGTGCCCCAATCAGATTGTGAGCCCATGATGATGCCAATAATTGGCGCAGAGTTTTTTTGTTTTGACATGAGGAGTGGTCCCCGAGGCTTTTCCAGCCTTTTCTAAAAGAGTATTTTATCAGCTTTCAAGATTAAATGAGTTATTTAGTCATTTTTGCTTATATTAAGCCTAGTTTGAATTTTATTCAAAATTAGAAAAGACTTCGTCACGTAAAAATTTGAATAAAAGCCTAGATGATTTAGGCGGCTTATTAGCTATTTTCTCTTTGTTGGCTTGTCGGTGAAATTGTCGCAAATTTTGTCTATGGTTTTGATCCGTCAGCGAGAAAGTACTATAAAGTTCTTCAATGGCTTGATCTCCATCTTTTAAAATACGGTCTCGCCATTGTTCCATACGGTGCAAAAACACTTTGCCGGCGTCGCTAACATTTTGCCATTCATCAATTTTAGCCTGTATAGGTTCAATTTCGGTATACCGCATAAGTTTACCAATGTATTGCTTTTGTCTTTTCATGCCGCCGTGTGCCTTGGCACCTTTTTTTAGGAGGCGTTGCAAACTCTCAACCGCTCGACGCAAATCATCGGACAGGTTTAATTCGTCTAACTGATTATTGGTCAGGGCTGTTAAGCTTTCACCTAGTTTTTGTTTGGCTGCACTCTCTCGTTTGAGTGCAGATTTACTGATTTCATCGTCCATTTCTTGGTCAAATGTATCTACAGAGTTAGGATCGTAAGCTGGTTTTTTTTTCTTAGACATGGTCTCAGGCTGTCGTGATTAGCTAAAGTCAGTACAATACGCATTCTTATCTGAAATACAAGTGCAGTCGCATCACATGAGCAAAAACAGTCAATTATCAAGTACAAATACTGAGCTAAACACCATTACGGCGCCTATGCAGCTGGATGAGAGTAAATTCAAGAATTTGGTCAAGGATGCTCTTGCACAGGCCAAAAAAGAAGGTGCCACGCAAGCAGCGGTGGGTCTTAATATTGAACAAGGTGTTTCCGTTTCAGTGCGAAAACAAGAAATTGAAACGCTTGAAGCGCAACAAGATCAAGGCTTTGGTCTAACTGTTTATGTAGGAAAAAGAAAAGGCAGCGCGAGCACGAGTGCAATTACACCAGATGCCATTCGTGAAACGGTTACTAAGGCCATAAAAATCGCCACCTATACGGTTGAAGATGAATTTGCAGGCTTAGCCGATGCTGAATTGATGGCTACTGAGTTCAAAGACCTCGACACTTATCATCCATGGACAATATCTTTACCAGAATTAATTGAACAAGCTCAAATTTGTGAGCAAGCGGCTATGGATGTGGATACTCGCATCAGTAATACTGAAGGTAGCAGTTTGAATACCAGCCAAGCTTTTAGTTTGTACGCAAACTCTCATGGTTTTATTGGAGAGCAAAAAAATAGTATGCACTCCATGAGTGTCTCGGTGATTGCAGAGTTAGATAGTAAAATGGAACGCGATTACTGGTATAGCGTTGCGCGTGATGCACGTGATTTAGATTCGGCTAGTTCTATCGGCAAAACTGCTGGCGAGCGCACGATTAAACGTCTTGGAGCTAGAAAAATTACTACTCGCAAAGCCCCCATTCTTTTTGTTCCACAAATGGCACGTGGTTTATTTAGCTCGGCCATTGGAGCTTTATCAGGTGCTAGTCAATACAGAGAATCTACCTTTTTACTAAAGGCAAAAGGAGAAAAAATCTTTCCAGACTTTATTGACCTAAGTATAGAACCGCATTTACGTAAAGCCTTAGGAAGTGCTAATTATGATGCTGAAGGCGTTGCAACTTATGCACGTGATTTAGTAAAAGAGGGCGTTGTGCAAGGTTATGTGCTCGGAAGTTATTCAGCGAGAAAGCTAGGTTTAAAAACTACCGCAAATGCCGGTGGCGTTCAGAATGTTTTAGTGTCAACATCTGACAAAACCCAAGAAGACCTCATTAAGGAAATGGGCACAGGTCTAATTGTGATGGAAATGATGGGTCAGGGCGTAAATGGTGTAACGGGAGACTATTCTCGCGGTGCAGCTGGTTATTGGGTTGAGAATGGCGTTATCCAATATGCTGTTTCAGAAATTACTATTGCGAGTAACCTTAAAGATATGTATCAAAACATTGTTGCGGTGGGAAATGATGTTAAAAGAGATTCGTCATTGATGACAGGGTCGGTATTGATATCTGAAATGATGATTGCTGGCGAGTAGGTTTATTTAGCTGCCTCATTAGATACATCTTTTTTACTTTCCAAAATTTCAGCTAAGCTTTTGGCACTCAAGGACTGCATTAACTCAGATTGTGACGTTTCTAAAAATTCTTTCAGTCGTGTATCAAAGCGGTGGGATCCTGACCACTTGGAAGAATTGAAGAGCGCATTGGCGATATCACTTAGACTGATTTTTGCTGGTTGTCTCCCAGGAAATAATGCCCCATTTTCATCCTGACGAATAATTTCTACGGCTTCTAATCGGTCTAACAGTTCAGAAATATTGTTTGAAGGGAGCTGATAGTAACGTGATAAGGCATCAATATTCCAACTTTGTGCTCCAGTTTCAAAATCTCTGCTCACTTGTAGCATTATTTCACTAGCAAAACCAATTTCCTGAAGTGGCGTTAAGCTAATTTGCACACTGCCATGTTTTAGATGTTGCGGATGCGATAAATAAAAAACTAGGCGTGCTCCAATTAAAAGGATTAAGCAGCTGATATACAGCCATATCATGAACATTACTAAGATGGCGAAACTCGAATAAATGGCGGTATAACGCGTAGAGCCGGCAACAAAATTGGCAAATAAAAACCCTATAAATGACCATGAAAACCCTGCAATTACGCCTCCAGTTAGTGCGTGTTTAAATTTAACTTTAGTGTTAGGTATAAATTGGTATAAAAAAGTGAAGGTGCCAATAACTAAAAGCGTAGGTACCAACTTACCAAAATTTTGAACTAAGTATCCAATGGGAGCAATTTGTGAAACTTGTTGTGTTAAATGATGGCTACTGATAGTAGTACCTAGTGCCAAGGCACTTAACATTAATACAGGCGCAATGATTAATGCGCCAACATATTCAGTAAGTCGTTTTGTAAAATTTTTGTGGCCTTGAATTTCCCAGATACTATTGAAGCTGTTTTCGACTTTACGAATTAAAGTTACTGCAATAAAGAATAAAAATAAAACTCCAAATAGCCCTAAAAGGTCTCCACGCATGCTTTCAACAAAGCCTAATAATTGTTGCGTAACCTCAGTACCTTTTGGCCCCAGGGGCTGCAAAAATTGATCTATTAGGCCAATAACATCTTGGTTTTTGTGTACACCAAGACCTTTTAAGATTGAAAAACTTAAGGCAAGTACGGGAACAATTGAGAGTAATATGGTGTAGACCAGACTGACGGCATGTAATGTTATTTGTCCGCGTGATATATCACGAATCAATGCTACTAGATAACGTAAGAAAGTAATCAACATGCGTATTGGAAACGCTGCTTGTAACCACGTGGGAGCCCACAGTTTTTGCTGTATAAATTTGTTAAGAGAAGGTCGAGAGGCTGTATTCATAACAACAGTTTACAGCCTATAGCAATTATGAATAGTATTTATTAATTCGCCATTTGAAATTTTAGAATAGTAATAAATCACTATTTATACATTGCTATCACGTAGCTTTGCCTTACGTTCATTGGCTTCCGTTGTTTCATGCTGACGAGCTGATTTTCGTCGGTCAGTATGATGCAGATAATGACAACTACAGCTAGTTGATTGCGTGCAACCCTTTAATGGTACGACTGGCGCCTCTCTAACCAAAAATCGAGTATTTCCGAATTCTTTTACGGCTTCGCATGCATCCGGTTCGTGTGAAATAGTTACTGCAGCATGTTTGCTATTCAAAGTATATTCTTTGCTATGTTGCTGAAATGGCCTTTGGCTGTTTTTTTTGTTTTGCTTCAAGTTATTTTGCTTTTCAGATTTAGCTGAGAAGAAATACACTAAAGCTGCCAAAACAACAGCAAAAACGCTAATAAGTAATAATTCGCTCATAATTCTATCCTTGATCTACAATCAGCAGTAATTCCCTTTATACTCCTACTGCAATTAAAAAACTGGCCACTACCTTACATTTTTACACAAAGTAGTCGACATTTTCACTATTTTTCTCTTGGAACACGATGCAATGCAGCATTATCCTCAAAGAATTGTTTGTCTAACCGAAGAAACTACCGAAACACTATATTTATTAGAAGAAGATTGGCGGATTGTTGGTATTTCGGGATTTACTGTACGTCCAGCTCGTGCGCGAAAAGAAAAGCCAAAAGTGTCAGCCTTTACTTCAGCTAAATATGAAAAAATAATTGCATTAAAACCAGATCTAGTATTAGGTTTTTCTGATTTACAAGCTGATATCGCTGCCGACTTAATAAAGCTTGGCATTAATCTGCATGTGTTTAATCATCGTAGTGTTAATGGTATTTA
>RCMY010005369.1_pt1 | contig 10895 bp, 9 predicted proteins | sample 2041341 | NCBI WGS metagenome assembly RCMY01 (sample SAMN09708234, study PRJNA481090) | Marine sediment metagenome, whole genome shotgun sequencing project.
TATGGCAGAGCGATATCAACTGCCACACCGGCTCGCTGATCGCCTTCCGCTGCACCCAGGCTGGCCTGCAATCCCGCCGCATCGCTGCCGCTGACGGTGATGTCGGTCGTGCTGGCTTTATTAACGCCAATGGCCTGCAAGGGCGTGATGAACTCAAAATTTACATCGCGGTTCAGGCCTTGCAGCGCTTTAATGTGCAACTGTTGGTCACTGCTGCTGGCTTCGACATAAAGATCAGATAATTTCTGGTTGTTGCTCGACAGCCGAATAACGATCTCATTCGGGTTGCTGGTACCAGTACGGTCGGCCAACTCTTGTTCGGTTTCAAAGAAGCAGCCAACATCCAGCGCGGCTTCTTCATCCAACGCAGCTGAAGTGACGCGCAAAGTGCCAAGTCTTACGCTGCTTTCAGCGCTTAGCTTGATCAACGTTAGCGAGCCTTGAAAATTTATATTACCGGCATTGCCAACAAAGGAGCCGGTCAATCGATTGTTATCAACATTCGGCGTGAGGCTGGCAACCCCACCAGACAATTCAACTTGAAAACTGCCATCGGACTGCCGCTGCGGCGTTTGTGCGGGAGTGCCGGTGTAACAACTGGTAAATGTGAGTTCGCCGTTATCCTCAATGCGCACGCTGGCACGCGCTAACTCGCGGCCGGCACCGCGCACGGCTCTGTCGTCGATAATATAGTCGTAGTTGGCGACCAGCAGCCATAACCCGGTTAACGAATCGGCGGCCGCAGTGGCACTGTAAGCGTCGGGATCGAACACCCCGCCTGCGACTGCGTCGAGTTCAAGAACGGCTTCGCCGTCGTCATCGCCGTCGTTGCACCCCAGTGTAAACAACACACTGACGACCAGCAGTGCCATTGTTATGCTGCGTGCATGGCTTTGATAACCACAGCTTTGAGAACTAAAGCGTAGAAAATAAAATTGCAGAAAATTGAGCAAACCACTCACCAGTATTTGAACCGCGCCAGCGTCGACAGCGCGGCTTTCTTGTCAAAGACTATCAAGGGCTGGTTGTCGGCGGAATAAGCGCGGGTTAGAAAACGCGCAAAGCGCAAATCACCGCTAAGGTGCGTTTTAAAGAAGGCCACTGAATAAAGGTTTTGCAGTCGCACCGCTTCGTCGATAGAAAACGCATCGCCGGTGCAAGTTTGGCTGTACGGTTCAACTAAGCCAGCGAAACCGATGGATGACCACGAGTCGATGCCAGAGCCACGGGCGATCAACTCATCGCCAAGCGCGCAAGCCTCAGTAAAATGGCTATGGCCCGCACCGACGAGGTCGACCCGATAGACCGGCTGACTGCCAGAGATAGCACTGAAGGCACGCTCATTTATCTCAATGGGTATAGTGGTATCTTCACTGCCGCCCATCAACAAGGTTGGAATGGCTACGCTAGCCAGCTGCTCTTCGGTAAACGAATCAGCGCTGACGTCAGCCGACACGGGTAATATCGCGACCACTCGCGGGTCAGCCTCGGCGCCACCGAAACCCAGCTCCATGCCCATCGTCGCGGCACCACCAAACTGATGACCGAGTACGCCGACTCGCGTTGGGTGGATGCGCTGATAGAACGCATCATCCACCGTGCGCGCGCGGGCCAACATAATGTCGATGATGAAACGCAGATCAGGCACCCGGTCAATTGCAGCTTGTTGTTCTGAAACGATGAAGTCTGAGTTGCTAGTGTTGCCGGTATGCTCCGGCGCGACCACAATAAAACCATGACTGGCCAACACCTCCATCAATGGCGCAGATTGCGTATTGGAGCCATCAAAGCCGTGCGAAAAAACCAGCAAATGGCGAAACTTCTGTGCGGACGGGGTTAGTCCGTCGACCGCGATGTCGGCCGTGATCGCGATGTCTGGAGTTACGGGATAAACGCTTCGCTCACGGCCGGCAGTGCTGGCGTCTACCGGATACCAGATATCGGTTATCAATTCACGGTCGGCGCGGCTTGCGTCGGTAGCGGTGAAGCTCGCATGCCCTACCCCCCACGGCCCTGCTTTGCCCGGGTCCGGGGGCGGAGGTTCGGCAATCGCGCCCATGCTGAGCAACAGCGTCGCGGCGATAAATAGCTTTTTAAACTGCGGCATAGCAATCAATCACGAGTGAAGGTCATATACCAGTCAAACATTACTCTGTGAGACTGTCAAACCCCTGAAATTAGTATGACGAAGGCTTAGTGTGCCTGCTATTTACTGGTCGTATCGCGCGCAATTTCTCTAAGCTTCAGCGCACGCTTCGCTTGCAGTATCGCAACAACGATCATCGGCAGCACCAGCACTATTCCCACTGCAAGCATGCTATGTGGGTGATAGGGCAGCTGCCAGTTTGATGGGATCAGACGTCTTTCGTTAGCTAGCTCGAACACGGCCAATGCGACCAGCACACAGCCAAAATAGTTAATCACTACAATGGCTTTTGGCATCGCTTAACGCAGCCCGAGAACGTCTTGCATATCGTACAAGCCCGACTGTTGAGCGGCGATCCACTTGGCCGCGCGCATTGCACCGCGCGCGAAGCTCATGCGGCTGCTTGCTTTGTGGGTAATCTCGACGCGCTCGCCTTCTGCCGCGAACATCACGGTGTGATCGCCAACAATATCGCCAGCTCTCACGGTCGCGAAACCAATCGTATTTGCGTCTCTGGCACCGGTCTGCCCTTCCCGACCGTACACAGCGCAATCTTTTAAATCACGGCCCAAAGCGTCGGCAATCACTTCACCCATACGCAAGGCCGTGCCCGACGGAGCGTCGACTTTATGGCGATGATGCGCCTCATAGATTTCAATATCAACCTCGTCGCCCAGCACCTTGGCGGCGGTGGCAAGCAGACTGAAACACAAGTTGACGCCAACGCTCATATTGGGCGCAAACATGATGGCGCTTTGGGCGGCGGCGGCGCTAAGTTGCTGCTTTTCAGCGGCGCTGAGCCCGGTGGTGCCGATGACCATTTTCTTCCCGGCCTGGCTGCAAATTGCGGCATTAGCCAACGTTGCCTGCGGTGCGGTGAAGTCGATTAGTACATCGAATTGCTCGACAACAGCCTGCACATTATCAACCAGTTGCACGCCATTTTTGCCAATGCCTGCCAGTTCACCGGCATCGAAGCCGATAAAGCTGCTTTCGGGGCGCTCAATGGCCGCCGTTAGTTCGAGCCCGTCGCTGAGGCTGGCTGCTTCGATCAAGGTCTTGCCCATGCGCCCGGCGGCGCCGGTGACGGCTATACGTAACATGGCTCTTCCTTTGGCTGCCGTAGCTTGTAGGGTGCGCCGTGCGCACGGCGCACCCTACGGTTGTTTGCGAGAGTGACGTTAATTAGGGCTTCAACTCGTCGAAAAAGTGTTTCACGCCTTTAAACCAGTTGGTCTTGCGCGGCGATTGCTTGGAGCCGCCCTCGTCCATCAGGCCGCGAAACTCTTCCAGCAGCTCTTTCTGGCGACGCGTAAGGTGAACCGGCGTTTCAAGCACTACCCGGCATAACAAATCACCGGCGCTGCCGCCGCGCACTGGCACAACACCCTTACCGCGCAGCCGAAACAGTTTACCGGTTTGCGTTTCGGTGGGAATTTTGAGTTTGACGCGCCCGTCCAATGTAGGCACTTCGAGTTCGCCGCCTAACGCCGCATCGACAAAGCTGATTGGCACTTCGCAGTATAAATGCTTGCCGTCGCGTTCGAATAACTTGTGCTCGCGCACGGCGATCTGCACGAACAAGTCGCCTGCCGGACCGCCGTTCGGGCCAGCCTCACCTTCGCTCGCCAATCTAATGCGATCACCTGTGTCGACGCCCGCCGGCACTTTCACCGATAAGGATTTATGCTGTTCGGTACGACCCTGGCCGCGACATTTGCGGCATGGATCAGAAATGACCTTACCGTTACCGTGGCATTTCGGGCAAGTCTGCTGCACTGAGAAAAAGCCTTGCTGCATACGCACCTGGCCCACGCCGCCGCAGGTGCCGCAAGTAGTTGGTGCACTGCCGGCCTTGGCGCCGCTGCCGTCACACTCTTCGCAATTGACCAGTGTCGGCACTCTGATTTTTACCGAGGTGCCTTTAACCGCTTGCTCAAGGTCCAGTTCCAGCGTGTACTGCAGGTCGGAGCCGCGCATCGGACCGCTGCGCCCACGACCACCGCCGCCACCGAAAATATCGCCGAAGACGTCGCCGAAAATATCGCTAAAACCACCACTGCCGCCGCCAAAACCACCTCTGGCCTGCGGGTCAACGCCGGCGTGCCCAAATTGATCGTAGGCGCTACGCTTTTCCTGGTCCGACAATATTTCGTAGGCTTCGGTTGCTTCCTTGAATTTAGTATCGGCCTCGGCGTCGTCAGAGTTGCGATCCGGATGAAATTTCATCGCAATGCGGCGGTAAGACTTCTTTAAGTCCGCTGCACTGGCATCGCGCGCGATACCCAATATTTCGTAGTAATCTTTCTTCGACATTTTATTTCACTATGTATATAACAAGAACAACAACGCGGGATTGCTCCCGCGCTGTTGTTCGCTTTTGCTGACCAGCTTAGCTGATGCTCGCGTTAAACACGATTACTTATCGTCTTTAACCTCTTCGAACTCGGCGTCTACGGCATCGCTGTCGGCGGTGCTTGCTTCAGCTTCTGCACCACCCTCGGCACCGGCATTCTGTGCTTCAGCAGCTTGCTCGGCATAGAGTTTTTGTGCCAGCGCAGATGACACTTCCGTCAACTTGGTAGTAGCCGCTTCCATCGCCGCCTTGTCATTGCCTTTGACTGCTTCTTCGGCTTCCTTGATCGCCGCTTCGATAGCAGTTTTCTCTTCTTCGGACGCTTTGTCGCCAGCTTCTTCCAGCGTTTTACGCGTGGCGTGTATCAACCCGTCAAGCGTGTTGCGTGCTACCACCACTTCTTCAAACTGACGGTCAGCGTCGGCATTGGCTTCGGCATCCTTGACCATTTTATCGATCTCTTCGTCCGACAAACCGCTGGACGCCTTGATCACAATCGACTGTTCCTTGTTGGTGGCCTTGTCTTTGGCCGACACGTTCAATATACCGTTGGCGTCGATATCAAAGCTGACTTCAATTTGCGGCACACCGCGCGGCGCGGGCGGAATATCCGCCAGGTCAAAACGACCCAACGATTTGTTTTGCCCAGCCTGTTTGCGTTCACCCTGCACCACGTGAATGGTTACAGCCGTTTGATTGTCGTCAGCCGTGGAGAAAACCTGCGATTTCTTGCTTGGAATCGTCGTGTTTTTCTCGATCAGCGCGGTCATCACGCCGCCCATGGTTTCAATACCCAGGGTCAACGGCGTTACGTCCAGCAGCAATACGTCTTTCACATCACCCGACAGCACGGCACCTTGAATGCCAGCGCCAATCGCTACGGCTTCGTCAGGGTTCACATCTTTACGCGGCTCTTTGCCGAAGAACGCCTTCACTTTTTCCTGCACCAGCGGCATACGTGTTTGGCCGCCGACCAGTATCACATCATCAATTTCAGAAGCTGACATGCCGGCGTCTTTCAAGGCAATTTTCACTGGCTCCAGCGAACGCTCGACCAGCTCTTCTACCAGCGACTCAAGTTTGGCGCGGGTCAGTTTGACCACAAGGTGTTTCGGCCCACTAGCATCAGCCGTGATGTAAGGCAGGTTCACTTCGGTTTGCTGTGCACTTGAAAGCTCAATTTTGGCTTTCTCGGCCGCTTCTTTCAGGCGTTGCAGTGCCAGCGGGTCGTTGTGAACATCAATGCCCGTATCTTTCTTGAATTCGGCTGCCAGATATTCTATCAAGCGCAGGTCGAAGTCTTCACCGCCCAGGAACGTGTCACCATTGGTTGAATGCACTTCAAACTGATGCTCGCCGTCGACTTCAGCAATCTCGATAATCGAAATATCGAAGGTACCGCCACCCAGGTCATAAACCGCGATGGTGTGGTCGCCTTTGGCTTTATCCATGCCATAGGCCAGCGCTGCCGCCGTTGGCTCGTTGATGATGCGTTTAACTTCCAGACCGGCAATTTTGCCCGCGTCTTTGGTCGCCTGACGCTGAGAGTCATTAAAATATGCGGGCACAGTAATAACGGCCTCGGTGACCGTCTCGCCCAAATACTCTTCGGCTGTCTTTTTCATCTTCATCAGAATTTGCGCTGACACCTGCGGTGCCGACATTTTCTGACCTTTGGCCTCTACCCAGGCGTCGCCGTTATCGGCGGCAACAATCTTGTAAGGCACCATTTTGATGTCTTTTTGTACAACATCGTCTTTAAACTGACGACCAATTAAGCGCTTCACCGCAAATACGGTGTTCTGCGGATTGGTCACCGCCTGCCGCTTGGCCGCCTGGCCGACGAGGATTTCGCCGCCCTCTACGTACGCAACAATCGACGGCGTGGTGCGGTCGCCTTCCGAATTTTCGATGACCTTGGGCTTGCCGCCCTCCATAACCGCTACGCAGCTATTGGTGGTACCCAGGTCAATACCAATAATCTTACCCATGTTAATCTCCAGTTTTGTCTAGTTTGCCGCGTAAATTTGCTGCCGCGTTCTATTTATCTTGCAACGGATATTGGCCCAAATTTGATGGTTTCAAGGGCAGAGTCACGCCCTTTCATCAATTTTGGTAGTTGGCGCTTTCGACACCACTACCATGGCCGGGCGAATCAGCCGACCGTTAAGGGTGTAGCCCGTTTGCATCACATCGAGCACGCTATTTGGCTCGGCATCAGGATTCTCAAGCAGCGTAATGGCCTGATGAAATTGCGGGTCGAAAGGTTCACCCAGCGGGTTTACCTGCTCAAGATTGAACTTATTGAGCACATCGATAAAACTCTTGTGGGTTAGCTCCACGCCTTGCAAGATGCTCTTTACCGCTTCATCTTCACTTGCGCCTGCCGCCTGCTGAGCGCGTTCCAGGTTGTCTACCACCGGCAGCAACGCATTGCAGAATTTATCGAGCGCGAACTTATGCGCGCTTTCAACGTCTTTTTCGGCACGACGGCGGGCGTTCTGAGTATCCGCTAGCGCACGCAGCGCCTGCTCTTTAGCCTGCTCCAGCTGTAGCTGCAGGTTTTCTATCTGCGCTTGCGGTGTCGATGGCGCACCACCCTCGGCTGTTTGCTGCTCGTCCACTGGCGCCTCATTGACCGTCCCGGCGACGGCTTCGTCAATTATTTGCTGCTCGTGTTGAGCGGCATCGTATTTGTCTTCGGCCACACTAACCCTCCAAATGGCTATTCAATATTCGCTGCTTAAATATGCGGGCGCTGCCTGCTTTTTCAAGGAACACCGACAATTAAATGTTGTGGGTTGCAGCGATGAATTCGGCTTTGAGTTCAGCTATGAGCTCAACTATGAGTTGTTCGACAACGCCGCGCTAAGCATTCTGGCCGTAACATCGACAACGGGGATCACACTGGCGTAGGCCATGCGCGTTGGGCCGATAATGCCCAGCACGCCAATCGATTTACTGCCGTTCTGGTAAGGTGCCGTGACCACACTGTAGTCTTCAAACAATTCATAACCCGACTCTTCGCCAATAAATATGCGAATGCCGTCGGCATCAACGCAGTGGCTCATTAGCGCGAGAATGTCTTTTTTATAATCAAAGGCGTCGAACAACTCTTTTAGCCGCTGCATATCCTGGCTTTGCAGACTGCCGATCAGATTGCTCTGCCCGGCGACCACACAGTCAGCGCCGCCATCGCCACCTTCAAGCGTTGCTGCGGCGACATCTATCATGGCTTGCATCAGCTTGCCGATAGACTCTTTGTCGGCGCGCATGGCGGTTAGCAGCTGCACCTTTACCTGTTTGAGATCAAGTCCGCTGTAGCGCTCATTAATAAACTGGGCAGCGCGCTGTAGCTCGGCATCCGAGTACGAGCGATCGGTTTGAATAATACGATTTTCAACTTCTTTTTGATTGATCACCAATATAACCAAGATTTTATTGCCGGATAAGGACAAAAACTCGACTCGCCGCAACGTCACTTTGTCGGCCCGCGGCACGGTCACCACGCCGGCCTGGAGAGTGAGCTGCGACAGCAGGTTAGATGCAGTCTCGACTAACTCGCTGGCGCTGCGCTGCGGATCAAGCTCGATGCGCAAGTTGTTCAAATAGTCGTTATCAACAGGGTAAATAGTAATCAGGCTGTCAACGAACATGCGATAGCCAAGCCCGGTTGGAACGCGACCGGCAGACGTATGCGGCGTGCTCACCAGACCGCGCTTTTCCAGGTCAGCCATCACATTGCGCACTGTTGCCGGGCTGATACTAAGCCCGCTCTCTGCGACCAGACTTTTCGAACCGACTGGCACACCTTCCCGAATATAGCGCTCGATCAGCGCCTTGAGAATCTGGCTGTTCCGTTCTGATAGTTTTTCTTCTTTCATAGTGCCTACAGAATAGCGCTTAAAGAATGATGTCTACAGATATAGGGTCTTCGATGCATTTAATCCAGCACCATCAAATCGCTTGTCGACCATCTAAATTTACTGTATAAATAACCATATACTGTATATTTAAACAGTTTCGTCACAGGCGCACTTTGATTCTCAACGCACACCTCATCCGGAGGCCGATATGCTCACTCACCTGGCGGTCAACAACTATACTACGGTAAAGAAGCTGGAGCTTGACTGCAAGCCCGGTATGACAGTTATTACCGGCGAAACCGGAGCGGGCAAATCGGTAATGCTAGATGCGTTGAGCCTGGTTATTGGCGGGCGGGCCGACTCCAAAGCCGTGCGCCATGGCGCTGAGCGCACCGATATTCACGCGATTTTCGACGTAAGCCAGCTCACCGAAGTCAAACGTTGGTTAAGCGCGCGCGATTTACAGCAAGACGACGAGTGCTTACTACGCCGCGTAATTACTCGCGAAGGCCGCAGTCGTGCCTATATCAATGGCCAACCAGTGCCAGTGCAAGACTTAAAGCAGCTAGGCCACAATTTAATGGAGCTGCACGGCCAACACGAGCATCAGTCGCTGCTAAAGAAAGAAACACACCGGCAACTGCTTGATAGCTTTGCTGGTCAAAGTGAGCTCAGTGAAGCGGTAACCGAGACTTTTCAACAATGGCAAAAAGCTCGACGCCATTTATTAAAACTGCAGTCTGCGGCCGATGAAAACAGTGCGCAGGCGCAGTTGTTGCAATATCAGGTTGCCGAGTTTGACGAATTAAGCATTGGCGAGGGCGAATTCGCCAAGCTGGAACAGGAACAGAAACAGCTCAGCAGCGGTGAAGACCTACTGGCCGCCTGCCAACAATCGCTGGCTTTGTGCGAAACAGACGATACGCTTAATTTGCTGACCGCCTGCAATCAGCTGCAGCAATTAATGTCGCCCTTCGCGAACCATGACCCAGCGCTGCAAGAAGTTTGCGACCTGGTTAGCAACGCTGGCATTCAAATTCAGGAAGCCGCTTATGCTCTGCAGGCACGTATTGATGGTGTCGATCTCGACCCGGCGCAGTTGCAGGCGGTTGAGTCCCGCCTTGGTCAGCTCTACGCCGTGGCGCGTAAGCATCACGTTGCGCCAGCCAAGCTGGTCGAAACCAGTAAAAGACTACATGCAGAGTATGAACAGTTGCGTTCTAGCGACACGCAGCTTGAAGATCTGCAGGCCGAAATCGACCTGCACGCACATCGTTTTCAGAAGTTGGCGCAAGAGCTCAGCCAAAAACGCGCAACAGCAGCCGCAACGCTGGCCGGCAAAGTGAATCAGCAGCTGAAGAAACTCGCCATGGCAGATTGTCACTTCGACATACGGCTGACACCGCTCGCCGCAACAGACTTTTCCGCGCACGGCTTGGAAAGCGTCGAGTTTATGATCAGCACTATTCCCGGCCAGCCTCCGCAAGCACTGAACCGAGTAGCCTCTGGCGGCGAGTTATCGCGCATCAGTCTGGCCATTCAGGTCGTCACGGCAAAACACAACAAGACTATTCCCACGCTGGTATTTGACGAGGTAGACGTAGGTATAAGTGGTGGCGTAGCCGAAGTAGTCGGTGCCTTGTTACGCCAGTTAGGCATGCAATGCCAAGTGTTATGCGTCACCCACTTGGCACAGGTAGCCGTCAAAGGGCACAATCATTTGGGGGTGCGAAAGTTCACCCGGCGCAAGCAGGTTGCCACCGAGTTGAGCATATTAGAAGACGACGCCAAAATTGAAGAGATCGCGCGCATGCTCGGCGGCATTGCTATTACCGACCAGTCGCGTGCGCATGCCACCGAGATGTTAACAGCGCGGCATTAATTCTGAGTGTGTAGCAGCAAGGTTTCAGTGTGCCCATTTCGCGACTACAGTCGCTGCCACGAAGAAATATGCGGCCTGTGGGAGCGACTTCAGTCGCGAATGTTTTCCAATTTACGTTTCCCGACGCACGCTAACTAGCTTTTTACTTTGTGGTTCGCTTTTGTTTAGTGCTTTTCTTTGGTTTTACATACAGAACGAGACTGTGATCAACCAGCTCATAGCCTTTCTTCGCGGCCATCTCGTGTTGCAATTGCTCGATCTGCTCATTGCAGAATTCGATCACCTTGCCGGTTTCCATGCATACCATGTGGTCATGGTGTTTACCGCTCGCCAGCTCGAACACTGAGTGACCGCCATCAAAATTGTGGCGCACAACCAAGTCTGCTGACTCAAATTGCGTTAGCACGCGATACACCGTAGCCAAGCCGACGTCTTCGTCCTCTTCCAGCAGTGTTTTATAAACATCTTCAGCGCTTAGATGAGCGCGTTGGCTATGTGCGGCATTCTCAAGAATTTGAAGTATTTTCACTCGCGGCAAAGTGACCTTGAGGCCGGCTTCGCGCAATTCTTGATTATGTTGAGCCATTAGTACATCGCAGATCGCTGTGGTTTGAGCTATTATCCCATTTTTGGTTAATCAGTGTG
>RCMY010005370.1_pt1 | contig 10895 bp, 10 predicted proteins | sample 2041341 | NCBI WGS metagenome assembly RCMY01 (sample SAMN09708234, study PRJNA481090) | Marine sediment metagenome, whole genome shotgun sequencing project.
GCAAGAGGCACATCAGTGCCGTAATTGATAGTATTGGTTTGTCGGCGCATATAACCTTTCCAGGCATCCGAGCCAGATTCTCTGCCGCCACCGGTCTCTTTTTCCCCGCCAAAGGCGCCGCCGATTTCCGCACCCGAGGTACCAATATTAACATTGGCGATCCCGCAATCCGAGCCCGCTGCAGAAAGAAAAAGCTCAGCCTCTCTTAAATTGTCAGTAAAAATCGACGATGACAATCCTTGGGCAACATCGTTCTGGATGGCGATACCATTTTCAATTTCACCTGAATATTTCAGCAAATAGAGGATGGGGGCAAAGGTCTCCTCCTGGACTATCGGATAACTGTTTTTTGCCTCTGCCAGAACCGGTTCCACGTAGCAGCCCGACTCAAAGCCAGCACCATCGAGAACAGTTCCACCGCAGAGAACAGTTCCCCCCTGTTCCTTCAGGGCTTCCAGGGCCTTTAAATACGCCGACACCGCGTGCATATCGATCAAAGGACCGACATGATTATCTTCATCAAGCGGTGAACCTATTTTGAGCGTGCTATAAGCCTTTATAAGCGACTGCTTAACCTTATCGTAGATTGAGTCGTGGACGATTAGCCGTCTGGTACTCGTGCAGCGCTGACCTGCGGTACCAACCGCAGAGAAAACGATCGCCGGTACTGCCAGCTTGAGGTTGGCCTCAGAGCTCAGAATAATAGCATTGTTCCCGCCAAGTTCAAGAATAGACCTGCCAAACCTGGAAGCCACCACCTCAGCACCGCGACGTCCCACTCTGGTTGAACCGGTAATTGAAACAAGGGGAAGATTCCGATCATGCAAAAGCTGTTCACCAACGGTCGCTCCAGAACCGACTACCAGGTTGAAGAGCCCCTCCGGCAGTTTGTTTTGAGTTATGATTTCGGACAGAATAAGCTGGATCGCAATAGCAGTGAGCGGGGTCTTGGAGGAAGGCTTCCATAAGCAGGTGTCACCGCAGACCACCGCCAGCATGGCGTTCCAGGACCAGACCGCAACCGGAAAGTTGAAGGCACTGATGACACCCACAACCCCGAGCGGATGATATTGTTCATAAAGGCGATGCTCCACTCGCTCCGAGGCAATGGTGCAACCATAAAGCTGCCGCGACTGGCCTACGGCGAAATCGCAGATATCTATCATTTCCTGAACTTCCCCCAGCCCCTCTTGTAGGGATTTGCCCATTTCCCAGGACACCAGGGTTCCAAGAGGTATTTTTTTTGCGCGCAAAGCGTCGCCGACCTGGCGCACGATCTCTCCTCTTTTGGGCGGCGGCACTTTACGCCATTGGTTAAACGCCTCCTTGGCCGACGCCACACAGTTGCGGTAATCTTCTTCCGAAGCGAGATAAACAGAGGCAAGCAATCTCCCGTCAACAGGCGAGACAACCTTCAACTCTCCGCATTCCCGGGTTGTATTCCATGTAACTCCAGTCGATGCCCCTTGATTTGTCTTCTTTATGCCGAGAATATCGAGAATTTCCATAGTTTCCTCTGCTATTAAATGGTGTCAGAACTGACTATTTTATCTATTATTTGCCTGGAACTCAGATACGCTTTTTCTGAAAATCGAGATTTTAAAGCAAACTGCAACATTTCCAGATTGATCGCTCTTTCTTTCTTGGCAATGACGCCAAGAGAAGCCAACGCCCAGTCTTGCTTCGGTATTTTCAATTCTTTGAAATCAATTGCAACGACATGCGCATTGGTCGCAGGCAGTGCGATGGATTTTTCTTTTACAACCAAGGTAGCAGAGCTAAGCGTTGCAAATATTTTTTTTCGCCGCTCAACACCTTCATCACTGAGCGCCAGGACAACTGTGGGAGAGGTAAGCCCTGCATACCCTATGGTATTCGGGCTAATGAGAATTTCACTGACAGACTGCCCCCTGAGAACAGTGATATTATAGTCATTTTTCATAGAAACATGCATACCGGCAGAAAGACCTGCATAACAGAGGATATCCCCGGCGGTAACAATCCGCATACCGGCACTGCCCAAAATGGCCACCTCCTGATGCTTATAATTGGTTAGATGAATTTTCTTTTCTATTATGACCGGTTCCGGAAAAATGTTTCTTTCTCCCGCAAGCGCTCTATAGCGTGCCCCATACTCCGCTCTACTGTTCTTTGCAATTTTTCCACTTCTTGCCGGCAGACCGGCTATCATCTGCTCGAGGATTTTTGGAGTCAGCCGGTTCCCCTTGGTGTAACGACCTGTGCACATGCCAAGGGTCTCAATAACGGAAAAGCCTTCATGCCGAATGGCTGCACCGATTTTCTCGGCCACGTCACGATCCAGACCTGAGCATCTGGCAACATATGTTGCACCTGCACTTTCGGCAATACTACAGATATCAAGTGGTATCTCCGCCTTATTGAGGAATTCAGATCCCACTACAGCGTCCGTTGGAGTTGTAGCGGAGTATTGCCCCCCGGTCATACCGAAATTAAAATTATTCATAATAATCAAGGTGATATCAAGATTTCTCCGACATGCTGCGAGCACATGAGCACCACCGATACCAAGCCCACCGTCTCCCATTGTAACAATCACATTCAGTTCGGGATCGGCAAGTTTAAGACCTGCTGCATAGGTCAGGGCACGTCCGTGAATGCCATGCAGAGCGTGCACATTGAAAAAGGTATCAAAAAGCCCGGAGCAGCCGATGTCCGTCACAATTACAGTTTTTTCTGCGGGCAGATTCAGGCCGACCATGGCTTTATCCAGCTGTTTGGTGATAGTCTCATGGGTACATCCAGGACAGTAAACAGGGGGGCGACTCGTATTAAGATAGCTCTGCATGAGCAATGACCTCCATTATTGTAGCGGGTGTGATCAAAACACCATCCATCTGCCCATAGAAATCGAGCTTTTTACCACAAAGCACCCTTCTGATTTCATTAACATATTGGCCAAGGTTCATCTCAATGACCACAATACGCTGAAAACGTTTGGCTTTTTCCAGCAGCAGTTCTTCGGGTACCGGCCATAAAGTTTTAAGGGTCAAAGTGGAAACAGGTTTTCCTCTACCGTCCAGAATTCGGGCCGCATCCGCAACAGCACGGGAAGTGACACCGTAACTGATGACCAGGGTGTCGGATTTCTCTTTGATATCTTCCGTAAAAAGGGTGATTCTGCCCTGAGCACTGAGTATTTTTTCCCGCAATCGCTGCTGATTTTGAGCGATCACTTCCGGATCGTTGGTGATGAAACCCTCTGGACCATGGGTCGATGATGTTTGTCTGACCAGGGTTTTCCCACCGATGGGAAGAAACGGAGGCGACGCATCCGGATTTGCGGCAAAAGGAAGGTAGGTACCACCTGCAAAGAGTGTCCTTTCTACAATCGTTGGCAGGATGACAGAATCGAGATCAAAACTTTCTTTTGTCAGCCCAATTTCCTTATTAGAAGCAATAAAAACAGGACACCTGAATTCTTCGGCATAATTGAAAGCATGAATCGCCAGGACATAGCAGTCGAGGGCGTTTGCTGGAGCAAGCACAATGACCGGCACACCGCCCGTACTCCCCCATTGCAAAAACTGAATATCGCTGTCCGCACCTCTCGTTGCCGAACCTGTCGACGGCCCTAAACGCTGTACATCTACAATCACCAGAGGTATCTCACTGCCAATCGCAAATGAAATTTGTTCGCTGTAAAGACTGATCCCCGGACCTGAGGTGGCGGTGAGTGCTTTTTTGCCCGCCATAGCAGCACCAATGCAATAGCCCATAGAAGCTATTTCATCTTCTCCCTGCAAACAGATGCCACCTTGAGCCGGCAACATTTTCAACATGTTGTTAAAAATCGTCGTTGCCGGTGTTATGGGGTAGCCCGCAAAAAAATTACAGCCTGCAGCTATTGCTCCTCTGGCAAGAGCCTCATTTCCTTCCATAAAGAATAAAGCCATGTTTTCTCCTAAGAGATGTCGGTCATCAAGAGTGGACACCAAACTTTTCTATTGCATTCTTTTCTTTTGAATTCGTTGTTGGTTGCTTATAAAATATCTCAAGATACTCGCGAATCTCCAACTCAGCCTCATCCCTTGTGGCATATTATAGTTTGGTATCCACTCTTTTCAACCTACCTCACAATATGCCCATACTACTTTCCATGATACAAAACCTCTGGGACCAGGCAAGCCCTTATTATCACCTAATGTTTCGCCAAACGGTTTTTCATGATCCACAAACCGGCCGTGGACACCACCAGAAAATAATAACTGCAGAAGAAAAAGTTTGATTCTTTAGAAATTGGCTCAGAAGCAGCAAAAACGCGCGTTGCGAAATCCAGCTCCTCTTGCACGATACCCATCCTACTTAGATAAAATTTGACATGTTCTGCCACAAAAGGGTAAGACTGACATTTTTGGGAACGATACTGACGGTGTCATCCTCTGTCAGAGGTCATTGCCCTACTCGGTTTGACGTGCACCACAAGCAGGTGGCCGGTTAGAGTCAATGCCTCCGGACAGCAACTGTTGCAACTGTTCGTCATTTTTTATTGTGTTGATGGCACAGGGGTGTTCATATTGTTTCTATAATTACACAAAAAACCACACCTATACAGATAAATATATAAAATTATTGGTTTTTTAAATAATGCTCTGCATATATAACACTACTACTAAAAAATCATTCATGAGTTTATACAAAAGGAGACACAATGGCTAAAGAAAAGGTTGTACTTGCATATTCAGGAGGTCTTGACACCTCGGTTATTTTAAAGTGGCTGCTGGAACAGGGATATGAGGTGTTTGCCTATATGGCCAACATAGGTCAGCAGGAAGATTTTGTGGCTGCAGAAAAAAAAGCGCTGGATATCGGGGCCACCAAGGTCTTTATCGAAGACATGAGAAAAGAATTTGTCACTGATTATATCTTTCCGGTGTACAAAGCCAACACCCTTTATGAAGGCCGGTACCTTCTTGGTACTGCCATTGCCCGACCGTTGATTTCCAAAAGACAGATTGAAATTGCCAAAACAGTTGGTGCCCAGTATGTTTCCCACGGTGCCACAGGCAAAGGAAACGACCAAGTCCGGTTTGAGCTGTCCTATTATGCCTTGAACCCGGAAATAAAGGTCATTGCTCCCTGGAAGAACACAGAATTCCTCAACACCTTCAAGGGCAGGACCGACCTTCTGGAGTATGCGAAAAAACACGGGATACCCACCAAACAGAGCGCTTCCAAACCCTACAGCGAAGATGATAACCTTTTGCACATTTCCCACGAAGCCGGCATCCTGGAAGATCCCGGCCATGAGGCAGAAGAGCATATTTATTCCCATACTGTTGCCCCGGAACAGGCCCCTGATACCCCAACAAAAATCAAGCTTGAGTTCAAAAACGGTGTACCTGTCAAGGTGACCAATCTTGGTGACAATACCGTAAAAACAGACCCTCTTGAATTGTTCGAATACCTGAACCAAGTGGGAAGGGCAAACGGTATCGGCCGACTTGACATGGTGGAAAACCGCTTTGTTGGCATCAAGTCCAGGGGAGTTTATGAAACACCTGGCGGTACCATCCTCCATGAAGCCCACAAGGATATTGAGGGCATTGCCATGGATAGAGAGGTAATGCGACTCCGGGACATGCTGGCTGCCAAATTTGCCGAATTGATTTACAACGGTTTCTGGTTCAGCCCTGAAATGGACTTTCTCATGGCGGCCATCGACAAGAGCCAGGAATTGATTGACGGGGAAGTCACCGTGAAACTTTACAAAGGCGTGGCCTATCCCGTGGCCCGCACAAGCCCCTCATCCCTGTACGACCAGGATCTATCCTCCATGGATATCGAAGGCGGGTATAATCAAGAAGATGCAGAAGGGTTTATTAAAATCAATGCCATCCGTCTGATGGCCCACAGAAATATCATGCAAAAAAACAAATAATTGCCAGAGGGCATTTTTTTATCAGGGGAGAGTTCACCAGCTCTCCCCTGACTGCTCCACCGGTTTTTTTCTCTGCTCCAATGCGTTCCAAAATCTTCATTCCGAACCCCAGGGAAGAAAGCTCCAACTCTCCAGACCGACTTCCGTCACACAGACGCCCACAAGAAATTTTCCTGCTGGCAGTCTTTCCCGTATTTACAAGATCATCAATGATGAGCATGCCCTGCATTCCTACGGTGCAGGTTTTCCAGAGTTGCAATCAGCAAACAACCCTTTGAGGTATAAATTCACCTGGTCGATTATAGGTGTCATCCGCTCTCATCTGCGACCAGCCACGTATCTTGACAACGGTGAGGTTCGATCAATTAAGGCTGACGCCATATTCGCCCCTGAGAACTCACACCAACTGGAGATTCCAGGCTTAGGAGATACACTAGAGTGCTTTTGCAATGGCAATGCAACGCAATACATCGATCATTTCAACATAGGCAAGACTATTAAGAGTATGGGGCGTTATATCTGTCGCTGGCCAGGACACGGTGCATTTTGGGAAAAAATGGCTCGATGCGGCTTTTTGAGCGACCAACCCATTCAGGTAGGCGAGCACATGGTGAAGCCAGAGGAAATTTTTGCTGCAGCGTTAAAATAATCAGAATCACACCTCTGAAATAGACACGCCGATCCATGAAAAGCGTTGATGCCGGAAGTGTTCTACGACGACAATTTTCTTTGCCACAGCAGAGGCTTAGCCGGATACAAATATCTTCAGGGAGCGTCTCTGGTCCACCTCGAGGTTTTCGCTCATAGTTAGAATAATGTAAAGGACCACCGCAAAAAGGACAGCCTGCAAACTGTTGCTGTTTGGCTAAGTCAATGTCAATACGGTGAAGAAGATAAAAAAGGTTGGAGCTTTGCAGGAGTTCTGGTAACATTTTCCTGCCTCATTATGGGCAGGAGTCCTCTATCTGTATTTGCAAGGTACGTGAGGGGAATCCTTGCCCTTCCATCACTTATCTTGCACATTTCAAACAGTTATTCTATCATTTATTGTGATTCCTCTCACCTCCAAGTCAACGCTCAGACTGGAACACTTCAGAGCCGTAGGAGTGCATGATATGCATGGAATCGAAATATACGATATGGAAGAGATGCCGGAATGGAGTAAAATCAGCCGTTCTCCAGACCAGCCTCTCGCAATGGAAAAAGTGGAAAATGAAGTAGTTTCATTGGCAGCAGCTGCAAAACAAGAGCACCCTGATCTAGGAGCAATCCTGCTCGAGTGTACCGATTTGCCTCCTTTTACAGATGCTGTGCGAAAAGCTGTTAATCTGCAGGTTTATGACTTGTTGTCGATGGTTGCATTGATTCACAAATCATTTTCCACATGAAGTTGCGCTTGCCCTGAACCTTCACCAGACAGAACGTCCACGTCAGGGTGACGCAGACCTTTTGCTAAAAGAACTCCTCAAATTTATCCGCGACAGGAAAAAGTCCAAAGAGTCCGCCGGTATGGACAAAGACAATCCGTTTGCCGAAAACCGACCGGTTTTTCCTGATTTCGCTCACCATGCCATAAAATGCCTTACCGGTGTAGACCGGATCCAGTACCACACCTTCGAGCCGTGCAAGATCGTAAATCGCCTTCAATTCTTCCTGCCTGGAAAGTGCGTAACCTCTTCCGACATAGCCGTCAACTATATGGATATCAGTGCTGTTTATGGTAATATCAACTGAGTAATCCTGGATAAATCCGTGGCAAATACGGCCGATCTCTGTAACAAAGTAGTCCTCGTCGTCACACACATTGACCCCGGTAATCCTTAGATCAAGGTCGAGCAGACGGGCGCCGAGAAGCAGTCCGGCGGTCGTTCCCCCGGAGCCGGTCGCAGAGAGGACCGTAGTCTCACCTAGGTCCCCTGCTCCTAATGCAGTCAAGTCGTTAGCAATCTCCTCCATCCCCTTCACATACCCCCAGGAACCCAGCTGATTGGACCCTCCTTCAGGGATTATATAGGCGGTCTTACCTAGTCTGCGCAGTCTTTCCTGTTCCAGTTCAAACCTGTTATGCCGCTCTTTATATTCAGCTGGAGTGATCCAGATGAGCTCTGCCCCGGCCATCCTGTTGAGCAGAATGTTACCACGGGGAGGTGGAGGATTCGTCGGATCTTCAGTCCTTAACAGGAGCGTACTGCCCAATCCAGCTCTCACTGCTGCCAAGGCTGTCGCCCGACAATGATTAGACTGGGCTCCACCGCAGGTAATTACAGTGTCCGCCCCCTTTGCTTTCGCATCCGCCAGCAGAAACTCGAGCTTTCTGATTTTGTTACCGGAGAGTTCACAACCGGTCAAGTCATCTCTTTTGAAGAAAATCTCTACCCCAAGATCCTCGCTCAATCGTTCCATTTTCTGCAGTGGTGTTTCTTTTCGGGCAATTTCGAGATGGGCTGGATAGTTCAATGTAGCGGACACGATTCATATCTCCTTTCCCTTCATCATTTAACTCGATCCGACAGATAGGGTTATCTTTCGCCTCTTTGAGAAACTTTCCTCCGACCATAATCCAACGGCCAGGCTACAGTTCAGAGGTTATTCAGGATTTAGCGGTTATCCGATAAACAGTTACGTGATTGCAACAAGTCTTAAACCGGAAAATAAAAATCTGCAAGCCATTCTATTTACACAGGAATAGAAACGCTCTCAGAGCGTTTACAGAAACCAGGCTTACTTGCACAGATTTCTTCAGTACCATAAAGTTTCAGATGGCAGAAGGGTTCAGCATAGAGAGTTGCACCTCTTGTATCTTTATCAAGCATTACCCATTGGCATATATGTGATTGCTCTTAATAAAACAATAAAGATGAATCAGACCACCGCACCAGTTAAACCAATTGACAATTTGCAGGAGAACCTGCAATGGTTCTGGTTACAACGATATATCAACGATTGCAGGTGGCCAGTACTGTCGGATTTCGTTGGGCCAATAGCTTTCAAAACATTGGAGAAAAATGAGATTAATGCTTTTTACAGATGGAAGCGTGAACACAAAATTACGGGTTGGTTATGGTGCCTATTTGGCATTTCCAGAAGGCCAAAAGCCGCTGACCGAAGACATCCAATTCAAGCGATTTGAAGACACCTCCTCCTCAAAATTGGAACTACAGACACTGTTATGGGCAATGTCAGAGATATCCGCACCTGAAGTTATTTCGTATACGGATTCTCAAAATATCGTCGGCCTACATTCAAGGCGAAAAAAATTAGAAGAAAATGATTATTACGCAAAGAATGGAAAACGACTGAAGTATCATGCACTCTACAAGCAGTTTTACCAACTCACTGACAATTTAAATATTACCTTTACTCATATAAAAGGCCATACACCTGCCAGCCGAAAGACTCATATCGATATGATTTTTTCATTAGTCGATCGTGCCTCTCGAAAGGCCCTGAGAGCCTACACCGCCAACCACAATTCAGAACTTTCTCTGTAGCAACCCGCAATCAAGTCAATCTGGGGACACTTCGTTGAAGATGTCAATTACAGCCACAGAAATCCATTGATTTGGGCGTAGAATTGATTGTTGCTTTTCCTGTGAGGATATTGGACGTACGATAGGTATGTTGTATCAACTGCTACAAACTTTGAAATAAATTGAGAATGCTCTCTCGAATATCTGGTTCACATGCGTTTACCCTCGAGTTAAAACAACTACTGATAATCCCTGGTTTTCAAAAGTTCACATGGCGTGACCTTGTATCGAATGGTGCACCCGAAGAAAAACCAAGGTGCTGCGCAGAAACGTTGAGTTGAAGTTCCACCAGGAGTACCGTTTAACGAACCGCAGTTTTTTACAAAAAAGTCACTATGCTCTATGACTAATTTTACAACATAAGTGATGATGGATAAGTACCTTAACTTCGAACAACTCGTTTTAGAGGAGCAGGAAGGTCTGGACTATTTGATCCGCTCCTGTGATCGAGGTTCCCACGTCCTCATATTTGGCTCACATGCTGGTGGAATTGAACCAGGTACATCGGAGTTAGTACAGTCAATCGCAGAAAAAGATGTATCCTACTACCTCTTTGAAGGAATTAAAGCAAAAGGCAACGGAGTGCTGCATATTACCAGCACAAACTTTGATGAACCAAGTGCATTGAGATTGCTCGAATCAAGCATTAAAGCCATCGCATTTCATGGCGAACAAAGTGATGATGAGAAAGTGTATCTTGGTGGTCAAGACGAAGACCTTTGGCCACACATTGAGTATTGTCTCAATGAAGCTCAGTTCAATACAGCGAAACACGACAACCCGAGATTACAGGGAACTTCGCGGGCGAATGTTTGTAACCGTTGTGCGTCTGGTGCTGGCCTGCAGCTTGAAATATCAAAAGGGTTACGCCGGCGTTTCTTTCGCTCTCTGAGCGTGACTGGCCGAAAGCAAAAGACGGAGGAATATTATCGTTTTGTAGAGGCCGTTCGAAAAGGCCTGAAACGTGCCAACGTATTCTAATCACTTGCTGTGTCAGATATCATGCACCACCAGGTCTGTTCCGGCTTTGCTGGACAAAATGTGAAATTAAATCCATAACCTCTTACTTCTCTTTGTATCCATGAAACCAAGGATAGCGTACAGATCCTCGGAAATCCCCGGACTGGAAGCACTTTCTTGCGAGAGCAGCTTCAATTTCAAGGACCACCTTCATAATGGTCATGTGCTCTGGATAAATTCCGGAGGCGGTGAACGTTTTCAGCTTAAAGGGCATAGATGTCAGTTTTGTTCAAGACGGTCAGAGTGAAGGTGCATATACTTTGCACACAATTAAAACACGCACCTTCAGGAGTATGACATGAAACATTATTTTTACGCCCTTGGCGCCTGATATCGATACCTGGAGTGGGCAGCGAGACCATGTCCTCCTGGCTACTCTTTATAACACAGGGGCTCGTGTTTCTGAAATTATTACGATCCGCCGT
>RCMY010005371.1_pt1 | contig 10895 bp, 10 predicted proteins | sample 2041341 | NCBI WGS metagenome assembly RCMY01 (sample SAMN09708234, study PRJNA481090) | Marine sediment metagenome, whole genome shotgun sequencing project.
TGCCCACCCCCGCCGATCCGGCGGCGGTGGGCACGTGGTTTTTGTTCGGCATCCCGTCGAATCGACCCAACATGACCCTGGAGCAAACCCCATGATGACCAACGAAATCACCGACATGGCCGAATCGGTCGCTGCGGCAGCGATCGACCACGCCGCCGAAGCAGTCGAGACGCTGGGGGAGGGCGTGCGAAACGTCGACCTCTCGACGGCCGCTGTTGCGGTTGCGACGCCAGCCGCAAAGATGCTCGCGTCGCTGAGCCTGCGCCGAGTCTTGGCGCTGGTTCTCGTCACCGTCATCGCCGCAGCGGGGCACCGATACCTGAGCAGCAAGCGCAACACCGACGCCCCGAAGTAGACGGGACGCCCACAGGGTGAGATTGAACCCGGCGATGCCTGGGTAGGTCGTGCGTATCCCGAACGCGCTAAAGAAAGCGAGTGTCCCATGAACCCGACCACCGCCTCCGCCGGCACGCCAGACGAGTACGAGGTGCCGCCCCCGCACACCCCCGAGCCGTCGGTGCCCAAGACCGACATCTTTCCCGGCGTTGAAACCGAGGTGCTTCCCGGCGCCCCCGGCCGGCCCACCGATCCGCCGGAGCCGATCGACCCGCAACCGCTCGAACCCAAGACGCCGGACGTTCCCCCCATTCCCAGCTGAGTTAGCCACATATCGGCCCCGCTGATCGACCCAGCCCGTCAATCGGCGGTTTCGGCGGTCCCGGGTTGGGTACAACCACACCATGAAACATATGTCGACACAGTCCGAAGTGCTCGAAGCCCTGCGCCTCGAGGGGTTCACCGAAAACCTCAGCATCGACGAGGCGGGCCTCGTCGCCGGCCCCGGGGGGAGCTGGGCGGCCGACGACGTCGTGGTAGATCACATCGCCCGGTTCGAGGGCATGAGCGATCCCGACGACGAGGCGATCCTGCTGGCGGTCACCGCATCCGACGGCACCAAGGGCACGCTGACGCTCCCGTACGGTCCCGACGCATCCGGCGATCAGGCCGACGCGATGCGCTCTCTGCTCATCGTGGCGAAAGACGCTGCCGAGCCGCCCGACGGCGTCAACTGAACCCCGGCCGTCGGCGTTTCATGAAGTCAGGTGTCGTCAGGCTTTGCGGTTGAAGGTGACGAGCGGCAGGAAGAACCAAGCCCATATCATCGTCGCCGCGAGAACGCTGGTGGCGAGCACTGCCGGGGTCGAATCGAGGGTGAGACGCGACACGAGGTAGGTGGTTGCGATCATGGCGATGCCCATGGAGACCGATCCGAGAATGGCTACCCACGTCGTCAAGACGAGATGCCGTTTCGATTGGCGTTCGATGCCCGATATCGGAGCTCGGATACGCTGGTGGACGCTGGGCGCGATGAGGAGAACGGACGAGATTCCCGCCGCGTAGAACGCGATCGAGAAAGCGGTCTTGTCGCGGCCGGAGAGATCGCCGAACTTGCTCTGCAGCGGTGCCGTCAGCAGAAACGCAAAGAGCACCTGCACCCCGGGAAGAGAGGTGCGGAGCCCTTCGAGCAGCGATCGGAACTGGTCGTCGACCGAGTTGTCAAGCGGGTCGTCGCGCTTGGCTTCGGTCGTTCGACCGCCATCGGTCGTGTCGCCCGTACCCGTCATTTCTACCTCCGGTCAGTTCTGGCCCTTCCTTCCCGGCTTTTCCCGCCGGGAACCCATCCCAAACGCCATGGCGATGTCGACGGCCGGGCGCTGGTTCACCGGAGCTTGGTAAGGCTTCGAAAGCGGCCGGAGAACGCGGCGATGAGCACGGCGATCGACGAGGCGGCGACAACGATCAGACCGGTCGTTTGCGCTTGACTTCCGACGGCCTCGTCGGTCGTCGACGCGATCATGGCGACCGCAGCCGCAATCCAGCCGACCGCTGCGATCCTCAGCGACACCCGTTCGATATAGGTCAGGTCGGGATCATCGGCCACTGCGGTCGACGGCGCACCGTCGTCACGCATGAGGGACTCGATCCAACGAACCGGAGACGTCACGGCGAGGACGACGACGGGCGCCCATATCAGCACAACAGCCGCGAGCGCGATGCTTCCAGCAACCGTCATTCCCTGGCCCTTCTCCAGTCCGGCAACGATTGCGTCGCCTGCGTACACGGCCAGGGCGGTGGTCAAGAGCGCGAGGAGTGCCTTCACATACCGCAGCACCAGTCCGCGAAGCCGCAGGACGTGGCGGGCCATGCCGTGTTCGATCTTGGCGACTTCGTCGAGCAGCGGGCGGCTCGTGGATGCTGCGAGCTCGAAGAGTCCTTGCGCTCGGGCCACATCGTCGTTTCCCGCTTTGAGGCCGTCGTACACCTGCAGCTGTCGGTCGACCCGTCCTCGCGACCTGTCGTTCGTCGGTACCAGCAGTTCGACGATGTGAGGATCGGTTCGACTGGCATCCAGCTGATCGAGCGCCGCGGGGCTGAGCTCGTCCGACGGCAGCTGGAGCGAGGTGAGCGTGAACCGGGGTGTGAACACATCGCGTCCATTGCCGCCGAGGTGATTGGCGTGAAAGTAGAAGCGGGTCAGGTCGGCGAACAACAGCCACAGGGCGGAGGCTGGAACCGCCAGCATTGCGATGACCCCCACGATGAGCGCCGCGTCTGAGAGGGCAATTCCGTCGATCAACAAGGAACGAAGCACGCCGACGACCGAATCGCGGGCCACCACCGGCAGGATCACGAGCAGTCCGGCACCGGACAGCATGCCCACGGCGATGCGATGAAAGGTGGACAAACGAACCTCGCAGCGAGCGACGAATGCGCGGGCCGCGGCGCGCTCGTCGGTCGTCAGCATCGAATCATGGAGTACTGGTGGATTCATGGCCCAAGTATCGCAACTCAGCCGCCGATCTCGCGATAGATGGGATGCCAGGCTGTCTTTTCGATGCGCTCGGCCAACTCGATGTCGCTCAGGGGTTCGGCGAGGCCTTCAGCGATGGCGGTGCGGGCGACGGAGATCGCGACCTCGTGCGCGACATTGCGGCTCTCGGTTATCGGCGGGAGTAGGCCGCCGTCGCTGTTGCGGGCTGCGAGGTCGCCGATCGTGGTGGCCGCCGCAGTGAACATCGCGTCGGAGACCGCGCTGGCCTGCGTGGCGACGACGCCGAGACCCACACCGGGAAAGACGTGGACGTTGTTGACCTGCGCGATTGGGATCGATTGGCCGTGGACGATGACGGGCCCGAACGGGCTTCCTGTACCGACGAGAGCAGCGCCGTCGGTCCATTCGAGGACGTCGGCCGGAATGGCTTCTGCCCTGGGGGTTGGATTGGAGAGTGGGAGCACGATCGGGCGTTCGACCCCGGCTGCCTGCGACCGGATGACGGACTCGGTGAAGATCCCAGGCTGTCCGGTGACGCCGACCATTGCGTGTGGCGCGACCCGTCCGACGACGTTGAGCAAGTCGACCGACCCGTCACCGTCGTCGTCCCAATCGGCGACGTCCTGCCACTTCCGTATGTAGGGCTGCTGGAAGGGTAGGAGTCCGTCCATGCCGTCATGGAGGAGGCCGTCTCGATCGACGAGCCAACACCGTGCGACCGCCTCGTCGTGAGCGAGACCGCCGGCCACCATTGCTCTCACCGCTTGGTTCGCGATGCCGGTGCCGGCCGAACCGGCGCCCGCGATGACCAGACGAAGTTCGGTGATCGGCACGTCCGCGGTCACAAGGCCCGCGACGATTGCCGCCACGGTGACTGCGGCGGTGCCCTGGATGTCATCGTTGAACGAGCAGATCTGATCGCGGTGGCGGGCCAGCAATCGGTTGGCGTTCAGCTGGGCGAAGTCCTCCCATTGCAGCAGGACGTTCGGGAACCGTTTGCGGAGCGCCGCAACGAAGGCATCGACCAGGTCGTCGTACTCATCGCCGCGGACGCGGGCATGTCTCGAGCCGAGGTAGAGCGGATCGGAAAGGAGCGCCTCGTTGTTCGTCCCGACATCGAGGAACACCGGGAGCGTGCGGGACGGATCCAGGCCTCCGCCCGCGGTGTACAGGGCGAGCTTGCCGACCGGAATCCCCATGCCGCCGATGCCGAGATCTCCGAGGCCGAGCACCCGCTCGCCGTCGGTGACGACCACCACGTCGATCTCGCGATCCCCAACCGCGTTGTCGAGCAGCTCATCGACGCGATCGCGCTGGGACCATGACAGAAACAGGCCGCGTTCCCGGCGATAGATGCGCGACCACTGCTCGCAGGCCACGCCGACCGTCGGTGTGTAGACGATCGGCAACAGGCCATCGAGGTTCTGCGCGAGGAACGCATAGAACAGCACCGAGTTGCGGTCCTGCATTGCCCGGAGGAACACGTGACGCTCGAGGTCGGTGTCCTTCGTGTCGTACTCGAAGGCGACGCGCTCAAGTTGCGTCGCGAGGCCTTCGATCACCGGCGGTAGGAGTCCGTCGAGGCCGAAGGTTTCGCGCTCGGCCCGCGTAAACGCGGTGCCCTTGTTCACGTATCGGTCAGCGAGCAACGAACGGCCGGAGAGAGTCATTGACGCCAACCGTACCGAAGTCTCCTGAAAGGGATCGGAACCCGCGAAGCTTTGGAGGGCTAGTCGGTGACGTTGTCGACGAGGAAGGAGATTCGCACGAGTGCGCCCCACTCATCGAGGTTGTCGCCGCGCAGTCCGATCGAGACGACGTCGCACGCCTTGACGTCACGCAGATTCTTGCTCGCTTCGGCGAGAGCGTTCTTCACGGCAGCGTCCGAACTTTCGGATGACCTGCCGACGACTTCGATGATCTTTGTAATGCTCATGCGATACATCCTTTTGGGTTGATCTCGGCTTCATCCTCCCACAGCCGCCACCGATTCGCGGCCGCGATTTCCGGCTCACCGACCATTGGGGCATCGCAAACAACGGTCGCCTTCGTCGCGTTGCACTGTCCACGCACACTGCGGAGTTGCTAGCTCTTGGCCTGTTCGGTGGGCGGGATTGCGACGCGGGCGGTGCGCTTGGCGTAGTAGTAGATCCGGCGGAGGTTGGCAACGACATCGGTTTCGAAGCGATACAGCTCGATCCGGTTGTCGTCAGGAGCCATCAGCCGCCGCGCGTAGTGCTCCGCTATGGCCTGGGCCTTTGCGTTCATGCCATCCTTCATGGCCGAGACGGCTCTGGCGTCTTGCTCGTTCGCCTCGACCAGCGCTGCTACCGCCAGATCGAGGGCCAGGCTGACCTGGCCGTGGAAGTCTTCGATCATGCGGCGACTTTCGTCGCTGACGTGATAGTCGTTGGCCAGACGGTCCCGACCGAGCGAAATCATGTTGGTCTCAATAACGTCGCCGATGGCCTCGAGGTTGTTGGTCGCCTCCATCAGATCCATGAGTTCATCGGCGGACCCGGCGCTGAGCGAGCGTTGCCCGACCCGTCCCAGGTACTCGATGATCTGCCCGTGTAGCGCGTCGATGTCGTCGTCGAGATCTTCAACCGCCTGCAGAGCCTCGGCGGGGCCGTCGAGGATCGCGGGCAGCGCATCGGTCAGCATGGCTTGGACCCGGCTGGTCATCCGGAGCAGCTCGAGTCTGGCCCGTTCGAGGGCGATGGTGGGAGTGCGAAGCAGGGAATCATCGAGATACTTCAGCCGGATCGGCTCGTCCTCGGGGCGATCGGGCACGAGCTTGATGACCAACCGCTCGAGCTGCGGGACGAAGGCCAGAAAGATCAAGGTGTTCGCCACGTTGAAGATCGTGTGGGCGTTCGCAATCTGGCGGGCCAACGGCCCCCCGATCGAGTCGACGAGTCCGGCCAGGACGCCGATGAACGGCAGCCACGCAAGTGCGCCGATGAAATTGAAAAGACTGTGGACCACAGCCGCTCTCACGGCGTCGGGCTGTTTGCCAAGAGCCGCGAGTTGCGCAGTTACCGAAGTTCCGACGTTCGCCCCGAGCACGAGCGCTATCCCCGCCTCGGGTGTGATGAGTCCCTCGCTTGCCAGGACGATGACGATTCCCGTCGTCGCCGACGACGACTGAACGAGCGCGGTGAAGAGCAACCCGACCAGAATGCCGAGAAACGGATTCCTCATCGCTGCCATCAGATCGATGAACGGCTCATAGGAACGCAACGGATCCATGGCCGTCCCCATCACCGACATGCCGAAGAAGATGAGTCCGAGGCCCATGATCAGATTGCCCTGAACGGTTCGCCGCTCGGTCTTGGCGAAGCTGGCGAGACCATAGCCGAAGGCGACGATCAAGAGCGCGAAGCGCGACACCGAGAAGGCGACCACTTGGGCCGTAATCGTGGTGCCGACGTTCGCACCCAAAATCACCCCGATGCCCTGGTTGAGGTTCATGACTCCTGACGAAATGAAGCCCACGACCAACACCGTTGTCACCGATGAGGACTGGATGACGGCCGTGACGCCGGCGCCGGTGGCCGCTCCGAGAAAGCGATTTCTCGTCATTCGGGCCAACACGTAGCGCACGCCGCTTCCGGCGGCGACCCGGAGTGCCTCGGTCAACCGATCCATACCGAACAGGAAGACGGCCAGCCCACCGAACAGTCCGGTGATGACGGTGAACCAATCGATTCCGTCGGCGCCGACGACCTCCGGGTCGACGATGGCCAACACCGAGGCGCCGAGTGCAGTCACCCGGGCGATCCTAGGGCCATGCGACCGGACCACCAGGGAACCGCGGAAGCGTCCGCCGCGACGCGAACGGACCTTGTGCCCTTCCCACACAGGATGGCGGCGGGTTTGGATGGACATGAACGGCTGAGGGCGATCCAGTCGACGCTCGGCGAAAGGAGTCTGCGATCAACGAATTCATGGTGGGTTTGCAATCCGCATCTGGAGTGCTGGCGACCGCTCCGGCCGAAAGACCAGCAGGCGCCGACGTCGCTTTCGATCTGACCACGGAAGTCCGGTGGTTCTTCGACGGTCGAGTGCCGGCAGAGGTCCTGTCCTGGTTCGCCGACGGCGGGGCTGGTTTGACCGAGGATCGCTGCGATCGGTACCGCCTCGATGGTGAGGGCGACATCGGCGTGAAAAAGCGCGCGGGCACGACCCTCGAATTGAAGCTCCGTCTCGGGTCACCGGAGCTGTTCACAATCGGTCGCGACCTCGACGGGCAGCTCGAGACCTGGCAGCGATGGAGTCCGGCCGACGGTCTGGCCTACCTCACGGAACATACGATCTGGGTTGACGTCGCGAAGCGGGTCATCAAGCGACGGTTCAGCTTCGACGGGGACGAGGTGTCGTTGTCGGAGGAGAACCGGCCGATGAACGGCGTCGGGTGCGATGTCGAGATCACCACGGTGGAGGTGGACGGCGAAGAGGCTTGGACGTTCGCGTTCGCCGCCTTCGGCCCGGTCGACGGCCACCGTCGCTCGACCCAAATCGCCTGGGAATCACTGATCAGCGAGCGCGCCCGCCCCAGGCAACTACGGCTCGAGTGCGACAACTCCTGTGGCTATCCGGGGTGGATGACGAAGTTCTTGATCCTGCCGGAGGCGACCATTCGGTGAGGTCTTTCGTCGCTGCGAATCGCAGCGTCAGAAGTGCGTCGACATGGTGTGGTTCCCGCCCGCAGCGACCTGCCATATGGAGGTCGCGATGGGGGCGGGCGAGGGCCGACCGGTAGTGGTGCCATCGCCGATCTGGCCGACATAGTTCGCGCCCCAGCAATAGAGCTGACGAACGAGACCGTGCACGGTGACGGCACACGAGTGGAAGTCCCCCGTCGTGACCGACTCAACCGCATTGACGCCCGACAGGACAAGCGTCGGTGCGACGCGGCTGGTTGTCGTGCCGTCGCCGACTTCGCCGTACACGTTGAGTCCCCAGCACAGCACGTCCAGGTCATTTACCGTTGCACAGGTGTGCCCGTTGCCCGCGGCAACGCTGGTCCAGGAGGTTGCACCGTTGACGGGTGTGGGCGTCAGCTGGTCGGCCGTACTGGAGTTGCCGATCTCCCCGTTGCTTCCGTTTCCCCAGCAGGAGAGTGTGCCGCCGACGGTCAGCCCGCAGGTGTGTTGTGAGCCCGTGCTCACGCTTGCCCAGTTGGTTGCCACACCGATTTGTGTGGGCGAGGACCGGCTGGTCGTGGTGCCGTCGCCGACCTGGCCGGTGTTGTTCCATCCCCAACACCACAGTGTTCCGTCCAAGCGAACGGCACACGTATGAGAGCCCGTCGAGACCTGCGCGACGCTCGCCAACACCAGGGTCTTCGTCGGCCGGTCTGTCGTTGTGCCGTCACCGATCTGGCCCTGGGAGTTGTCGCCCCAGCAATACAGGTCGCTGTTGTCGCGGACTGCGCACGTGTTGTTGCCGCGAGCATCTATCTCGTCGTATCGCTCGTCCCATTGAACGAACACCCGGTCGGGAGCTGCCCGGTCGGTGGTGTCGCCACTTCCGAGCTGACCATCGCTGTTTCCACCCCAGCACCAGACGCTGCCGCTTTCTCCCCGCCGGCAGGAATGTGATGCGCCGGCAGCGATGTCGGTCCAGACGGGGTTGACCGGCTCGGCCCGTTGAGCGTCGGCCATTTCGCCGAGGCCCGCTCGGCCGCCCACGGTTTCGCCCCAACACCACATCCGGTCGTTGTTCTTCAATGCGCAGGAGTGGTGCTCGCCGAGTTCGATGCTCACCCAACCAGCGCCCACGTCAAGCTGGGTGGGCGTTGTGGAGTACGAACCGGTCGCACTGTCGTGGCCGATCTGACCGTACGCATCGCGCCCCCAGCACCAGACGGTTCCCGCAGTCCGGAGGCCGCAGGTGTGTTCCGCACCCGCCGACAGGTCGGCCCACGTGGTACCGATGGCGATGGCGGTGACACTGTGCACGTAATTGCCGGCGACACCATTTCCCACCTGTCCGGCGGTGCTCCGGCCCCAGCAGTACAGATCACCGAGCGCTCGGGTACCGCACACGTGGTCGTATCCGGCTTCGACCTGTGTCCAGTCGGTCGCGGCTCCGACTTGGGTCGGGACGAGGATCGACGTCGACGACGCTGATCCGTTCCCCATCTGGCCCAACGAATCGGAGCCCCAGCACCATAGGGTGCCGTTGGCCTTGGTGGCGCACGTGTGCCGCTCCCCAGCGCTCACGCTCGCCCAGTCCGAGCCTGTGTGTCGGTAGGGCGCGGTGCCGCCGAACAAGGATGTCGCTCCGTTTCCGACCTGTCCAGAGGTGTTGCGGCCCCAACACGACAGCTCGTTGACGGTGGTGATCGCACACGTGTGGTACACCCCGGCCGACACCGTGCGCCACGTTTCGAGCGGTTCCACCCGTTCGGGGACCGCTCGAGTTTCCGTGCCAGATAGTCCAACCTGTGCATAGGTGTTGTTGCCCCAGCACCAGAGTTCGCCGTTCGATTTCGTTGCGCACGTGTGGCCCCAACCCGTCGCAACCGAGTTCCAGTTCGTTGCCGTATCCACGGCGGTCGGCGTGTAGACATTGCCGGTTGCGCCGGTGCCGTTTCCTTGTTGCTCAAAGTTGTCATCACCCCAACACCAGAGGCTTCCGACGTTGCCCAGGCCACAGGTGTGCGCCCGGCCGGCCGAAACCTGGGACCAAAGTGGCTGCTCGATTGGAACGGGCGAGGCAGCGTTCGTCGTCGTGCCATCGCCGACCTGGCCGAAGTTGTTCAGCCCCCAGATGTTGACGGTGCAGCTCGCAGCGAGCACGGCAAGCGCTCCCAGGCAAGCGAAAAGGGTCCATTGGCGTCGCATCTGATGCTCCCGTTCGTGCGGCCGCGGCAGCAGATCATGGCCTGATTAAGGATCACTTAAGTGCGTACGCGCTGACGAGGGAACATCCGCGCCCGCCACTCAGACCAGTCCGTTGGCCACCTGCCACGTCGCGAGGGCGGCGCAGAGGATGGCGCCGGTGAGCCCGACCCATGGGGCGACTTTGCCTGCGGGCACTTCCTCTCGCCGACCGAGGACGAACAGGGAAATGTTGACGAGCGTGAAGACGCCGAGGGTGACGAGACTCGTGAGTCGGGCCAACTGCACGAGCGGGAAGAACAGAATCAAGGTGATGGTGGCGAGAGCTACGAGCAGTGTTGCTCGGGCCGGAGTTTGGCGCCGGGCGTCGACCTGGGCGAAGAAGTCGGGGAGGAGCCGCTCGTTTGCCATGCCGTACAACACTCGCGCCGCCATGACGACCTGAATGAGGATGCCGTTGAGCATCGCGATTGCCGCGATGGTGGCGACCACCCCGGAGCTGCGCCCACTGACCTGTTCGAAGAGGGCAGCCATCGGGGCCGATGATTCGGTGATTTCGGACCGATTCGGCGCAGCGACGGCGACCAGCGCGAGCAGCACGTAGATCACCAGGCTGACGAGGAGGACCGCCAAGATGGCGATGGGTGCCGTCCGCTTGGGGTCGATGGTCTCCTCGGCGAGGTTCGCGATGTTCTCGAACCCCACGAAGGCGAAGAACGCGATCACCGAACCGGCCAGAATCGGCGAGAGTACGGCAGTATCGAGCGATGGCACGAAGGCATCGCTGTAGAGGCCGGGCGTGTCGAGCAGATCGAAACCGAACACGATCACGACCACGAGGATGCCAACTTCCAACAGTGTGACGACGGTGGCCAACATCACGCTTTCGCGCACTCCCCACCACGCCACCAGGCTCAGGACACTTACCAAGGCGATAGCGGTCACCCGTTCCGGAACGGTCACCAGTGAGCCGACGTAGCCGGCAAAGGCCAAGGCCACCACTGCACCGGTTATCACGCCCGTCGTCACGACGGCCGAGCCGGCAATCCTGCCCGCAGCCCGGCCGAGCCCGCGGGAGACGTAGATGGCCTCGCCTCCAGCGCGAGGAAATGCCCCGACCAAAATCATGTACGAGAAGCCCGTGAATCCGGCGAGAATGCCGGCGACGAGGAAGGAGAGCGGGGTGTTGTCGCCGGCCAGCCCCAGGATTT
>RCMY010005372.1_pt1 | contig 10893 bp, 10 predicted proteins | sample 2041341 | NCBI WGS metagenome assembly RCMY01 (sample SAMN09708234, study PRJNA481090) | Marine sediment metagenome, whole genome shotgun sequencing project.
GGCGGCCCGACCGCCCTGCTGGACCTGACCTCCGCGGTCCCGACCGCCGCCAACGCGGCCTACTACGCCGCGATCGTCAAGGACAAGGCGCTGCTGCGTCGCCTGATCGATGCCGGCACCGACGTGGTGCGGATGGCGTATGAGTCCTCGGACGACGCCAAGGTGACCGTCGACATCGCGGAGTCGCTGATCTACCAGGTCGCGGAGACCGGGGCGCGCTCCGACGTTGAGCCGTTGCGCGGCCTGCTCAATGAGACCTTCGCCCAGATCGAGGCCCTCTCGGAGCGCTCCAGCGAGGTCACCGGCCTCGCCACCGGCTTCGACGACCTCGACCGCCTGACCGCGGGCCTGCAGAAGCAGAACCTGATCATCCTCGCTGCGAGACCGGCCATGGGAAAATGCCTTGCTGCCCGGAGCCGACTGCTGGACGCGGCGACCGGCCAGGTCCGGACGGTGGCCGAGGTCGTCGCCGACCGCGCCGGGCACCAGGGCTTCCGAGCCCTGTCGCTCGGCGAGGACGTCCGGCTGCGCAGGACCACGCCCGCCGACTTCATCGACAACGGGGTGAAGCCCGTCTTCCGCGTCAAGACGCGGCTCGGGCGTGAGGTCGTCGCGACCGCCAACCACCCGCTGCTCACCTTCGGTGGGTGGAAGCCGTTGGAGGACCTCGGCGTGGGGGAGCGCATCGCCGTGCCGCGTCGTGTCGACGCATTCGGTGACCAACCCATCGGGGAGGACGCCGCCGCGATCCTTGGCCTCCTGATCGGGGACGGCGGCCTGACCGACGCTGCGCCCAGGTTCACGACCGGCAGCGAGGAACTCCTTGAGGACTTCGTCGGCTGGGCGCAGAGCCTTGGCGCGTTCACGGCGACCACCCGTGTCGCCTCCGGGGCGTGGCAGGTCCGGTGCAACGACGGTCGCAAGGTCACCCAGGACGACGTCGCGGCCTTCGCCCACGTCACTCGGAGCACCGTTTCGAAGGCCCTGGCCGGCGTAGGCGCGGGTCCCACCCGCGGGCCGTCACCGGAGACCGTCACGCGCGTGGCCGAGGTGGCGAACCACCTCGGCTGGGAGCCCCAAGGTCACAACCCGGTGCGCGACCTCTGCAAGGCCCACGGCCAGTGGGGCAAGGGCAGCCACGACAAGTTCGTCCCGGCCGCCATCTTCACCGCACCCCAGCATGAGGTCCGTCTGTTCCTGTCGCGGCTGTTCGCGACCGACGGGACGGCGTGGACCTCGGGGTCTTTGCAGGGCATCGGCTACACCACCGTGTCCAAGCGCCTGGCCCAGGACGTCCAACACCTGTTGCTGCGGTTCGGCGTGAACGCCAAGCTCCGTACCCGGCAGGTCGCCTACAACGGCGGCCACAACACGGCGTACGAGTTGGACATCCGGGGCGCCGAGGACATCCAGAACTTCTGGGACGAACTCACGATCTTCTCCAAGGAGGAGGCGCTCGACCGCGTCCGCACCGCCGTGGCGGACCGGGCGCCGCACACCAACGTTGACCTGATCCCGGAGGGTGTGTGGGACTGGGTCGTCGAGGACAAGGGCGAACGTTCCTGGGCGGACGTGTCGGAGTCCACGGGGCGCCCGCGCAATCACAACTGGCACGTCGGCAAGCGCGCCCCGTCGCGCCGCCTCGTCGCCGAACTGGCTGAGGCCGTCGACAGTCAGCGTCTGCGTGACGTCGCCACCTCGGACATCTGGTGGGACGAGATCGTCTCGATCGAGCCCGCGGGCGTCGACCGGGTCTACGACCTCGAGATCCCGGAGCTTCACAACTTCGTCGCGGATGACGTGATCGTCCACAACAGCTCGCTTGCCATGAACATCGCGCACTACGTCACGGCGCGTCTGCACGAACCGGCGGTGGTGTTCAACCTCGAGATGTCCAAGCACGAGATCGTGCAGCGTCTGCTTTCGGCGGAGGCCGGCATCCCGTCCTCGAAGCTGCGCACCGGCCAACTCGACGACCACGACTGGCGCCGGCTCTCGGACGCCCTGGGCACCCTGGCCGAGGCCCCGCTGTTCATCGACGACACGCCCAACACGACGGTCATGGAGATCCGCGCCAAGGCCCGGCGGCTCAAGCAGCGTCACGGGCTGGGCGTGATCATCATCGACTACCTGCAGCTGATGAGCTCGCACAGCTCCAAGAGCGACAACCGGCAGCAGGAGGTCTCGGAGATCTCCCGTGGCCTGAAGATGCTGGCCAAGGAGCTCGACGTCCCGGTCATCGCCCTCTCGCAGCTGTCCCGTCAGCCGGAGACCCGCACCGACAAGCGCCCCATGCTCGCCGACCTCCGTGAATCCGGATCGATCGAGCAGGACGCAGACATCGTGGCGTTCATCTACCGAGACGACGTCTACAACGAGGACTCCGAGGACCGCGGCATCGCGGAGCTCATCATCTCCAAGCACCGCAACGGCGCGACCGGCACCGTCCGCCTCGCCTTCCTCAACCACCTCACGAAGTTCGCCAACCTCGCCCGCGGCGGGATGTAGCCAGCCGCAGGCACGGCCTTGCCCGTCCCTGCGTTGGTGGTTTCCACCAGCGACCGGCTGGCCTGTGGGGGGAACGCACAGCGGCGTCCGCTCATCGCTGTGTTGGCCCCGATCTGCCATTTCCCCTGCGGGGCGGCCACTTGGACGCGATGGGCCATTGATGTCTCGGGGCGGAGCGGGTTAGCTGGCGATCTCTCCTGAATATCCGTTTCAGGGGACTTCGCCTCGGGGGGCGACGGGTCACGGGGAAGGTGCCCACATGCCCGTCAAGGGTGAGCAGACGCAGTTTGCGTCCAACGACGCGGTTGCAGCAGGCATACGAGAACTCGCCAGGAGCGTGCGACTGCATGGGGCGATCTGGATGGTCACGATCGTGGCCGTCCTGCCGCTCGCCTTGCTGCGCCCGGAGTTGATCGACCTGCCGAGTTCGGTGGTTGCTGGCGTGGGTGGCCTGGCACTGCTCTCGGCCATCGTGGTCGTGCTGCTGCCGTGGCAACAGATCGTCGAACGGCCCACCGGGCGGCGGGTGATCGAGGGCTATCCCCTTGCCGTGATCGCCTTGGCCGGTTCCCTCGAACTCTTCGCGCCCTGGTCGCCGATCTACGGGTTGATCATGCTGGTCGCGGCGGCGATGGGTGCGAACTACGTCCGCCGCAACACCCTGGTCGTCCTGCTGATGGCGCCCCTGTTGGTGTTCGTCGCCAGTTCGCTGCGCGCCGACGCGGACGTCCTCGTCGTGGCGTTCCTCGCCACGTCGACCGCGTCGGTCACGCTGGTCACCTGGCTCAACAGCCAGGCGCAGCGCGACGCGCTGCGCAGCGCGTCCGAGCGTCGCGCGCAGGCATCGCGAGCCGCCCGCATCGAGCGCCTCCTGAACGCCGCGGGCAGCTTCGGTTCGACCTCTGGGGAGGAAGTCGCCCAAGCCCTGACCGACGCCGCCGTGACCCTCGACTGGGAGGTCTGCGGGGTCCATGTGCTGGACCACACCCGGCGCGACGACGCCTACGTCGGGGCGCGTGGTGTGCCGATCAACCACGTGGGGCCCCTGGCCTCCTCGATCCACCGCGAAGTCATGCGGACGGGCCAACTCGTCATCCGGCCCGGTCGCAAGCCCGCGTCGCTGCTTGGTCGCAACGCCGAACCGTCGATGCCCCTGATCGCCGCCCCGGTGCTGGTGCGTGGTGCCCTGCGTGGCGTCATCAGCGTCGGGTCACGATCGCGGGTCACGCCGACGAACGAGGACGTCGACGTGCTCACCAAGTTGGTCGAGTGCGCGGGGAATGCGTTCGGTGTGGTGGACGACTTCGCCAGCCGGGAGCAGGCCGTCGCCGAGATCGAGCGACTGGGCCAGCAGAAGCAGGACTTCCTGGGAACGGTCTCCCACGAGCTGCGCACGCCGCTGGCGATCGTGCTGGGCATGGCGGAGACGATCGACGTCCACTGGGACGCCCTTCCCGACGAACGACGCCATGACATGGCGTCGCGCCTGCATGCCAATGCCGCCGGCCTGGAACACGTCGTCGAGGCGCTCCTGGACTACTCCCGCCTCGAAGCCGGCATGATCCAGCCACAACGTCGCCCCGTCGCCCTGATCGACGTGGTCGTCGGGGTCGTCGATCGACTCAAGACCCTCACGGTCGGGCACCAGGTCTCGGTCGTCGATCGGGAACGCACCGGCAAGCTGCATGCCTGGGTCGACCCGATCCTGTTGGAGCGTGTCGTCGAGAACCTGGTCACCAACGCGTGTCGCCACACACCGGCCGGCTGCCACGTCCGCGTCGAGGTCATCGAAGAGGTGGATCGTGCGGTGATCGCGGTGATCGACGACGGGCCGGGCATCGCCGCCGCCGACCTCGAGCATCTCGGGGAGCGTTTCTACCGGGTCGGGAAGGATGCGACCCGGGCGACTCGAGGCCTGGGCCTGGGCCTGGCCTTCTGCCGCCAGGTCCTGGCGATGCATGGCTCGAAGTTGCAGATCGTCAGCGAGTTGGGCAAGGGCACGACCTTCTCCTTCGACCTCGCCTACCAACAGGACGCGGAGCTCGAGGAGACGTTGATCCAGCTCTGACGCTCACTCGCCCACGGCGCCGTCGGTCAACTCGCGCAGGATGTCGAGGTGTCCGAGGTGGCGGGCGTACTCCTCGATCAGGTGGAGGTACATCCAGCGCAGCGAGAACGCGCCCCGTTCGTCGCTGACCGTGGCCCCGAGGTCGTCCAGGGATGCGCCGGCGACGACCGCCCGGCTGCGGTCGCATGCCGCCTTGAAGCCCGCGACGACCTCGTCCACGCTGAGGTCGCGGGCGGTCGTGAACTCCCAGTCGGGGGTCGCATCCCAGTCGACGGCGTTCCACGGGGCGCGCTCGTCCTCGCCAGCGAACTGCTGGCTGAACCACCAACCCTCCACGAGGGTGAGGTGGTGCAGCAGGCCGATCATCGTGGTCTCGGACGGCACGTGCCGCTGGGCTGTCTGTGCCTGGGTCAGTCCCTCGAGCTTCGCGATCGCGCCCTCCCGGTACCAGTCCAGGAAGGCGTCCAACAGCGTGCGTTCGTCGGCGGTCCGGTGCGGCGGCATCTCCGGGCGGCCACCGAAGGTCCAGTCCGCGGCCGGGGTCGCGGTCTCGTCCGCCATGAGGTGCTCCGTCACTGAACGCCGGGGATCCCGGCAGGTGACACGAACCTAGTGATCGGGCACGGGCCGGGCGAGGCGCACGTCGGCCAGGCGCAGGGGTCCGTACAGGTGCGGGAAGAACGCCCCGCCCCGTGACGGGTCCCAGCGCAGATCGTCGCCTTGGGCCTTCAGTGCGTCGGCGTCCAGGGTGAGCACCCAGAGTCCGTCCTGGCCGGCGAAGTGCTTCGCCAGGGTCTCGCCCACCTGCTCGGGCGTGGAGAAGTGCACGTAGCCGTCGCTGGCATCGATTGGGGCGCCGAAGGTGGCGCCAAGGTCCAGCAACTCGTCGAGTTGGGGTGACGTCAGGATCTTCAGGATCGGCGTCCCGACCTGCGTCGACCACGTCGGACCGTCGAGGTCGAGGCAGCGCCAGAAGAGGTCCTTGACACGCCAGTACCCCTCCGGGCCAAGCACGGCGCCGTGCTGCTTCGCGACGTCATAGCGCCTGCGGAGCGCCGGCATCGTGAGGCTGGCGACCTGGCTGGTCATCTGGGCGTCGAGAGCCGAGCCCTCTGCCACGACCTGCACACCGACGGGCGTGACGTCGCCGGAGGGGAGGGTGACCTCGGCGGTGAAGCTGGCGAACTCGGCCGTCCAGTTCTCTGGCTGGGCCCGGACCATGGCGCGGTCGAGGGACCGCACCGCCGTCGTGAACTCGGTCGCGACAACGAGGACGTCGACGTCACCCTTGGTCAGGCTGTCGAGGTGCTGGCTGGACCCCAGGGCAGAGGTCTGGCCCGGCACACCGGCGTCGGTCAGCCGACCGGCCACGGCAGCGACGGCGTGCAAGGTGGCGGCGACGAGGTCGGCGTCAACGGGGCGCAGGACAACCGGCACGGGAGAGGGGGAGTTCATGGTGTCAGTCTGCCTCGGCCATCGTCCCCCGGCCGTCTCACCCTGCGAGTGCCTCGCGCAGGAACGCGAGCCGGCTGGGTTCCACCGCGAACCAGGACCAGCGCCCGCGCTTCTCTCTCGTCAGCAGACCCGCGTCGACCAGGACCGAGAGGTGGTGCGAGACGGTGGGCTGACTGCGGCCGACGGGCTCGACGAGGTCGCAGACACACGCCTCCCCGGCCTCGGCCGCTGCCACCATCGAGAACAGCCGCAGCCGCACGGGATCGGCCAGCACCTTGAAGGCAGCGGCGAGTTCCTCCGCCTCGTCCTCGCCCAGTGCCTGGTCGAGGACGGGGGCGCAGCAGGCGGTGATGGGTTCGGTCATGGGTCCGTCCCGTCAGGGTGGTTGGTCAGTTCAGGACAGGCAGGGCCCGCGGACTGTCCGTCGTGACGGCATCCGTCGGGCAGCAGTCCGTGTCGGTGCCGCAGGCCATCGCTTCGGTCTCGGAGAGCCCGGTCGTGTCAAGCGCCGGGTCATCGTCCAGGATCGTGTAGTACTCCCAGGCACCGCCGTTGGGGTCGGTGGCCCACACCTTGTCCTGGACGGCGTGGCAGCACAGGTCGGATTCCTGGACGCGAACCTGCAGGCCGGCGTCCTCGAACCGCTTGGTCGCGGCCACGACCTCGTCGGTGCTGTCCACCTCGACGCCGAGGTGATTGAGCGCGGTCCCGGTGGCTCCAGGGTTGTGGAACAGGACCAACTTCAGGGGCGGCTGCTCGACCGCGAAGTTCGCGTAGCCGTCGCGGCGCTTGTGCGGGGCGACGCCGAAGAGCTTGGTGTAGTAGTCGACCGCGGCCTCGAGGTCGGGCACGTCGAGGGCGAGCTGGATGCGGGACATGGTGGCTCCACGTAGTGATGGTTGTCGATGCGTTGACGGTAGGTCTCGCATCGACAGCCGTCAATACATCGACCGTTGTCGATGCGTCAGCCGCGCACGTGTTCGCGGCGCAGCGTCAGGCGACCCGGCCGGCGGTGCCGTCACCCGCGAGAACGGGGAGACCCGCGGCGTTCCACGCCTGCATGCCGCCGGCGAGGTTGTGGGCGTCACGGCCTTGTTGTCCCAGGAACCCGGTCACCCGAGCCGAGCGAGCACCAGAGCGACAGATCACCACCACGGGGCGGTCGGCGGGGATGTCGTCGAGGCGCTGGGTGACCTCACCCATGGGCACGTGCACGGCCTGCTCGGCATGCCCCGCGTCCCATTCCTGCGGCTCGCGGACGTCGAGGAGCAGGGCCCCTCGTTCCAGCAGTGCAGCGGCAGTCTTGACGTCGACTTCTTGCACGGGTTCCTCGTGGTTCGTGACGGGCCGAAGCGTGCCGAGGATCGACCCGAGCCACCAGTTCCCATGGCGCCGACTTGCCAACTCTTGCCGCACACGGCGAATCCCTTGGCTTCGCGACCACTTCGCCGTCCACAATGACAAGGGCCCGTTCCGTCGACTCGCAAAGAGGGCAGCCAACTCCATGTCCGTCCCCTCGCCGGCAACTCGCCGGCCACTGCTCGTGCGGGTCCATCGTTGGCTCGCGGCCTTGGTGTTCCTGCTGGGCATCCTGGGAGCCAAGGCGCTCGGTGACCACTTCGTGGCCATCGAGGAGGAACGCCAGGGCGTGGAGTTCGAAGAGGTCGCGCAGGCGGTGGCCGACGATGTCCAAGGGCACCTCGACCAGACGATCACGGCCCTCGGCGGGATCGCCGATGCTGCGGCCGTCTCCGGCCTCGAGAACCCCACGGCGCTCCGGCGACTCGTGGCCCTGGCACAGACTCGCCTGCCTGATCTCGGTGCGGTCGGGGTCGCTCGCGCCGTGTCGGACGTGGCGGCCCATGAGGCCCGCATCGGATCCGGGCCGCTGGTGAAGCCCACGCGCGAAGGGCCGGCGATCTACCTCGACATCGTCGTCCCCCGGGAGGGCAACGAAGGCGCCGTCGGGTTCGACCTGCTCTCGGAGCGCAATCGGTCCGCGGCCACGCTCACGGCACGCGCACTCGCCATGCCCACGGCCAGCGCCCCGATCCAACCGGTGCCCATCCGTGTCGGGTCTGGCCTGGGGGCCATCGTGTTCGTACCGATCTACGAAGGGGGGAAGCCACCGATCACGGTTGCCTCTCGTGAAGCTCGAATGATCGGCGGAATCACCTCGGTCTTCCTGCCGGCGAAGATCCTGCCGGCCGTGGTCCCCGAAGGTGTGCGTGCGGAGATCTGGGACGTCGGCTCGACCGACGGCACGTCGGGCATCCCCGTCCACATGGCCAGTTCGGACCGGCGGGTCGTCGCCGGGCAGGAGGTCACCGGACCGCGCCGCATCGATGAGCAGGACGTCGCCGGTCGCCGGTGGCAGATCGTCGTGGACGGCCTCCTGTTGGGGCAGGGAGCGCCCACCTGGTTGGCGGTCGGCGTGCCGTTTGCCGGAGCGTTCGTTGCGTTCCTGCTTGCCGCACTGGTCCTCCTGGGCGGCGCCTCCCTCGATCGGGCGCATCGTGACCGCGAACTGCTGGCGCTGCGCGACCAGGAACAGCGCGCGGTCGTCCAGGCCTTCGGTGACGGGTATCTCCGGGTCGACCATGACCTCGTCGTGCGCGCCGCCAGTGGTGGAGCGTGGGGCGGCCTCGAGGACCGCTCGCTGGACCACGCCAGCGGGGCCGCAGGGGAGGTGCTGGAACAGGTTGCGCGTCGTGCCCTGCAGACCGGTGAGCCTGAGGCCGTCGACGTGACGCTCGCGGCGGGCACGGACGACCTGCTGGTGACCGGCACCGGTGCGGATCGGATCGCCGCCGCCTCGCTGCCGTCGGGCCTTGCCATGACGATCGAGGTCCGGGCGACGCCCGTCGGCGGTGGCGTGGCGATCAGCCTGCGCGACGTCTCGGCCCGCGCGGCCATGGAACAGGAACTCCGGACGGCACACGACGGGATCAAGTCGCTGGCGACCGCGTTGGAGCAGCGCGTCGAGGACCGCACCGTCGAACTGGCCGAGTTGACCAAGCACCTCGAGCGCACCAACGACCAACTCGAGAGCTTCGTCTACACCGCCGCCCATGAGCTGCGGACCCCACTGACGATGATGATCGGATCCCTTGCCTGGTTCGACGAGTACCTCGAACTCGAAGGTCTCGAAGGAGATCTCCTGGCACGGTCGCGCAAGGCCGCGGAGCGCATGCGATTCCGGATCGACCAACTTGTCGACGAAGCACATGCGGTCGCGATCGGGGAGCGCCAGGCCGGCCCGAACGGTCGTGAACTGCTCGTCAAGGGCGCATCCGTCCCGTGAGCGCCACGGTCATGACCTAGGCTGCGGTCGGGGGCGGCGGGTCAGACGAATTCCATTCCGCATGGGTTGAGGATCAGGGAGACGATGGCGAAGCGCATTCTGGTGGTCGAAGATGACGTCGACCTGCTGTTCCTGTGCTCCATCTCGCTGCGTGAAGCCGGGCACGAGGTCGTCGAGTGCGAGAGTGCCGAGGCAGCCGAACTGCTGATCGGTGACGCCATCGACCTGATCCTGCTGGACATCCGACTTCCGGGCAAGAGCGGTCTGGAGATGCTGGCCGACCTTCCCAAGGGGCGCCCGCCCGTGCTGATGATGTCCGCACACGCGGACGGCCGCGTGGTCGAGGAGGCCATGGCCCTTGGGGCAGACGGTTTCATCGGCAAGCCCTTCGACCCGTTCGAGTTGGCCGACCAGGTCGCCAAGCACCTGCCTGCTGACTGAGTTCGTCACGTCCTGAAGGCCAGATCCGGGCCAGGGGCACAATCCGTGGCATCCTGCCGACTGACAGGAGATCCCGTGGCGGACGACCCGAAGTGGCAGCAGGTCCTGACGGATCTCGAAAGTCGCCTTGCCGAGGGCGAGTTCGGCGACCGATTCCCGACCGATCGTGAGCTCGTCGAGCGGTATGAGGTGTCGCGCCACACCGTCCGCGAGGCCGTCCGTCGCCTGCGCAACCGAGGCGTGATCGAGCGACACCGGGGCCGTGGCTCGTTCGTGCGTGGACGCGAGTTCACCCAACCCGTCGGGGCGCTCTGGTCGCTGTTCCGCGCCGTCGAGGCCACCGGGCGCGTCCAGGTCAGTGAGGTGCTGTCGTTCGGGCAGGAGACCGACGCCGTCGCCGCTGAAAGGCTGGGCATCCCCCCGGATCGCCCGCTGGTCCGGTTGGAGCGTCTGCGGTCCGCGGACGACGAACCGCTGGCCCTCGACGTGGTGTGGCTGTGCCCGGACCTCGGTCTGCCGTTGCTGGACGTCGACTTCACCCGCACCGCCCTGTACGACGAGATGGACCGTCGGGGCGTGCGCCTGACCGGCGGCGACGAGATCATCGAGGCCGTCGTCCCCGATGCGGACCTCCGGGCAGCCCTGGACCTCGACGCTGACGAGGCCGTGTTCCGGGTGGAGCGCCGCGGCTGGGTCGGTGACCGGGTCGTCGAGTTCCGGGTCACCCTGATCCGGGGGCGTCGCTTCGCGTTGGTCGCCTCGCTGGACCCGGCATCCGACACCGCCCCGTTGCAGGTCGTGGAGCGGACGGGGCGATGAGGGCGTCACGCGTCGCTCGTGCCGCGATGGGGTGCTTGGCGGTGGGACTGGTGCTGGGAGCGTGCTCGTCTGATGCCGAACCGGACGGGGCTGGCTCGGGCGGCCAGACGGCACCAGGCGGCCAGACGGCACCGGGCGGACCGGAGGATCTGTCCTGGTTGACCGGGCCGGCGGTCGCGACCCTGCCAACCGGGTGGCCGTTCGTCGCCCCGCCGGGCGTGCCCCTGGTCGATGCCACGCCCGTGTCCGGCAACAACGCCGCGGTGGCAGCGGGTCGGCTCGTGATCGCCGCCTCGGC
>RCMY010007481.1_pt1 | contig 10887 bp, 8 predicted proteins | sample 2041341 | NCBI WGS metagenome assembly RCMY01 (sample SAMN09708234, study PRJNA481090) | Marine sediment metagenome, whole genome shotgun sequencing project.
TTTATAAATCCCGAATACATTAAATTTGTTTTAGATAAAAATGATGAGCTTATCGCTTTTGGTATTGTAATGCCATCATTCTCAAAAGCACTTCAAAAGTCTAAAGGTAAATTGTTCCCTTTTGGTATTTTCCATTTATTAAGGGCGAAGAAGCAAAGTAAAGATGTTATTTTTTACTTAATAGGGGTACATCCTGAATATCAGAACAAGGGAGTAACAGCTGTTATTTTCAACGAATATCACAGGACTTTTTCAGCAAAAAAGATTGAAAATTGTATTCGTACCCCAGAATTGGAAGATAACATTGCCATAAAGCAAATCTGGAAACATTTTGATCCAGAAATCTATAAACGACGAAGAACGTATAGGAAAGATTTGCAATAGTTATCTAAAAAACAAATTCCAAATTCCACTTATAGTATTGGAATTTGGAATTCAGTATTTTTATCTTACTAGAGAATTTGATCTATTCTCCCATTGCAGCAGCGACAGCCGCAGATAATCTCTTGTAAGTTCCATTTTCCAAACGCTCCCTAATTGCTGAGAATGCCTCCAAAGTTTCCTCAATATCTACCATAGTATGGGTAGAGGTAGGAATTAATCTTAATAATATTAAGCCTTTAGGAATTACAGGGTAAACAACAATAGAACAGAAAATACCGTAGTTCTCTCTTAAATCTTTGACCAATGCCATTGCCTCAGGAATACTTCCGTTCAGATATACCGGAGTTACACAACTAGTGGTAGTCCCAATATCGAAACCTCTTTCTTTAAGTCCGTTTTGAAGGGCATTCACATTTTCCCAAAGCTTAGCTTTTAACTCTGGCATAGTGCGCAGCATGTCCAATCGTTTTAAAGCTCCTTTAACATATATCATAGGAAGCGATTTAGCGAACATCTGCGAACGTAAATTGTATTTTAAATAATCAATAATTCCTTTGTCAGCAGCTAAGAATGCCCCAATCCCTGCCATAGATTTGGCGAAAGTTGCAAAATACACATCAATATCATCCTGTACGCCTTGCTCTTCACCTGCACCCGCCCCGGTTTTACCTAGAGTTCCAAAACCATGCGCATCATCTACAAATAATCTAAATTTATATTTTTTCTTAAGAGCTACGATTTCCTTCAATTTACCTTGCTCACCCCGCATTCCAAAAACACCTTCCGAAATCACCAAAATGCCACCACCTGTTTGTTCGGCCATTTTCTTGGCACGTTCAAGGTTTTTCTCTAGGCTCTCAATATCATTATGCATGAAAGTAAAACGTTTGCCCATATGCAAACGAACTCCATCAATAATACATGCATGGGAATCCACGTCGTATACGATTATATCATCTTTTGACACCAAAGCATCAATGGCAGAAACCATTCCTTGGTATCCAAAATTCAAAAGATAGGCAGATTCCTTATTCACGAAAGTTGCTAATTCTTGCTCCAATTGTTCATGGAATTCCGTATGCCCAGACATCATTCTGGCTCCCATGGGGTATGCCGAACCATATTCCGCAGCTGCCTCTGCATCTACTTTTTTAACTTCTGGCAAATTTGCCAAGCCCAAGTAATCATTAATACTCCAAGTAATAACCTCTTTGCCCTGAAACTTCATCCTATTGGAAATAGGACCCTCTAATTTTGGAAAAACAAAATATCCTTCTGCCTGAGAAGCCCATTTGCCCAATGGACCTTTATTCTCAATTATTCTTTCAAATAAGTCTCTCATTATACCTAGTTAGTTTACTACAAAAGTATAGATTTTTCATAAGCATTCATAACTTATTTATGACCAAACAAAAAAGCGACGATGTTACCATCGTCGCTTTTTATATTTTTCAAATAAACTGTACGCTATTTTACAAACTGTATTTTTGGCGTTTCTTTCTCGACATCAGCACCTAGGAATCCTTGGTCTTCCATCCACTGATCACTATAGATCTTACTCATATAACGAGAACCATGGTCTGGGAAAACAACAACAATATTACTATCTTTCTCGAATTTATCCAGGGCTCAACTGCTTTATGGCCTGCATTGCCGCTCCACTGGTATACCCAGCAAAAATTCCTTCGGTCAGTGCCAATTCCCGAGCTGTATGGGCACTTTCTTCATCGCTTACCTTAATAAATTCATCTATCGAATCGAAATCAGTGGCTGACGGAATCAAATTCTTTCCTAACCCTTCAATTCTGTAAGGGTAAATCTCGTCAGTATCAATTTTACCGGATTCATGGTATTTTTTTAGTACAGAACCGAAGGCATCAACACCTATGATTCTTACGTTTGGGTTCTTTTCTTTTAAGAATTTAGCAATTCCTGAAATAGTTCCACCAGTTCCGCTACAAGCCACAAGATGGGTGATGTTGCCATTTGTTTGTTCCCATATTTCAGGACCTGTTGTGGCATAATGCGCATCAATATTCAATTCATTAAAATATTGATTTATGTATACTGAACCCTTGGTTTCTTCATGCAAACGTTTAGCAACCTCATAATAAGACCTTGGGTCATCCGCACTAACATGTGCAGGGCATACATGAACTGTAGCACCCATTGACCTGAGCATATCTATCTTATCCTTGGAGGATTTTGAACTAACAGCCAAAATACAATCATATCCTTTGATTATACTAACCATGGCCAAACTAAAACCAGTATTACCCGAAGTAGTTTCGATAATGGTACTTCCTTCCGTCAGAATTCCTTTCTTTTCAGCTTGATCAATAATATAAGCTGCAATTCTATCTTTAGAAGAATGCCCAGGATTAAAGGCCTCTACTTTGGCATAAAAGTTACCTTTAAGATCGGCAGTTAATTTATTCAGTTTGATTAGTGGTGTGTTTCCTATTAATTCTAGGATACTGTTGTAAGCATTTATCTTATGTTCCATAAAGGATGTCTAAGTTTTGAAATTTAGAACAATTAAGAAATTGTTAAAATTCCCCGACAAAATTACTGTTTTTTTTTAATTATTCGATTTTTCCCTCTAAATCTAACATAAATGCATATTGTTTAGCAACTTCTTTCAGGGATTCAAAACGTCCAGAAGCACCACCATGACCTGCATCCATATTAATATCAAATAACAATAAATTATTATCGGTCTTAACATCTCTCATTTTAGCCACCCACTTTGCTGGTTCAAAATATTGTACTTGAGAATCATGTAATCCTGTGGTAACCAATATATTAGGAAAATCTAATGCTATAACATTATCGTACGGGGAATATGATTTCATGTAATCATAAAACTCCTTATCGTTCGGGTTACCCCATTCATCGTATTCGCCAGTGGTCAATGGAATTGAATCATCTAACATTGTGGTGACAACATCAACAAAAGGGACTGCTGCGATTACCCCATTATATAGTTCCGGTGCCATATTTACGACTGCACCCATTAATAAACCGCCGGCAGAACCACCCATTGCATATAAGTGGTCTCCGCTTGTATAATTATTTTCAATTAAATGTTTGGAGCAATCTATAAAATCTGTAAATGTGTTTTTCTTTTTCAATAATTTACCGTCTTCGTACCACTGCCTTCCCAAATATTGTCCGCCTCTAACGTGGGCAAGAGCATATACAAAACCACGATCCAAGAGGCTTAATCTTACTGTTGAAAAATATGGGTCTATCGTAGCCCCATATGATCCATAGGCATATTGTAAAACCGGAGTGTTGGCATTTATCTTTGTGTCTTTATGGTAAACTATTGACATAGGCACTTTGACACCGTCTCTTGCTATAGCCCATATTCGTTCAGATTTATAATTCTCCTTTTTAAACTTACCGCCAAGGACTTCTTGCTCCTTTTTGACCACTTGACCCTTAGTTTTCATATTAAAATCAATAACTGAACTTGGATTGGTCATTGAATTATATGCATATCGCAAAGTATCAGTATCAAACTCAGGATTTCTACTAACATTTGCAGTGTATGTTTCGCTTTTAAAGGGCAAATAATAACTATCCTTTTCGTCCCAACGCGAAATTTTCAATCTATTCAAACCATTTTCACGCTCAGAAAGCACATAATAATCCTTGAAGATGTCTATATCCTCAAGTAGAACATCTTTCCTATGTGGTATAAATTCCTCCCAATTATCTGAAGAGGTACTTCCCTCATCTGCTTTCATTAATTTGAAATTCTTTGCCTCATCTTTATTGGTAAGCACATAAAATGAATCCTCATAGTGCGAAATAGAGTATTCCAATCCCCTTTCACGCGGCGAGAACACTTTAAAATCAGTATCTGGAGTATCTGCGTTGAGGGTTTGAAATTCAGAAGTTAAAGTGCTATAACAACCAATAATTATATATTTTTTTGATTTGGACTTATAGACATAGGTTCCAAAAGTTTCGTCTTCTTCATGAAAAACCATTTTATCTTCCTTGGAATCTGTTCCAAATTTATGTTTATAGATTTTATCTGATCTTAAGGTAACCGGGTCTTTTTTACTGTAGAACAAAGTTTTATTATCATTTGCCCATACGGATCCACCGGTCGAATTATCAATTTTATCAGCATATATCTCACCTGTTACCAAGTTTTTGATTTGTATGGTATATTGCCTCCTAGAAACAGTATCAACCCCAAAAGAGGCCAATTTGTTGTCAGGACTAATCGCTATTCCGCCTAAATTAAAAAATTCATGACCTTCGGCCATTTCATTGCAATTGAACACAATTTCCTCAGGGGCGTTCAAAGACCCTTTATGGCGACTATAAATAGGATATTCCTTGCCAGTCTCATATCTGACTACATACCAATATCCATTTTGTTTATAAGGTACCGATGAATCATCCTCCTTGATCCTAGACTTCATTTCTTCGAATAAACTTGTTTGAAAATCTTTGGTATGGGCAGTCAATTTATTATAATAGGCGTTTTCCTTTTCTAAATAAGCTATTACTTCTGAATCTTCACGATCATTCATCCAATAGTAATCATCTATTCTTGTTTCATTATGAATAGTTAGTTCCTTTGGAACTTTTTTAGCGACTGGGGCTTCGGGTTTTGTCATCGTATTCTTTTCATTTTGGCATGAAACGGCTAAAGTAAGACTTACCATAAAAACTAACATTCTTTTTCCCATATGTATCATACAAATTTGTTTATCGGCACAATTTAGTAATTTTGAACTTATAAATTTAAAAAGTAATTATGTTTGGAGATATGATGGGTATGATGGGAAAACTCAAAGAAACCCAAGAAAAAGTAGAGGCAACCAAGAAAAGGTTGGATACAGTCTATCTACAGGAAAATTCATCTGATGGCATGTTATCAGTGTCGATTACTGCTAATAGAGTGATTAGGGAAATCAAAATAGATGATAGTTTGCTATCGGATAAAGAACAACTTGAGGACTATTTGATCTTGACCTTGAATAAAGCTATAGAAAAAGCAACAAATGTTAATGAAACTGAACTTGCAGCTGTTGCTAAAGAAGGAATGCCCAATATTCCCGGAATGGATTCGTTATTCAAGTAACAAGTTGGCAAGTTTTTTGATATTAATAAAAAAACAACATTATGAAAAAAGCATTTATATTATTCCTATTACCGATTTTTCTTAGTGCTCAGGCTGATTTTGAAGCCGTTAAGGATTCTCAATGGTTAACCGACTATGACAAAGCCTTGAAGGAGGCAAAAAAGGAAAGCAAGAATGTATTAGTCTATTTTACGGGTAGCGACTGGTGCCCACCATGTAAAATGCTTAAAACAGACTTATTCGATTCAGCGGAGTTCAAAGCACTCTCAGAGGATTACGTGCTTTTATATGTTGATATGCCTAGAAATAGAGACTTGCTTTCTCCTAAGCAAATGACCCATAATAAACAAGTAATGGGAAAATACAATAAGAAAGGCGTATTCCCCTTACTCAAAATAGTAAATGCCAAAGGTAATGCACTGGATGAATATTCAGGTTATAGTATGAATGGTGAAATTCAATATCATTTGGAATTATTATATAAATACCAATAACATTAAATATGATTATAATAAAAAAGGGCATCCCATTATAGGAAGCCCTTTTTTCATTATAGTTAATGTTACTCTTTTTAGTTGTTTATCAACCTGAATTGTGTTCTTCTGTTTGCAGCATGCTCTCTTGCAGTACAAGAAACACCATCTTTACATCTGTTTAATAGTTTAGTTTCTCCATATCCATTTGCTACTAAAAGGCTAGAATTAACTCCTTTAGTGATAAGGTAGTCAGCAACAGCTTTTGCTCTTCTTTCTGAAAGATCTTTATTCATACTTGCTCCACCTTGAGAATCCGTATGAGAAGCTAACTCTACTTTCACACCTGGGTTTTGAGCTAAAACTGGCATCAATCTTGTATCAATGATAGACTTTGCAGCAGCAGTTAATGTAGCACTACCAGAATTCCAGTTAATTGGTAAAGCTTGGTATTCTACTAAAGCACATTCAACTTCTTTCCAGCTAGTTAAACCACCTTTTTCTTTAAGTGCTTCTCTGGTTACAGTTTTGGTTTGTGCAGGCACAGTGTCTTCAGTAGTGTATGCATCCTTATCTAAAACAGTCTTGGTTATTTCCTTGTATTGAGCAGGAATAATTACCTCTACTACTTTTGCAGGTTCCAATAAAACCGTTGTTGTGTAAGTTGCATTTTGAGAAGACAAAGGTGACTTTGTTACAGATGCATTATTGGATAAACCTTGTGTTGAAATAGTTGTAAATTCCGCTGGATATCCTTTGAAACACCAGTATCTACAGTCATCTGGATTACCTGAAGCACAATCAGGTGCTGAAGCGCCCAATTCCCATTGCGCATACGCTGGCTTAACTTCAATTGTTTCAGAACTAGTAGTAAAGGATGCTGGAATGACCTTCAAAGCATTGCCACCTTCTTTAGATACATAGGTTACTGTTTCAGTTCCCCATTTTGCTGGTATAACAGAAAGCTTTTTGCCTTCTGCTTTAACCAATACGCGTTCAGTCACCGTTTTATAGGTTGCTGGTACAGTTTTTAAAACCTTGTAAGCTGGTTTTATGTTAACGGCAATTGTCTCGTTAACATAGACATCAGGAGTAGTACAACGTACGTAACATTTTCCTGGTTCAGGATTGGCTGGCAAATCTTGTGCCATGGTAATAGATGCAGTCATAACTGCAAAAAGAAATAGTACTTTTTTCATAATTTAAGTGCTTGTTAAGATTAATAATTAAGTACGGCAAAAGTAATTTTAAAGCAACATTTACAATTTTCTTATAAAGCGTTTATAATTTTCATCGTTTAAATACACATTTTATCGATGAAATACCTCTTTTGTAAGAAAAATACTTAAACAGGCTTATTTCAAAGGGTTCTTGAGATTTAAATTTTTTATACCTTTAGGAATAGTTCAATAAAATTATGATAGAAATAAATAAAAGAGGTACCGGTATGTTCAGTTTCAATCTTAAAACACAAGGAGGTCATACATTGCTAAAAAGTGTTGAATTCAATGATGAGCAAGAAGCTCAAAGTATAGTAAAATCCCTAAATCCACGAAGTGAGAATGGCATTAGGTTCGAGCGAAAAACGAATCATGACGGCATGTTCTTATTCAATCTCAAGAATTCTGGTGGAAAACTGATTGGCCAAAGCCAATTATACAATTCTGAAGCAGGTATGGAAAATGGCATTAAAAACCTTGAAAACACTATAACATCACTTGCAAATCTTGGGGAATTATAGTTTATTTAGGATATTTAAAAAGGATTCATGCATAGCGTCAGTGTAATCCATGTGCGTTACTATTCTTAATTTTCCTTGGCCCATACCAATTATTGAAATTCCCTTTTCAGCCAACTTGCTTACAAAATTCTCTTCTGTAATAACTTCCTCCTCAATTTCAAAAATGATAATATTGGTTTCAATAGGCTCAACCTTTCTAATAAAATGAAGATTTTCCAAAATCCGGCCGATTTCCAAAGCTTTTTGATGATCTTCTGCCAACCTTTGAATATTATGGTCCAAAGCATATACTGCAGCAGCGGCTAAATAACCTGCCTGTCGCATTCCTCCACCAAGAATTTTACGTACTCTCAAAGCCTTGTCCATCATAGGCTTGCTACCCATCAAAACAGAGCCCACTGGACAGCCCAACCCTTTACTGAAGCAAATACTAATCGTGTCAAAAAGCTTACCATACTGTATAGGAGATTCGTTCTTGGCAACAAGGGCATTCCATATCCTGGCACCGTCAAGGTGATATGCAAGACCATGTGAAACACAAACTTCTTTTATTTTCCTTAATTCTTCAAAATCCCAACAAGCACCCCCGCCCTTATTTGTAGTATTTTCTATACATACCAAGGTTGTTAGCGGACTATGATAAAAATCTGGTGGGTTTATAGCAGCTTCAATTTGTTCGGCAGACATCATGCCCCGATGTCCATCGACCAGCTTACATGAAACACCACTGTTAAAACTAACACCCCCACCTTCATAATTATAAACATGCGCATACTTATCGCAAATTAATTGCTCCCCAGGTTGGGTGTGTAATTTAATTGCGGTTTGATTGGCCATAGTACCACTGGGGAAAAACAAGGCCGCTTCTTTGCCAAACAATGCCGCGGTCTTCTCTTCCAATAAATTTACCGAAGGGTCGGCTTTAAAAACATCATCACCGACTTCAGCTGTCATCATGGCTTTTAACATTCCCGATGATGGCTTGGTTACTGTATCACTAATTAGATTAATATTCACTTTAAATATTGGGTTTAGCGTTATATAAAAATAGATTTCTTATATCGACTATTTTCAGGGTTAAAAGTCTATTGAACCTTAATTCATGCAATCCATGCCAATAGGTGAGCCAGCAGGAATGGTCGGCACTTGGATAATTGTAAATTTCTCTGGTGCTTTCATGAATTTATCTATTCTACGCACCATTTCAGGTCCATTGACATCACTTTTAAGCATTAACTGTCCTCTAAGCTCCTTTAGTTTTAGATTCGCATAAGCATTCACTTGGGGATGTACTTTATCATGTGCTGCAAGGTTCATTAAATGATAAAGCACCCTATAGTTAATGTTCTTTTGCACTTCAGCTATATAATCGTCTTTATGCTGTTTATTGATTGTAGCGACCACTACTGCGTCCAAGACATCAGAAAGACTTAAATTATTGGGCATCAAAGCCTTTTGTTGAATCAATCTAGAGGCGCGCTCAGGATGTAATAAGAGTCCCAGCGTCATATCAGCTGCCGTTTCTGGGGCAGACAAGGCATCAAAAGAAACACCGGTCTTTCCTTTGAATGATTCCCTCGTTTTACCATAACCAAAGGCTCTAGGTGGAAAAAGGGACAGTTTTTCTTTAGGAATAGCAATTTGATCGGCATCCAAAGTTTTTAGTATCGTGGTTAACGCCTGTTGCTGCATTTTTTTATTTACTATTGACATGGTTTGTTGACCATCCCCTTTTACCGCATAATTATACTCCATACCACCTACAACTTTCGCTACAGCTTCGGTTTGATAGCGATGGAAAAAATAAAGTGGAACAAAAACATCCTCCAAAACAGTATTGGGTTCCCCACTTCTTATGTTGTCAATAGAAAAATTGTCTATCGCAGCAGAACGTAGTTTGAGCATATCATCCAACTCCTCACTAACATTTTTACCATTATCCCATAAGTGCGCCAAAACATGAGCACTTCCCTTGGGCCTGGCATCCTGATCTGTTATATACCTTAATCCTTTTCCTATAGCGTCGCTCAATATTTTACTCAACCCATCTTTTTCACTTGAACCTTCCGGGAAGTGAGTATATGAATAAGCAACAGTAACCTTATCCCAGTCACCAATACCTGTATCATATACATTTGAAAAATCAATCTCTCCATTACTCAAGGAGAATTGTGGATGCGGATAGTCCATAACCGATGCCTTACCATTGGTTGAAGCAGCATAATTATGTGCAAAACCCAAGGTATGCCCTATCTCGTGGGCAGAGAGCTGGCGAATGCGTGCCAACGCCAAATCCAACATAGGTTGGTAATTATCATCTCTTTCGGCAAAAGGCTTATTCATTAAGGCTTGTGCAATTAAGAAATCTTGTCGTATCCGTAAACTTCCAAGACTAACATGGCCTTTAATTATTTCACCAGTTCTTGGGTCGGTAATGCTACTACCATAACTCCAACCTCTTGTAGATCGGTGTACCCATTGTATCACATTATAACGAACATCCAAGGGATCAGCGTCATCAGGCAACATGACCAATTGGAATGCATTTTTATAACCTGCTGCTTCAAAGGCTTGGTTCCACCATCTACCACCATCCAAAAGCGCGGAGCGAATAGGTTCTGGAGTACCGTTATCCAAATAATAAATGATTGGCTCAACTGCTTCGCTTACTGCAGCTGTAGGGTCTTTCTTTTCAAGGCGATGCCTTGTTATGAACCTTTTTATAATGGATTCCTGAACGGGTGTAGAATAATCATAATAAGAAGTTGGGTATGACCCGGAACGAGGATCAAATGCTCTTTTCTGATACTTATCATCCGGCAATTCAATGAAAGAGTGATGTTGTGCGACAGTAACCAAATTTGCGTTTGGGGTAACCGACTTAATATAGCTTCCTTTGGGTTCCCCTTTAAAGGTCAAGGTTGCATCAAACTCTATATTCTTTGGAAAGGCCTTGGTACGATCCATTGCAAAAGCACTTTTTGTTTTATCCAAACTATACGTACCTTGTTTAGACCGCTTCAATCTAGCCACCACACCGTGCGTATCCTGCATTAAAAAATCAGTAATGTCAATTATGTACTTCCCATCTTTTTCCTCTTCAATTTTAAAGCCGAATAAAATGGATTTTGCAAATGCCTGCTCCACCGACCTACGCTCTAATTCATTGTCTGTCAATG
>RCMY010012582.1_pt1 | contig 10886 bp, 1 predicted proteins | sample 2041341 | NCBI WGS metagenome assembly RCMY01 (sample SAMN09708234, study PRJNA481090) | Marine sediment metagenome, whole genome shotgun sequencing project.
ACCTTCATGATTCTGGTGAAGACTATGATCAAAGCTATTTGCATGAAATTCTCTACGTAAACTATGGGGAAGACACAAATAATAAAAATACAAAATTCCTCCTAAGCATACGTTTCAATTATGCAGACTTACCAGAACACAAAAGCATCTACCCATCATCAGATCATCGAGCTGGCTTCGAAGTTCGCACCGCTAAACGCTGCACATCGATAGCAATCTACAGCAATCCCGATGCACTTCCACAAGATAAACTCACAACAAACCAACTGATACGAAGTTACCACTTTAAATACATAGATCAATTAAGCTCAGAACAACGACGAGTCTTAAATATAAAATCACCACAAAATGGTCTCTCTTATTTGCATCAAATCGAAGTCGTAGGTCACGACAATGGTAAAACAGAAACCTTACCTGCCCCACGCTTTAGTTACAGCACTTTTAATCCTGAACAACGACAATTCACGCCCCTAGATGATACAAACCTGCCCACACAATCTCTATCAGATCCTGACCTAGAACTGGTCGACTTATTTGGCAATGGTTTACCAGACCTATTAGAAACGAAAGGTGTCATCCGTTATTGGCGCAACCTTGGCGATGGCAACTTTGATATGCCACGCATAATGAAAGAAGCACCTATAGGCTTTAATCTTTCTACTGCTGGCGTACAATTATTGGATGCTAATGGTGACGGTAGACCTGATTTGATGGTCAGTAATCACCAAATTAATGGCTATTTCTCCAGTGAAGCCGGTGCATTATGGGATCGTCATTCTTTCCAACCCTATCGCACAGCTCCTTCTTTTAGCTTGCAAGATCCACAAGTTAAACTAATTGACCTGAATGGTGATGCTATTACTGACGCAATTCGAAGTGGGAGCCGTTTTGAATTGTTCTATAACGACCCAGACAATGGCTGGTCTGAAACCCAACAAATCCCGCGAAAAGATTTAAAATATTTTCCTGATGTCAATTTCGCCGACCAACGCGTTAAATGGGCCGATATGTCAGGTGATGGACTAACCGACATTGTGCTTATTCATGATGGCAATATCGAATACTGGCCATATCAAGGTTATGGAAAATGGGGCAGGCGTGTGCATATGCATAATAGTCCTAGGTTCCCCTACGGCTATGATCCACAACGACTCTATCTTGGGGATATAGACGGTAGTGGCAATGCGGATTTGATTTATGTCGATTACGGCAAAGTCACACTCTGGTTTAATCAGGCGGGAAAAGGTTGGAGCGATCCCATAATAATTAATGGCACGCCACCTGTTACTAATCCTGCCGCAATTAGACTGGTTGATTTGTATGGCAGCGGTGTAAGTGGCTTATTGTGGACGGACGACAGAAGTGGTGCGCGTAATCATTATTATTTTCTTGATTTTACGGGTGGCGTAAAGCCTTACCTACTCAATGAGATGAATAATCGGCTCGGTGCTTTAACCCGTGTCCATTATGAGTCCTCTATTCGTTTTTATCTTGAAGATGAAAAACGTCCCGAAACACGCTGGCAAAGCACCTTACCGTTTCCTGTGCAGGTGGTGAGCAAGGTAGAGTCAATCGATCAGATTTCCAAAGGAAAATTGACCACTGAATACAGTTATCATCACGGCTATTGGGATGGTGAAGAGAGAGAGTTCCGGGGTTTTGGGCGCGTTGACCAACGCGATACCGAAAGTTTTGATAATTACCACAAATATACTAGCGACAGTGAATTAGCTTTTCTTGATATTGATTACAGCTATTTTTCAGCACCCACAGAAATACGCAGCTGGTTTCATCAAGGCCCTGTGCGTAAAAAAGATGGAGAGTGGACTACTTCAAACTATCAACATGAATATTGGGCAGGTGATCCTGGACAATTAGATGGATTATACGATCAACAGAGCTTTTTAAAAACCTTGCAACCTCAAGATAGACACGATGCCATACGCACATTACGAGGAACTTTATTACGCTCAGAAACTTATGCACTGGATAGTAGTGTAAGAGAAACAGTTCCCTACACCGTCGCAGAATCTGCTTTTGAACTTAAAGAAATAGCTCTCCCTAAGCAAAATGAGTCCAATAGACAACGTATATTTTTCCCTTTTTCTGTGGCCAGTCGAACCACACAGTGGGAACGCGGTGATGAACCGATGACTCAATTTAGCTTTACCAGCGATTACGACGATTATGGTCAACCTCAAAAAGGCTGGCAAGTCGCCTGTCCAAAGGGCTGTATAGATAAGTTTAATCAAACAACGAATTATCTTGCCACATTCAGCCAAACTTCATTTGCTCAACGTGATGATGAGCAAGTCTATATCGTAGATCGTCCTGCCGAAGCCAAAAGCTATGAGTTACTCATAAAAACGCCACAAACTTTACTACAAATAAAACAAGCCTTCGAAAGCGAACAAATTAATAAACAATTAATCGGTCACTCTTTAAATTTTTATGATGGTAATAAATATACAGGTTTACCACTAGGTAACATTGGTGATCATGGCGCACTTGCGCGCAGTGAAACATTAGTCTTAACCGAAGAAATCCTTAATCAGATTCATGATAATGAAATTCCTGAATATTTTGCCAAAAATGGACAGCCTAGTTGGAGTAATGAATACCCGCAAGAATTTATTGACACTTTACCTATAAAGAGCGCTAGTGATAATACACGCCCAAATATAATCATTACACCACTAGGATATGGCTTTGCAGATGGTGTAACAGCGCCTTATATAGAAGGTTATTATGCAGTAGGTGGACGCCAGACCGTCAATGATCGAGGTATGGCAGTATCGAGCATAGATCCCTATGGCAGCGAATCAACGGTAAGCTATGATAGATACGATTTTCTCCCTGAAATAGCGGTAAATCCCATTGGGCTACAAGTCACTGCTGAATATAATTACCATACCCTACAAGTCGCAAAAATGACCGATGCTAACGGCAATCAAAGTAGCGCCAGTTACTCACCACTAGGAATGTTACAAAGTACCCAAGTTAATGGTAAAGCAGGGGAAAACATTGGCGATAGACCAGAACAACCCAGCATACTTTATCGGTATAATTTTAGTGCGTTTATCAATAGTCAAAAACAGGGTGAAAACCCACAACCGGTTTATGTTCATACCCTTCAGCGTACAGAGCATGCATGGCAGTTAATTGATGAAGAAAATCAGAAAAGAACGACAGCAAATCTAGCAGAAATGACAGAATCAGAAATAACTGATTTTTTCGATAACGAAGAAGAACGACACCCTGAACGTTTTATCCAGACACGTGAATACAGTGATGGTTTGGGACGACAAATACAAGCTCGCATACAGGCCGCCGAAACCCGTTTTGGTGATGACCATTTTGGTCATAGTGGGTTACCTGCAGACCAAGCCGTTGAACAATTAACAAGAAAGCTAATAACAGGCATAGAGAACAGTGACAAACAACAACCCAATGTCATCGTTAATGGCTGGCAAACCTTTAATAATAAAGGTGCGGTTGTCGAGCAATACGAACCGTTTTATCACACTGGCTGGGATTATTTAGATAGAAACGAAAACCAAGCTCAAAATGACAAACACGGCAAAGCTGCCAAAATGTTCTATGATCCTAGAGGTCAGGTTATTCGTACTCAAAATCCAGACGGATCTGAACAACGGGTTATATACGGTATTCCTAAAGACATTAATAACCCTGAAGTATTTAAACCAACGCCTTGGCAAGCCTACACCTATGATGCCAATGATAATGCAGGGCGAACCCATTTTAACGACAGTCAAAGCTATCAAGATCATTGGGATACACCAGCACATATTGAGATTGATCCGCTGGGTAGAACTATTAAAGCCGTAGAACGATTAAAAAGTAGTAATGATCCAAATGATTGGCTTATTACAAAAATGCGTTACGACATCTTGGGTAATTTATTAGAAGTCACCGATGCCCTAGGTCGAATTGCATTTAAATACAGATATTCACTCATACCAGAATCACCACCGTTACGCATCGACAGCATAGACGCTGGCAGGCGTAGAATCATCACTGATGTGACAGGACTGGAAGTTGAACGTAGGGATAGCAAAGGCGCACTGATTTTACAAAACTATGATGTACTGCTTCGGCCTAAATATTTTTGGGCGCGTGATGACTTAGCAAGTAATGGTATAGAAGAAAGTATCACCCTGCGGCAACGTAATCACTACGGTGATGAGGGTATAGATAATGCGGCCAATCATGATGAAGCAAAAGCAAATAACACATTAGGGCAATTAATAAAACATTATGATGAGGCCGGTCGTGTCAGTACCTCAGGTTTTGACTTTAAAGGCAATCCACTGGATAGCACTCGACAAGTCATTGCAGAACAGCATCTATTAGAACCGTATAACCTTGATACCAACAATAACTGGGACATAAAACCCTTTCAAGTAAATTGGCAAGCACCAGCAGGCATTAGAGAAGAAGATCATGCAAGCACTCTATTAAATTCTTTTCAATACACCAGTAGTTCTCGCTTTGATGCACTCAATCGTGCCATAGAAATCATCTACCCAGAGGATGTAACAGGCAAGCGTGCCAAGCTGGTTCCGCATTATAATCGCTCAGGCGCTTTGGAAAGTGTGGCACTGGATAACGAAACTTATGTAGAGCGTATTGCCTACAACGCTAAAGGACAACGTATCCTAATTGCCTATGGTAATGGCGCTCTAACACGTTACAGCTATGATGATAATACCTTCCGTCTTAATCGATTGCGTACTGAGCAGTTTGATCTAAATGCTCATGCAACCAATCTCCTAAGTTATAAACCAACAGGTATGGTGTTACAAGACTTTGCTTACCAGTATGATCTCAATGGCAATATTCTTAAAATAGCAGATCGTTCACCCAAATGCGGTATTCCTAACGCACCACAAGGTATGGATGTGCTGGATCGGCTGTTTAAATATGATCCGCTCTCGCGTTTAACTTTTGCGACAGGGCGTGAGTGCGATAGGTCGCTTAGTACTCCTGATGGCCCTGAATTACCTGCATGTAACGATCTGACTAGAACGCGTGCTTACACCCAAACCTACCAGTACGATAAAATGGGCAGTATGCAATTGTTGAGGCATACCCATATCACCAATAGAGGGAATGCAGTAAGCAATAGAGACTTTACAGTTGAAGAAAATAATAACCGACTTAAGCAAGTCAGCTTTAGCCGAACCGACTTCTCTTATACTTATGATGATTATGGCAATATGCTAACAGAAGGTTTCGCACGTCATTTTGAATGGAATCACAGTGATCAGATGAGAGTGTTTAGAACACAAACAGGCAATAGTGAGCCTAGCGTTCATGCTCAGTATCTATATGATGCCTCAGGGCTGCGTGTAATGAAACTGGTGCGCAAACAAGGCGGTAGCTGGGAGAGCCGAGTATATATTGGTGAAATTTTTGAGCACTTTCGTTGGGATAATTCAGGCGCTAACCCAAAAGAAAATAATGTCTTGCATGTCATGGATGATCAACAGCGGATTGCATTGTTAAGGAGAGGTGACGCGCATCAAAATGATGCTGGGCCAACCGTCCAGTTTCATCTAGGCGATCATTTGGGGAGCAGTAATCTAGTACTGGATGCTGCTGGAGAATTGATGAATCGGGAAGAGCATTATCCTTATGGAGAAACGAGCTTTGGTAGTTTCGCTAGGAAACGATATAGGTTTACTGGTAAGGAGCGGGATGAAGAGAGTGGAATGAGTTATCACAGAGCTCGATATTATTCAACAGCAATTTTTAAATGGCTAAGTTCTGATCCAGCAGGCCTTAGAGAATGTATTAATTTATTTGCTTATGCAAACAATAATCCTATTAGATATTTAGATTACGATGGATTGCAGTCAAATGATTGGGATAGTATTAGATCAGAATTACAGTCAAATGTAATATCAACTAAAGCAACTGAAGATAAATTGATCGATGCAAATATGGTTCTTCGGGAAATCGAAGAGAAACTAGATGACGTCAAAAGTGATCTTAAAGCATTGGAAAAACATACGGATAACTTTAAAAATAAAAACGCTTCAAACGGAATTATAAAAAAAGGGAGTGAAATGATTTCTAAAATTGAAGACTTAAAACATGATTTCGGAAATGCGAAAAAAGAGTTAGATCGTTTAGGAGATAGGCTGGGAAATTTATATGACAAAAGAGAGAAATTACGCCACATGGCTCAAAAAATTGCTAGCGGATGGGACTTCGATATATTGGAAAAAAAACTTACAGATTATCATGAAAGTGAAATGGACGTGAAATTTCGAGCGTTCGTACCTGATGTAGCAGTATTTCTATTAGAATCCCTAGCTCGCGAAAATCGAGATGAGGCAAGCACGATTAGAAAAACGGTTGTAAATGAAAAAAGAGAACCAACACAGAAGGAAATAAGAATCAATTCTTTACAAGGTTGGAATTACGAAGGTGTGTCTGATGGAAAAGCAATATGGAAATATGATCCGTCTTTTGGCACAAAGATTAGAGATTAGATTTTCCGAAGATGCAAGAAAAAATATTTGAAATAAACATGTTGAAATACTATCAGCGTATGAATGGTCCAGCTTGAACATTATTATAAGACGAATATAACATAAAAAGAGTACGAAAATACTTTATTCAAATTGACATTTTTTATTAAGATATATGTGTAAAAATTACAATCCTACCCGCGCAACTAGGGTTCATTCTGGGAATCACCACAGTATCAAAAAGTATAGTCATATTAGGTGTCATTGAAAACTAGGCAAGAATTAAAATATTGATCCGTTACAGTGATGAAGTAAGTTAAATTAAAATAATTGCTGATAAGTAATAGGATAAAGGAACATAACAGAAGTTAGCAAATGTCATTAAAAACAACCAAAGGATTGGGAACATGGCTAATTTATTGAATGTGATAATCAAACCGGTATCTGTAGCAGCACAAAGATCTGTTGCTGATACTTTGAAAAAAATACTAGGAGCAGGCTCAGTTGGTAAAGTTGAGCAATTACTAAAGATGGGCGGTCTGGTATTAGGCGATTTAAACGATCAAGCTGCCAATAATTATGTCTCTGATTTGAATGCTGCAGGTGCAAACGCACATTCAGAGCCTAGTGATAAAAAAGGACCGGAAGAGCCTCCTGAGGATGACATCTATCTGGTAGCAGGGCGAGTCATTCTTGCCAATGGAGAACCTGCTAGCAGCTTGCTGGTTCTAGCGTATGATAAGGATTTACGCAGTGAGCAGTATTTAGGGCAAGCCTTGACATTAGAAACGGGCGAGTACGCTATATCTTACAAGCAGGAGCAGTTTTCTCGTAGTGACAAAAACAGTGCTGATCTGTTATTACGGGTGTTTAACGAAGTCGGTGTAGAGCTGACTTTAAAAACCAGACATATTTTTTAATAGCCCAAAAAAGATGGAAATTGACCTACAACTAGAAGAATCGGCAGTTGTTAAAGCCTCAGAGTATGAGCGTCTTGAAGTATTTCTAAGCCCTGCCTTAGATGGTGCAACGCTGGCTGAACTATCACTTCAAGATATTAACTTCCTAATAAATGAAACCGAAATAAGTAAATTCTACGATGAATTTCCTGCTAGTGCTAATAGCATTCACTTTATAGCCCAAAGTACAAAACTCTCCTACGAAACGAATATACCAGCAGAAGCCTTTTATGGTTGGGCGCGTATGGAGCTTGGGCTTGTGCGTGATGATTCTACTGAACAGCCAACTTTAGATTTAGATAACTTACTGGAACAATCTGATAAGTACCTAAAAGACGCATTAGAACAGGCAATAGCAAAAATTATTATTCCGGCATGGTTAGCAGAGCAAATTGATACAATATTGAATCAATTACAAAGCTTACGTAATCAAAAAACACAAGAAGAAAGGAACAGTTGGATACAACATGAAGCAAAAGGAATACTAATAGACGCGGCTAGCGCTGAACCACTAGATGGTTTTTTAGTAAGTGCTGAAACTATTGATCAAGATAGCATGATAGATATAGATGGCAGCACTACTAATGTCCGAGGTGAATTTATACTCACCTATGCATTGCCTTTAGAGTCAGCAATTAAAACGCTATTGGTGGTTCTGTATATCAAATCACCCAGCGGTGATGAGCTTGATAAACATGAACTAGAATTACCAGTAGAGCAAAAAGAAGCTATCATAGTAAAAATAACTGTCCCCGTTCCAGTAGAGCCAGGCGAAGAATTAAAGCTAACAGAGCTACCTATATCGTTTTCTAATGATTTAAGCAGTTTTTTAGAACAAAAAAACCTGACCAATATCGCTGAGCTTCGTAAGCTCGGTAGCCTTAAAGATGTGAAAGAATTACCAGAATCATTACGTGCAAGTGATGAAATCAAGCAATTGCAAGCCCACGTTGATTTATCTCTGCTAGCCACTGATTTAAAGCCTATAGATCAAATTCAACAAAACCAGTTTTTAATAGAAAAGGGTTACACTGATATTTTTGCTATTGCTGATACGCCTGTCGAACAGTTTGCGTCAGTAATAAAGAGTGGCGGTATTGTTTCAACAGCAGCAGCAACATTACATGTACAAGCGAGCTATATATCCTTTCAATTTGATAATGCTTATATTGATATAAAAACAGGTGGTGTAGATAAAGCAGAAGAGATTCAACAAGACTCAGCCTTAAGCTGCCAATGTGAAGATTGTGTATCAGCACTAAGTCCTGGGGCATACTTAACAGACTTGATAGGTTATGTGACTAAGCAGGTAGAGCTTACAGATAGCAATAACAGAACTAAAAACATTGATCTTGACTTTCTAGTAGATAAATTTCACCAACCTCTGTCCAGATTGCCTATTAATTGCGAGGCAACGAAAACAAAAGTAAGACAAGTTAGAATTGCTTGTGAAGTGCTACTGTCTGCTATAGATACTTCTCAGTTGAGTTTTGTGATTACAGACGAGAGTGTCGCTAAATATCGCCAAACAGCTTACCAATCATTGCTCCGAAATATAGGTACTTCGCAGTTTGACCTTGATAGAGCGTCATCAGATGACGATATCGAAGCCATTGCTAATCGTCTAGGTATTTACCCTAAGTATGTAAAAGAATTACAGCTGCAATCCAGTGCGCACCAAATTTCAGCTAATGCGTTATCAGAGCATAATTTAGAGCGGATTTTTGGCTTGCCAGCTTATATGGAAACGTACATTGATATAGATATTCCACGGGTCCGTTTACTTGATCCATTAAGATTTCTAAAAGCAGAGCAAAAAAGCCCTGAACTTTATAACTGGCGATTAGAGCACTTAAAAAAACAATGGAAAGAAACGGATTTTCCTAAAAATCCGTTGTCAGAAAATATACCAATTATTGATCCTGATATGATTGGGCCAGATGATTTCCGTCATCCTAATGATGAAAATACTGCTTTTAAACTTTGGAAGAGTAGGCGTGAGTGGGCTGATGAACAGATTGCCCGTATTTATAGCAAGGTTGTCTTTGATCCCAATAAACCCAATGGGCTAGAGGAAGCTATTAAAGAGATCCCTGTTCCAACAACTATTCCGATAACTGTTCCGCCAACGCTCGAGGATTTGATAGCTCAGCAGGAACTATTAGCAAACGATGCAAAAATAATCGAGGATGAAGCATTTGTTAAATGGCTTGCAGAAAGACACTTAAGCGTTGATGGTTTAGCTGAACTAGCAAGATTCGCAACCGATGTAAAAGCAGAAAAAATATATAATGATGAAGAGTGGGGAACTTATACGAACAATGCTACTAATATAATTGTTAATAGTGTAAAAGGAGCCGCTTACAAGGACTGGATAATAGAAGAAAAAGGCAGTATTAGTTTAGATACGACTACTTTTTGGTCTTCCTTGACTGAACCGAAAGAAGGGGAGTGGTCACTATTACTGGAAAATGAAAAACCACTGCTTGATCCTGAAAAAGTTGAACCAAAAGACTTGCCAGACGGTAAGTTTGGGCTCACTGCCCGCACGTTATGGGACGAGCGCCGAATACAGTTAGATAACAAGCAAAAAGAATACGCTGATATTTTAGAATCAAAAATGGTAGGTCGTTTAGACGCGATTATGAGTGATGCCTTTGGCACATTGCCTGATATTGAAAGTATCAATACTAAACTTAACAGTCTGGATCAAACTGAACAGTCAGAGGCAAAAGCACAGATAACAGTATTAAATATAGATCAAGAAAGTTTTGTAGCACTGGTATCTGCAAGTTTGATTTTGAACGATGCAGATCAAACACTTTCAAATACAGCTCAAAACAATCTATCTGCTGCTCTGGTTTCCGCCTATAAGTTTAATGTCTTATATGATAACTGGGTTGATGAAGAAGTCATTTTGAACTTGACATACTGGCAGTCCCTTAAATTACGCTTACCAAAATGGCGAGCGAGTCAATCACAGAGACAACAGTGGCAACAAGCGTTAAGGCAAGCAAGTACGCCACCGTTAATTGACCCTGATAATATTTCTGGTGATGTGTTGCTAGAACCTGTCATCGGGAACTTTGCCTTTGATACCTGGCGGTCACGTACGAAATTGATAGATGTAGAGCTGAATACTATCCGAGGAAAGATAGAGCAAGGCGGCAATGTTATTGGTGATGTGATTAAGCCAAAGGCTATAGAAGATTTGTTTAGCGAAGAAAAATATCTCGGTATTTCTCATAAAGAGATGATAGTTCTTAGTCAATTGGAAGAACAAGGGATAGCCATCACTAGTCGTCTACAGCAAATGTCGCTGGCAAGAGATGCCTATTCGTTCTTGCTAGAGGTAGCCAAACGTGTAGAAAATGGATCGAAGGTTTTAGCAGATACACGTGAAAATATGTACGCCATCCTGTTGCAA
>RCMY010005378.1_pt1 | contig 10881 bp, 8 predicted proteins | sample 2041341 | NCBI WGS metagenome assembly RCMY01 (sample SAMN09708234, study PRJNA481090) | Marine sediment metagenome, whole genome shotgun sequencing project.
CCATCCTTAGTGAGCTCAACAAGAAACGGACAATCGGTATAGCGCTTCACATATTCTATAAAATAAGGAACCTGTCTGTCTACGTGGTATTCCTTTAGGATGACGTGGGTAACGGCCATCCAAAAAGCGCCATCGGATCCGGCATGGCAGGGAATCCATTGATCAGCATGTTTTGCCACCATACTAAAGTCAGGTGACATAACGACGGTTTTCGTTCCGTTGTGTTTAGATTCGGAAAAAAAGTGGATATCGGGTGTACGGGTCATCCCCAGGTTGGCGCCCATAGAAACACAGAATTTGGAATTGAACCAGTCCGCACTTTCGCACACATCGGTCTGTTCGCCCCATACCTCAGGGAAAGCAGGTGGCAGGTCACAATACCAATCGTAGAAACTTAGACACGTACCACCCATCAATTGGAGATAGCGGAAACCCGAAGCAAAACTCATCATGGACATTGCCGGAATCGGGGAAAAGCCGATGATACGATCGGGGCCATATTTTTTTACCGTATAGAGATTGGCGGCTGCGATCAATTCAATTACTTCCTCCCAATTTGTTCTTCTGAACCCACCTTTTCCCCTAGCTCTCTGGTAGCGCGCCCTTTTAGTCGGATTACTCTGAAGGTTATCCCATGCTTTGATAGGATCGCCTCCGGCAGCTTTTTTCTCTTCATTGAACAAGTCCATCAACGCCCCCCTCATCAAAGGATATTTTACACGAATGGGGCTGTAGAGATACCACGAATAGGAAATTCCTCTCTGACAGCCACGGGGCTCGTAAGGAGGAAGACCTTCTTCCAGCAACGGATAATCGAGTGCCTGTGTTTCCCAAACAACGATTCCGTCTTTCACATGGATATTCCAAGAGCATCCGCCCGTGCAGTTTACTCCGTGCGTGCTTCGTATCACTTTATCATACTGCCATCGGTTGCGGTAGAACTCTTCCCACTTACGGGTTTTCGGAGAAATAATGTCTTCGATCCAACTCATAGTTTTTATTTTTTAGACTTTATTTTTACTCTTTTTAATAAGCTCATCTCGAGTTCAATACGATTTTACTTGTCGTTCAAATATTCTTTTGTTCACAGCATATTTTTTCCTGTGAAGCCATACCAATAACACTACACCGACCCAGATTAGAAAAGCGATAAAACCATATATCAGTAGTGGGCTTATCGCTGTTGCTGATTCTGTTCCACTTTCTTTTTCCACTTGGTTGAGAAAAGCAGTCACTGCGAAAATTTCACCTTTGGTCATCGATTTGTTTTTGTACGCTTCTGTCATTGCAGGGAATGGCGGGGCGTTCAGAATTGCCGTAAGGCCAGCATCTCCACCCATTCGGCTGAAAACGGTCGTCAAATCCTTTGCCAGCAACCCACCAGGGATAATTCTGTCTGTTGCGAGATTATGGCAGAAAATGCAGGAGGGTCCGCCATTTTCAAATCTTTGCTCGCCTGAAAACAACTCTTGTCCCATTGCGATATCCGCTTCCGTTGGTTCAAAGGGAACTACTACTTCCTCAACGGTTTCTTGGGCGGTCACTTCCGTTTTTACCGGACTCTTACTATTTATGTATTCAAAAACCGCATTTATTTCAACATCGGAGAAAGCCTGATCCGGCATGATTACCTTATTGAACTCCTCAAATATTTTTATGGCCTCGGCATCTCCACTATTTACCAACGTTTGAGATGATCTTACAAACTTTGTAAACCATTCTATGGTAACCTTATCCTGTATATTGGCCAATCCGGGACCGACCAACCTTTTACTGGTTGTAGTATGACAAGCGGCACAAGTCGATTTAAAAATTGCCTCGCCGTCCTGCGCTTTCGAAAATAGACTTAGAAATAAAAAGAATACCAATAAAATCGAAGTTGAAGTAGTACGTCCCATTGCCAAAACGGATTGATTTATGTATCAGAATTACTTAATATTTCTTACCAAATAAATGATATTTGTCATGTTTCAGTCTATTTAAATTGGATATAAATAATAAAAGGTCATTTAATCTTTTAAATGTCCAGAAATATTGGCTTTTCTCCAAATGTTGGTCTTTTGGAGATTTAGAATGTGACTGTTAAAAAATTGTGCGGAAAGAAAATTAGTTAACCAAATCGAGTCCTTTCAAAGAAATCACCGTCCCATTTTTTTCGATTTCCTCGACGAGTTTATCGATGGATTTATCCCTAAAATCTTTCAATATCTTTTTTTTGAAAGGGGATACAATGGAATGAGCTGGACACGGATTTTCATCGTTACATCTCGATAGCCCCAAGAAACATTCATCGAACTTAGACGTACCATCGATACTTACTATAACATCCCAGATAGATTTTTCCCTGTTTTTCTTGTCCAGAAAGAATCCGCCCCCCGGGCCTTTGGATGAGGAGATCATTTTATGGGCAGTAAGGTTGCGCAGCAATTGTGCGAGAAACGGTTGCGGCATTTCCAGATCCTTGGCAATCTTTTTTGCCCCGAACTTATTCGTTTCATTACTGTGAATGGCAAGATAGAATATAGCCCTGATGGCATATTTAGCAGCGTTCGATAACATAGACTGATTATGATAAAACCCTAAAGATAATAAAAAGATATTTTTATAATCAATTATGATTTAAGTCATGGTCTAACCCTGAAGGTCTCCATAATTTTGCCACGAATAAAATCTCGCTTAAAAATGGATTTAAAAGCAAGGCTAGGGCTCTAAAAAAGGAGAAAAATGCGGTAATTCTGGCACACTACAATCAGCATTCGGAAATACGGGAGGTTGCCTATAATAAAAGCGCTGATCGTACATCAAGGGATATTGTTTCTAGAAGCCATGATTACGCGTTTAAAGAAACAGGTGCCGAATGTGTATTTTTGGACTGTACCCATCTCAATATTGCCGATTTCAAAACCCACTTTCTAAATATATAGGCAGCGTATTAACCCGATATATTGGCCATGAAATCGACTGGATTCCTAGTATACCGACTATGTCGGTAAGTTAGAACCGGTAAGCGGAAAAATCGAAATCTATACTCTGAACCCCAGATGGTTTTTGTCTGTTGGCAAGTTCTGCACTTCTATGGGCTACTTTGAAAAAAATTCGATTTACAATACCACCTCAATTTATCCTTATGCACGCCCTGAAACTCGATACACAAATCCAGCAAGAATTAGTAAACAGTATCATACATGGCTTCGGAATTATCTTCGGCATCGTTGGTATTCCTATCCTAATAGCCTTTGCAATAAAAAGCAATAATGTGCCAGGCGTTATCGGCGCAGCGATTTATGGATTTTGTTTTTTACAACTTTTTACTTTTTCTACACTTTACCACGGATTTCAACATGCCGGGGCAAAACGCGTTTTCAAGATTCTTGACCATATCAGCATTTATTTCCTGATATCTGGTACCTATACCCCATTTTTATTGATCTACATGAACAATGCTTTTGGCATTACGTTGCTATCGGTATTGTGGGGCCTGACGGCACTTGGAATTATTTTTAAGATCTTTTTTACCGGCAAATGGAAGGTTGTTTCTACACTTGCTTACATAGCAATGGGATGCATAATAATCGTGGGGGGACGTACTTTCTTTGAAGCTATTCCCCCTCGGATACTTATTATGATTATTATAGGAGCCATGCTTTATCTTTCAGGCGTTATCTTTTACCTTTGGAACAAATATCCCTATAATCATGCGGTCTGGCATTTCTTTGTGCTGTCGGCCGCCATTTGCCATTATGTAGCCATTTTAATGGCAGTGTAACCGATGGACATTTTTTGATCTGCCGCCCTCATACTAGATTTTAAAGGGACACTGGCAATGAAAATTCGTTCATATAAAGAACCATCTTAGTACTTGAATATTGTCTAGTTCTTACTAGGGTTGTTTTAGTAAGTTTGAGAAACTTTAGGTCAGGCAGTATTTTTAACTAATTTTTGATTCCAATAATTTTGTTCGAAATAAACGAATCCCTAATTTTATTCTAGACTAAAAAACATATCTATGTTTTGTAAAGCCTGTGATTATGGATTCTATGCGGGGACCTAGGGGTGGGTTTTGAATAGCAAAAATAAGAATTGATGAAGTAAAACTGAGCGACATCATCTTTGCTAACGATAGGGACCCTGTTTATGAAGACTGAGGATTGGGGCTGGACGAATGTAATGCCAACCAGCCTTGTCCATGATCAGCTTTCTTTCCGAGTGCAATTGTTTGTGGGTGTTGAGAACTTCGGCGTATACGTCATCTAGATACGTGCTCAGTAAAATCAGGTTCTGGTCGGTTTCTTTGGCCAGCCCGACACCTGTAAATATTCCAATTGCACACCGCAATGTCACGTTTTATGCTAAATTCAGCGCGTTTCTTGTTGACCGCAATCCGGACGTAGATATCCAGTTTTTCGGGATCATTCCTTTTCTTCCGAATGAAGAAGACCACTCCTAATATGCTGTATGTACGCATGTTGTAAGTCTTTTTAGTTAAACATTTTTTGTTTAAAGACTACATCTAAATGGGCTAAATGCAATTTAAATTTACAACAAATTGCGTACCGTTCTGTACACCGAATTGCACACCAAAAGGATGGTTTCAAATGGTTTCAAATGAATACAAGGAAAATGAAAAACCCTGCAAATCATACGATTAGCAGGGTTTTGATACGCCATAAAAGGCGGTTCGTCGGGGTGGCAGGATTCGAACCTGCGACCTCCTGCTCCCAAAGCACGGTTTTTATGGTTTAAAACCAATCAATATAATTTTAAATGACTGATTAACAGTAATTTAATTTTCACATGGATTCATATAAGACCATATTTAAACTAATTCTGAGTGCAAATTGAGTGCAAATTTTTCATATCTTTAAAATATGAAAACAAACCTGACACTCTCGATGGATACTAGGCGCAAACGCAAGGATGGAACTTGTCCCATTATTTTTAGGCTAAGCCATCACCGCAAAACTACGGCGATAGCGGCAGGATTTACCGTCTCCCCACAATATTGGAATGACAAGAACCGAGAAATCAAAAGAAACTACAAGGGTGTTTCATCCGTAACCCGTCTCAATAACCTTCTTTCAAAAAAGAAGTCCGAACTAATGGATGGAATCAGTTCATTGGAGGAAACCGGACGTTTGGAAGGACTTAGCATCAATGAACTAAAATCAATCCTAACGAAATCCACGGTCAAGGTTTCCTTTTTTGAATATACTCAACAACTAATTGATGGCATGATGGAGGCCAAGCGATTTGGAAATGCACGTGCCTATGTGCAGCTTTACAATGTCTTAAAAACATTTAATGGCACAGAAAGCCTACGTTTCGAAGAAATCACTTATGCCTATCTTAATCGTTTTGAAATCTATCATCTAAGAAAAGGTAATGGTATAAATGGTCTATCCGTTTATATGCGTACTATTCGGGCAATATATAATAAAGCAATCACTCAGGGATTGGTCGCTCGGGACAGGTACCCCTTCTCTCGATACAAAATCAGGTCCGAACCAACTGCCAAACGAGCAATTTCTAGGGAAAAGATAAAACGGATTTTAGATTTGGAATTGGAGGCCAACACTCCCCTATTCGATGCCAGAAATTATTTTATAGCGTCTTATCTTTTGAATGGGATTTCCTTTATCGACATGGCCTTCCTAAAGGTTGAAAATATTATTGATGGGCGAATTCATTACAAAAGACAAAAAACCGCAAAACCTTATGACATTAAGATAACGCATCAGCTTTCATCAATTTTAGATTCTTATTTAAAGGGAAAGGGAAAGTCCGATTTTATCTTTCCCATAGTGAAACGATTCGAATTACTGGAACAGCACCGGGATATTCGTGATGCACGGATAAAGTACAATCGCCGGCTAAAAGAGATTGCAAAACTTTGTAAAATCGAAGACAACTTGACCAGCTACGTTTCACGTCATTCTATGGCAACCAATCTTATCTTAAATGATGTGCCAATAAACGCGCTGAGCAAAATGCTCGGACATAGCGATATTAACACAACGGAAATATATATCAAAAATCTCCCCACCCATATCATGGACGAATATCAGGAAAGATTGGAAATTTAAATTTTCCGGTTTAAAAATATTCGGTTTATTAAAAATGCTTCTTCTATGACCTTGTCAGTCTGATATTTTGCCAGATTTACACCCGGTTGAAAAAAATCAAGTATATTTGTTCATAATATTTACATGTTCACGTTTTCGTGAACTATATAATAAAGTGAACGATGAACGATAAGGAAATTGTGCAATATGCATTGACCAACCTTCAGAAAACCGCCGAAATCGAAGCAAAATGGTTCGATAACGCCCATACTGAAGTCTTGGACGGTACGATAGATCTAACTCTGAACAATCGGACTATCAAGTTTGTTATAGAAATAAAAAAAGAGCTGAGAAATATCCATCTACCAAAACTGGAGGTAATCGCCAAGGACTATCATCCGTTTATGATCGTAGCGCAAACCATATTCCCCAGAATAAAACAGGAGCTCCGCAAAAGAAACATCGCCTACCTAGAGGCAAATGGCAATATTTACCTCAACGAAAAAGGAACCTTTCTTTGGCTGGACGCCAATGAACCCCTTGCAATAAAACACAAAACTACCAACAGAGCATTTACCAAAACCGGACTGAAGGTCGTTTACCAATTTCTATTGGACGATACATGGGTCAACAAAACCTATCGCGAAATAGCCGTACAGACCGATACGGGCATCGGTAATATCACGAACATCTTCAATGGCCTGAAGGATGAAGGTTTCCTTGTTCAACTCACCAAGGACACCTATATGATGGAGGACAAAAAAAGACTCCTTGAAAAATGGATCATGGCCTACGAAAAACAGTTGAAACCAAACTTGGTCATTGGAACGTATCGTTTTGTGGATAATGATAATTTTTTTAATTGGAAAGACATCAAATTAAAACAGGGAGAAACGTTTTGGGGCGGTGAACCTGCCGGGGATATCTATACCAATTACTTGCGTCCCGAAGAGTTGACACTGTACACCACCGAACCAAGAAACGAATTAATGAAGAACTATAGACTTGTTCCGGACGAAGGAGGTAATGTCAAGATTTATGAAAAATTCTGGAAAGCGGATACCGAGGAAAAAAATGCAGTTCATCCGTTACTCGCTTACGCCGATTTAATAACAAAAGGGGATAGACGTTGTGAGGAAACCGGAGAAAAAATATATAATGAGCACTTACAGGATAAATTTTAAACAACTACAACAACGTCCGGATTTTTCGGAAATGCTGATGGCCTTGGAGCGCGGTTTCCAAAAATTCCAAGTCGATTTTTATCTGGTCGGTGCGGTCGCCCGTGATGTATGGATGACCGCCATCCATGAAATTCCACCTAGTAGGATTACGAGGGATATCGATTTTGCAGTTTTAATAGCGGACAAGGGAACCTATGAAAATTTAAAGCGCTACCTAATAGAAATCGAGCACTTTCAACCTTCCAAAGGGAATAATTTCGTACTGTTGTGGCAAGGGAGGATGCAAGTTGATTTACTTCCCTTCGGAAATATTGAAGATGACAATGCCAAAGTAAGTTTAGAAGGCACGGGGCTTACCAGTTTGAATATGCCCGGCTTCAGGGAAATCTATGATAGCGGACTGCCCGAGGTAGAATTGGAAGGGGAACATCGCTTTAAGTTCTGCACCTTGCCCGGAATTGTTATTCTAAAGCTCATCGCATGGGAAGATCGCCCTGAAATCAGAGGGGGAGACATAAAGGATATCATGACCATTCTATCCCACTTTTTTGAAATGTACACCGACGAGATTTACAAGCATCATTCGGACCTATTCGGTAACGATGATTTTACACTTTATCTCATCGCCTCACGTGTAATGGGTCGAGAGATGAAAAAAATAGCAATCAGGAACAAAAAGCTTTACAGCAGGCTGTCCAATCTTCTGGATAAAAATACGATGGATGTCAATACGAGTGAAATTGCAAAGATTATGGCGAACTTGACTAACACGACAGTAGAGGAAAGCCTAAGACCGTTATTGGAAATACGACAAGGTTTTCAAAGCCATTAATTTAAAATTCCAAATTAGTACTGATGCGTTAAAAAATTTCCATTCCGTTAAAACCTAATGAAAATGGTATTTACAAAGCGTTTAGGTATTTTTCGATTTGAATTGATATTGGACTTATACATTCGTTAAAAAACCCGCAAACTTGCGTAATTAGCTGTATATAATATGTTTGCAAAATTAACAATACACCAAATCGGCTTTTAAGTTATTTGCAATGCCTGAACGCATCAGCACTAATTCCAAATTACGAAATTCATATAACCTTTATATGATTGTTGGATAAATTGAAGTATGTCCATACTTATTTCTTCTTTCTCCCTATCCACAAAAAAAGCACCCGTAGGGTGCTAGATTCTATAACCATATCACTTCATTAAAGACTACATCGAAAGCCCCCTGCCTTTGTATTTTGAATAATCGGTAAGTTCATCCTTGAAGCCGTTGTAAACCTCCTCCTGTTCTTTGCCCCGATTGCCCAATAACGAACTGATGGCATAAACGCCTTTGCGCAATAAATGGTTTTGCCGGGTGCTGGTTTTACGTTCGGATACTTCAATTATGCTTTTTCGAAGCCCGTTTTCCATGTGGTGCTGCACCATCTCCCGATGCAGGTTCGGGTAAACTTTTTCCTCCGATAACATATAAGCGACCCTATCGTACATCCCCCTTTCCATCAGATGGCCCGCCCATAGATTCCTTAGATTGTTCCTTCCGTCTTGAACAAGACCGTTGATGACGGTCTGCTGTCCCCTTAATACTGCGTCCACCTCGGGAATGGAATTCAAGTAAAGGCTCGTTCTTTTCGGCAACGTGCAAATCGTTTTATTGTCCGTATAAATGGATCTGACCTCGAATCCGCTTTTTCCTCTTACAAAATAGAAACCCTTTGCATTGAAAAAGGCGATATAGCCCTTCGGGGATTTTTCATAAGGGGCGTGCATCCGTTCGGCGTGTTTCATGTATGCGGCCAATGCCACCTTTTCGTATCTTTCTTTATGCTCGGGATTCATGGTTTTATAGAGTTTAGGAAAGACCATCGGCAGGAAAATCGAGGATGCACCCAACTTTTCACCTTTCCCGTTATCCTTCGTCACGAGCGATTCCAATGCCATATGGTTTTGAAATATAAAGCCAGTGGAGATATGTTCGTCCATTTCTTTTGGCAAGGGCAGGTCGCCCAAACGCACCGGCACGGTATGTTTGTTAGAGTCTGAAAAGGACAATCGGCCGTTGTGATATTTTACCCCCAGCGACCGGAACAAATGGTGGGCGCTTCCTTTTTCCGGACCGACTTCGAACACGGCGTTTTTCAGGACCTTGCCGATAAGCGCAAATTTATTGCTTAAGGTCTCGATTTCCTTCCTCGTTTCCGATCGGCATAGTCTGTCCCTTACGGTCGAAAATTCATTTCTTAATGCTTCTTTCAACACTTCCTTTCGATTTCCCGGAAGGTACCGGTCGAGAAAAAGATAGTTTTTCGATGTCTTTAAGTGCGGTAGCATATCGCTAAGATTCTTGGTCATTATATTTTCCGAGATCAGTTCTCCCTGTTTCGGAGATTGCAGATAGGAACCGTAGAACGCTTCCTTTATCAACTTTCGGATTTCGAGCGTGAACTGTTCGCTGTCGGTATCGATTTTCGCACGCTCCGAACGGTTCCCGAAAATGTCCGGGTTATTTTCCATCTTGAGGTCGTTGCCCAGCTCCGAATCGCTGAACACATAGCCCGATTTATCATTGACCGTAAAGCCTTTCGAAACTTCCTTGTCGCTGTCGAGTTTGATATCGATGTTCTGGTAGGCCTTAAGAACCTCTGGGAACTCTTCCGGATGTATCTTATTGAACAGCTTATAGGTGGTTTCTATCTGCTTTACTAAGCGTTTCCGGTGCATGGGTACCAGCTTGTTCCTTGAAACTGTATTGAAGACTCTTTGCAGCTTCGGGCCGCTCAACCTCGGGTGTACATCGGAGCCGTTGATGAACCTCGTTCGGTAGCCCTTTTGGTTGTTCAGTCCATATGCCACCCCTATTCTTCCGCCGTTGCTCTTTGTCGTCTTCAGGGTGATGTGGTACGGCTTTGCCAGTTTGGCCAGTTCCCCGAAACTCCGCACCTGATATCTCTGGAGTATACTGTTCAGCGTGTCCTGTAAATAGAACCTGGTCCCTTGTTTATCGTCCATGCTGAATTGCAGTTCGGGCGAACGGTATATCGAAAGTTCCCTTTGCTGCCTTTGTTTTGTCGGTGGCGAAGGAGATAGGCCGTACCTTTTTTCGAGATACCGCTGAACGGCCACATTCCTCCTGTAGGGATGGGACGTATTTATGAGCGTTCCTATCGCGTTCACATTGGTGGAAACGATATGGACATGCTCGTGCTTGGTATCGTTGTGCCGTACCACTACATAGGGCTGTTCCCCATAGCCCATTTGCCCCATATAGTCCTTGGCGACCTCGTAGAAAGCGGAATCTTCCAAGTGGTCATCGTAGGGAAGGTTCAGGGTAATATGCGCGTACCGGTTCTGGCTTGCGTTGCGTTGTCCCCGGAAATGGAGTATGTCGCCAAAAAACTTCCGGGATATGTTTTCCGAGCAGGTATTTTGATAACCGAGTACGGTCATGCCCTGCTTTCCGAAAACATAGTTCAAAACGCCATGGGCGCTTTCCCTATAGAGAATTCTTCCGATCATATCCGGTAGCTTTTTTCGGCCAGCTCGAGGAGCGTCCGCATCAGTTCGTTGGATTTCCTTATCTCGTTCTCCAGACTTGCATTGGGGCTTCTCAGGTTTTTATGGTGCGCCAATTT
>RCMY010005379.1_pt1 | contig 10881 bp, 7 predicted proteins | sample 2041341 | NCBI WGS metagenome assembly RCMY01 (sample SAMN09708234, study PRJNA481090) | Marine sediment metagenome, whole genome shotgun sequencing project.
TCGTACATGGGCTTCCTCTCTCAAAGTCGCAGGTCGCTGTCTGCCAGAGCAAAGATGGACTTCATGTCGAAGAAAACCGCATCAGGTGCCATACGCGCGCGCAGGGCGTCTACGCCGCCTGCTACGAACTCTTTGTGGCCCACGGCCAGGATGACCGCATCGTATTGGTTGTCGGCGGCGGGCAGCTCGGTCGTGATTTCGCGGCTGTATTCTTCCTGCACTTCCGCAGGATTGGCCCAAGTGTCGCAGATATCGACATTCATGCCATAGTCTTCAAGGTTCTCGACCAGATCGACCATCTTGGTATTGCGGATGTCGGGGCAGTTTTCCTTGAAGGTGAATCCCAGCATCAGCACGCGTGCGTCCTTGATGCTCTTGCCTTTGGCGATCATTTTTTTCAGCAGCCGCGTGGTGGCATTGCGTGCCATACCGTCGTTGATTTCACGGCTGTGGCGGATGATGTCGGGGATGTGTCCCACGGCCATGGACTTATGCACCAGATAATAGGGATCCACACCAATACAGTGCCCGCCCACCAGACCGGGGCTAAGCCGCATGAAGTTCCATTTGGTCGCGGCAGCGTCCAGCACGGAGGTCGTGTCGATGTCGAGATACGAGAAGATGATCGACAGCTCGTTGATGAGCGCGATGTTCACGTCACGCTGGGTGTTTTCAATCACCTTTGAGGCTTCGGCAACCTTGATACTGGCGGCCTTGAAGGTGCCCGCAGTGATGATGGTGCCATAAAGCGCGTCTACCAGATCGGCCACTTCGGGGGTCGAGCCGGAGGTCACCTTGACGATCATCGGCAGCGGGCGCTCTTTGTCGCCGGGGTTGATCCGTTCGGGACTGTAGCCGGCAAAGAAATCCTTGTTGAAGGTCAGACCCGAGACACGCTCGACGGCGGGCAGGCACTCTTCTTCGGTGGCTCCGGGATAGACGGTAGATTCATAAATCACGATATCGCCCGGCTTGATAACCTTGCCGACCGTTTCGGAGGCAGAAATCAGCGGACGCAGGTTGGGCTGGCGGTGACTATCTATCGGAGTCGGGACAGCGATGATATAAACATTGCATTCGGCCAGCGCATCCAGATCGTTAGAGAACGTCAGATGGGTGGCATTTGCCAGACCTTCCGGGTCGACTTCACCCGTGCTGTCGCTACCATCGCGCAACTCGTCGATTCGCTTCTGGTTGATGTCGAAACCCAGTGTCGGACGCTTCTTTCCGAATTCAACGGCAAGTGGCAAACCGACGTATCCAAGGCCGATAACACCGACGTGTAGATCTTTGAGCGAAGGAAGATTTTGCATTTTGGTTGCCCTAATTACGTGAGTATTAAACTTTTACAGAGCTGTTTTCTGGTGTGTAGGTCAGAACTTTACTTGGTTTCAAGGCGAATACCTGCATTCGGAGCAACCACGGGTTATGGTTTTTCAACCTCGGGGTGCAAGAAAGCATCTTCATGCGTGCGTTTAAATCCGCTTGTCGCATGGATATGAGCCGGGCACAGCCCCCGCTATCGCGATGTGCGGGCGTTTGGGGCGGGTCTGCTTGCCGCCCGGAGAATATTGCGCGACAAAGCTGTCGGCCAGCAGTATCCGCGCCGACGAGAGAGACAGGGGCAAGATCGGAACAACAGATGCCACATGAAGATTTTCTAAACTCTCACCAGGATGGATTCGACCCCATCTGGTATTTGCGCACCTATGACGATGTGCGCAAAGCCGGGGTTGATCCGTGGCACCATTACAGCACAACCGGAAAACGCGAAGGGCGTCAGGGCAAACCGCTGCGCAGTCTGGACCTCGACCACATGCTCTGGCGGGGCTTCGAGACGACGGCCTTGCCCGGCTTACAGGCACTTTGTCGCTCGGAAGAGCCCCGTGAGGTGGCTGTGGCGGCGTGGTCTCTGGCGCGTTGGTATTTTGACCGGGGCGATACACGCGCCGCGCGCGACAGCATCGCGTTGTTTCATAAGCAGCCGCAGCAGGATCAGGTTGTTAGCCATATCGGACCGTGGTTGCTGGCGGTCGAGCTGTATCTGGCCTGTGACGAGATCGATGCGGCGGTGGATATTCTGGCACAGGGCCGTGCAAGGCATGGCGCATGTGCGGATTTCGATCTGGCCGAGTTCCTGTGCATACGTGCGCAGGGCGCGGGGAATGACGCGCTCAACCGTCCGCTTGCCGCGATCCATGCGCGCGAGAACCTTGCATCCATTGCGTTGAAGCCGGGTGCGGGGTCGCGCTTTGACAGGATCCATGTGCCGCAGCCCCCCGAAGGTGTCGAAGGGGGGCCGCTGGTGAGCGTCATCATGCCGGTCTACAATGCTGCCGGGGTGATGGCCCATGCGATCGGGAGCTTGCTGTCCCAAAGCTGGCGTAACCTCGAAATACTGATCGTCGATGATGCGTCGGACGATGACAGCCATGCGGTGGCACAAGAACTGGCCGCACAGGACACGCGTGTCCGGCCGATCGCGCTGACGCATAATCAGGGTGCCTATGCCGCCCGCAATGCAGGGCTTGCCGTGGCGCAGGGTGATTTCTTTACCGTCCATGATGCCGATGACTGGTCACACCCGGACAAGATCCGCTTGCAGGTGAAGGCGCTTCTCGCCATGCCGGCGGCCAGTGCCAGTGTCTCGCATATGGTGCGCGCCAGTGCCGATCTGGACATGACACGCTGGCGGATCGAAAATGGCTGGACCTATCGCAACACGTCGTCGCTGATGATGCGCATCGGCTTGCGTGACCGCTTGGGCTATTGGGACCGCGCACGCGTAAGTGCCGACACCGAATATTACCACCGCATTCGCGCGGCAGACGGACCCGGGGCCATCATCGAAGTGCTTGAGAGGGTGCCCTTGATGCTGGCACGCACGACACCACAATCGCTGACCCAGCGCACCGATACCCACCTGCGCAGCCAGTTTGTCGGCGTCCGGCGCGATTACATCAATGTCGCTCAGCATTGGCACAGCCAGGCGCAGGGCGACAGCGATCTGTTCGTGCCGCAAACCCCTGAAACGCGTCCCTTCAGGATCCCGCCGGAGCTGGCTGGAGATGATCCGCAGCCCCCAGAAGGACCAATCGACATTCTGCGCGGCTCGCCCCTGTTTGATGCGCAGTGGTATCAGTTGAGCAATCTTGACGTTCTTTTTGCCGATATGGACCCCGCGCTTCATTATCTGCAGGGAGGCGCGCGCGAGAACCGCGATCCCGGTCCACGGTTCAGCACCGGTGGTGTAAGACTGGACCAGAAGCTTGGTGAAGAGGACAACCCGCTGCTGCACTGGCATGCGCAGGGCGCGGATGAAAATACGGCTCTCCCGCGATTTGAGGGTGCGCATAAGGCAAAGCCGCGGGTTGTGGTTTTTGCCCACAGTGCAGGCAAGACGTTGTTCGGGGCAGAGCGCAGCCTGCTGGATGTTGTTGCGCGCATGGCCGCACGCGGTGACGCGCCGGTCGTCGTGCTGCCGACATTACGTGATCCGGGTTATCTCGAACGTCTGCTGCCGATTACGTCAGCGGTGGAGGTCCTGCCGCAGATCTGGCGTTACGGTTTGCGTGCGCCGCACCCGCAAACCGTGGCAGGCGCACGTAGGCTTATTGAAAAATACCGACCCGAAGAGGTCCATGTAAATACGCTGGTGCTGGACGCCCCGTTGGTGGCGGCCCGGGCCGCAGGATATGAAACGGTGGTGCATGTGCGCGAACTGCCTGCGCAGGATATCCCGTTATGCCGCGTGCTTGGCACTGACCCCGAAACCCTGCGCCACGATCTGCTGGCACAGGCCGACCGGTTTATTGCCAACTCACCTGTGGTAGCGGATTGGCTGGATGTGCCGGAACGTACGATGATTTGTTCCAATTCGATCAACCCCGCGCTCTTTGATCTGCCCTTCACGCCGGGCAATCCCCTTAATGTGGCGTTGATCAGCAGCAATGTCATAAAAAAGGGGATTGCCGACTTTCTGACCGTGGCGCGTCAGGCGCAAGCTGCAGGTAGCTCAATGCGGTTCTTGCTGATAGGCCCGCCGACGCAAGATTTGCACATGTTGCGACCCTGGAGCGACAACGTCGAATTTCGCGGGTATGCTGCCAGCACGCAAGAGGCCATCGCGCAGGCTGATGTGGTGGTCAACCTGTCCCATTTTGCGGAATCTTTCGGGCGCACCATGCTGGAGGCGATGGCGGCGGGCCGACCCACTGTCTGCTATGATCGTGGCGCCCTGCCTAGTTTGGTACGCAGCGGTGAAACAGGTTTTACGGTGCCTGCTGATGATACTGGCCGGGTCCTTGAGGCGCTTCTGGCGCTGGAGGCCGCGCGCGGTCAACTCGCCGCAATGAGCGAAGCGGCGCGTGCGCGTGCGCGCGATCTTCAGGAGCTGGCGTTATCGTACTGACCTAACGCATCCAGGGCGGGAGCGCCCCGCGCATGATATGGTCGTAATGTTCGATTGCCCGTTCGACACGGGCGTAATAGAAGAATCTTCCATTTTGCAGTACGATACCGGAACTGCACAAGCGCTCAAGTTGAGGCATTGAGTGCGACACGATGATGGCACCCGCACTTTTCAACCGCTCGTTCAGGATGGCCTCGCTTTTGGCTTTGAAAGAGCCGTCCCCTACGGCGGTGACTTCATCGATAAGATAGGTGTCGAATTGCACAGCCATCGACATTCCGAATGCCAGCCGCGATTTCATGCCCGAGGAATAGGTCCGCACCGGCAGTTCGAAATGCGCGCCAAGCTCGGAGAATTCGCGTGTAAAGGCGCACATCTCGTCGGTATCAACCCCGTAAATGCGCGCCACGAACTTGACGTTCTGTGCGCCGGTCAGATCTCCGTGGAACGAACCGGCAAAGCCCACCGGCCAGGAGACCGATCCATGCGGGATGATCTCTCCGCTGTCGGGAGAGACCGAGCCTGCGATCATCTTGAGCATCGTGGATTTGCCGGCCCCGTTGCCGCCAATCAGCGCAACGGCCTCACCTTTCGGAAAGATGAAATTGATGTCACGGGCCACGACCTTCTGGTGGCCGTTCAGGCGGTAGGTTTTATGCAGGCTGCGCAGCTCTATCATGGCTTAGCGCCGGTCGCGGACGGAATAATAGACCAACACGCCGATGCTCCAGATCAGCAGCAGGAAAAAACCGGTGATCAGGCTGAAGATCAGCCGGTTGGGATAGCGTGCGGATTGCGGCAGGCTGGGCTGTGTATAGGGGGCCAGATAGCGGTTTTGGCGTTCGGCCTCTGCGATGGCCGTATCAAGGCCCCCCTGTGCCTTGAGATAGGTCTGTTGTGCATATTCCAGATCGACGGTCAGCCGTTCGAATTCGGCGGCGAGGGTGGAAAAGTTGAGCCCGCCCGTGCGGCTTTCGGAGGCCGTGCCGAACTGCGCGCGTTCGATGTCGATAAGATCCTCGATCACCTCGATCCGGCGTTGTTCGGTGGTGATGCGGCGGTCCGTATCGCTCAACCCCTCCGAGAGCAGCAGGTTCAGCTCGACTTTTGCGGCAGCCAGCTGCTGCTCCAGCGAATTGAGAATGCCGATCTGGCCCTGCACAGCCGCTTGCAAATCGATGGTCCGGTTTTCGGAGCGGAATTGGGTCATCGCCTGGCGCGCATCGCTCAGCCGTGCCAGCGCCGTTTCCAGATCAATCTGCGCGTAGCGGGTGTTGTTGTCGCGCGCGATGGCCGAGAGCCGGTTGATCAGCAGCGAGCTTTCCTCGACGATGCGCTCGGCGATGGCCTGGGCATCTGCGGGGCGGAAGGCATGCGCGCGCAACTCGATCAGAGCGGTGCCCTGATCGTAATGCAGCTCCACCATGCGACGCCAGTAATCCACCAGATCTTCGATTTCGCCGGTAGGCCGGAAGGCGAATATCGGGTCGAATTTGGGCACTGTATAGATCTCGATCAGATCGATATGGCCCATGACCCGCTCCACCATGTCCTGGCTGTGGATGAATTCATTGAGGATGTCGGTGTCCGAAGAGGAGGTACCCGACACGCTCGACAGGCTGCCCAGCAGATCGGCGGCCGAGTTGAGTTCCTCGGCGCGTACGGCAAAGCCCGCCTTGGAGATGTATTGGTCCGTCGCGATGGCGAAAAGATAGAATATGGTCACCGCAAGCGGGACGAGCACCACCAGAACGAAGCTTGCAAGCATCCAGGCATGGCGCTTGCGCGGGCGCGCAGCACCGGCACTGGGCGGGACGCGGGGACGCTTGGCCTGCCCTGGCGCGGTTTTCCGGGCGCCGGGTTGGGGGGCTTGCTTGGCAGCGGGGGCAGGGGGCGTTTGCTGTGAAATGGGATAATCCTTTTGACCGCTGCCCTGAAACGGGCAAGAAGAAGCTGCTGGGGGATGCATCGGATTTTACGTCTCGCTATGCAAGGAAAAATCTCTTACCAGACGGTGGCGGTCCTTTGGGGCAGAATGATACGAGATTAATATGACCGAGGTGACATCTTCTTCCGGAACGCCTCTTCCTTCCGAGGGGGTGCGCCTGCCTGCACGGCGCAAGATGGCATCAACGCGCGCGATGATGGCGCTTATTCTGCGAGAGATGTCGACGGCCTATGGTCGTTCGCCGGGCGGCTATGTGTGGACCATTCTAGAGCCTGTGGGCGGGCTTTTGTTGTTGTCATTAGTGTTTTCCTTTCTTCTGCGCACCCCCCCCTTGGGGACGAGCTTTCTGGTATTTTATGCCACCGGCATGCTGCCCTATATTGGCTACAATTCGCTATCCAATAAAACTGCCATGGCGATCCGGTTTTCCAAGCCGTTGCTGGCGTACCCGTCTGTGACTTATGTCGACGCCATCGTCGCGCGGATCATTCTGGAGACGATGACCCAGCTGATCGTGGGGCTTATCATTTTTACGGCCGCTTTGATGTGGACCGGTGAGGCGGTCAGCCTGAATTTCAGAGCCATCTCGCTGGCTGTGGCGATGACATTGGCGCTGGGTGTGGGAGTTGGCCTGCTTAACAGCTTTCTCAACAGCATGTTTCCCGTTTGGGCGACGCTTTGGGCCGTTCTGAACCGCCCGATGTTCCTGATTTCGGGTATCTTTTTCCTTGTCGATCCGTTGCCTGAGCAATACCGCACCATCCTGCTGTACAACCCGCTTGTTCATGTGATTTCCATGATGAGGTCGGGGTTTTACGCAACATATGACGCGCCCTATGCCTCGCCCCTGTATGTTTTCGCTTTTGCGATCATACCGGCCGTTTTGGGGATGCTGCTACTGCACCGCTATCACAAAGATATTCTGGAACTGTGAACGTGGGCCGCGAGTGAATTGCGCAGCCCCGCCCGAGTTGATATGCGGGTCAAAATTTTAGGAACTCAGGCATGTCTCCAAGCTCGATACTGTCGCGCGCGATGCGGTTTTTGCGCATCTTCTTTCTCAAGCCGCAAGAGCGCGCCGCGCTGAAGGCAGGACGTGACAGCGGACTTTTCGATCCGGTGTATTATCGTGGCGCCTATCCGCAAGTTCATGCGCTATTCCAGCCTTTCCTGCTGCGTCATTACGTCGTGTATGGCGAGCGTATGGGGTATCGCCCCAATCCCGACTTCTCGCCCTCGGCCTATCTGCGCTATAATCCGGACGTGGCAGACCAAGGCGTTTCTCCGTTTCTGCATTACGCACGCTCGGGTCACAAAGAGGACCGTCTCACCAAGGAACTGCCCAAGGTCGAAGAACTGCCTGATGTGCTGGCGCCCAAGCTGCGCTTTGATCCTGACCGCCCGCGCGCCGATGTGGCGATCGTGATGCATATTTATTATCCTGATCTGTGGCCCGAGTTCAAAGCCAAGATCGAAAGCCTCGACATCGCCCATGATCTTTATGTGACGCTGACCTATCGTGGTGACGAGACAGAAGAACTGGCCACACAAATCCGTGCCGAATTTCCTGACGCTACCGTGGTGCCTTTGGAAAATCGAGGCCGCGATATCCTGCCGTTCCTGACGCTGGTGAACGCAGGCGCGCTGACGGGCTACAAGGCGGTCTGTAAAATCCACACCAAAAAATCGCCGCACCGCGAGGATGGCGAGAAATGGCGCAAGCATCTGATTGACGGTGTGCTGCCAGATGAGGGTCTGGAAAGCTTGTTAGAGACGTTTGTGGCTGATGATAAGGCGTCGTTCTGGGTCGCGGACGGGCAGCATTTCGACGACACGAAATGGTGGGGCAGCAACCTAGAGATCACCCGCAGTCTGCTACGCCGGATCGAAGTGGAGATCACCGGTAAGCGGCTGTCGTTTCCTGCCGGATCGATCTACTGGATAAAGCCGGTGATCGTGGACCTTCTGCGCGCGATGAAGCTGAACACGGAACAATTCGACCCAGAGTTGGCGCAGGTGGACGGCACGCTGGCGCATGCGCTGGAGCGTACGATGGGGTTTTTGTCGGACGTGGCCGAATTGGAAATCCGCCAGACCACTCAGGTGGCGCAAATCCGTGACGGGCAGCTTGAATCCGGCTCTGATGCAGGGGAAATGACGCGCCCCGCCTTTGTCAGCACCTTCTATCTGCCGCAGTTCCACCCCTTTCCCGAAAATGATGCGTGGTGGGGCAAGGGTTTTACCGAATGGCGCGGCACGGTGGCGGCAACGCCGATGTTTGCGGGCCACGCACAGCCAGTGCTGCCCACCGATCTGGGATACTACGATCTGCGCGCGACCGAGGTGATGGGCGATCAGGCCGCATTGGCGCGCGCCCACGGGATCGACGCGTTTTGTGTCTATCACTACTGGTTCGATGGAAAGCGCCTGATGGAGGCACCGCTGGACAAGCTGTTGGAGCGCCCTGAAATAGATTTCCCGTTCTACCTGTGCTGGGCGAATGAGAGCTGGCGGCGTAACTGGGACGGGATGTCGGGCACAATTCTGGTTGAACAGACCTATAAAGACGGGTTCGAGCAGGCGCTGGTGGATGACAGCCTCAAATACATGCGCGATCCGCGTTATATGCGCCCGGACGGCACACGCCCGCGCTTTGTGATCTACCGCCCCGAAGACATGCCCGATCCGGCAGGCAGTGTGGCGCGGATGCGCGCGGCGTGGCAGGCGGCGGGCATCGGCGACGTCGAGCTGGGCGCGGTATGCTTCCACATCGGTGGGGACAATCCGGTCGAAGACGATCTGTTCGATTTCTGGATCGAAATGCCGCCGCACGGGTTGGTCACCATGGACGATTATGTTTTCGGCGGCCCCGAAGGCAACAAGCTGGGCCGCGATGTGCGCGGCGGATTCAAGGGGCTGGTCTATGACTATAACAAGGTGATCGAGAATTCCGTGTCGAAGACTTATATCAAAGGGCTGCCCGCCAATACAATCTGCGGCGTGATGCCCAGTTGGGACAACTCCGCGCGGCGCGGGTTTGAAGCGCATATGGCATATGGTGCCAATCCGGCGCGCTTTGGCGTCTGGCTCGACCGGATGATGCGGCACCGCGTCGGCGCATCCTACCGGCAGGAACTATTCGTGAACGCCTGGAATGAATGGGCGGAAAAGGCCGTGATGGAGCCGAATTCCGTCTACGGCGATATGGCGTTGCGAACCCTTTCAGCGAAGCTTGGCAAAGGGGCCCGCTGATGTCCAAGGTTGTTCTGCATATTGGCACCCACAAGACGGCCACCACCACCATTCAGGACATGTTCCACAAGAATGCGGAGTTGTTGGAACAACACGGGGTGATCTATCCGCGCATCGGACGGGTGACGGGCCATCACGGGCTGGTGTATGACTGGGGCCGCCTGCCGCCGGTTTATAAGCTGGATGTCAGCAGCCTTGACGCCTTCACCTGGATCGCCAAGGAGCACGCCCACAAGGACGCGACTGTTTTCCTTAGTTCAGAGGAGTTTTCGCGCGGCGACCCAAAAGCGGCAGTGGATTTTGCGGCTGTGCGCGAACGGCTTGCTGAATTTGACGAAATTGAAGTGATTTGTGTTTTGCGCCCGCAGTGGCAGTTTTTGCAGTCCATTTATCTGGAGCTAAGCAAGACCAAAATTCCTGCGCGGCCACCCAAAATGATCGAACCCGCTCTGGAGACAGGAATGTCGCAGGGATTATGGATCGACTACAATCTGCTGCTGGATCGTCTCGAAGAGACATTTGAGCCCGAGCAGATTACGTTTTTGGATTTCGAGACATCAGTCAAGGCCGAAGGCGGGATAATTGGAACGATGCTGCGGCATCTGGGCGTTGATCTGGAAACAACGGCGCTGGAAACCGTGAACGACGGTGCGTCTAATGTTTCCCCTGAACCACTGGTTACCTGGATTGCCAATTTGGCCTCCGAACCGGCACCGGCACCGGCGTGGTTGCTGAAACACGCGCAGAAAAGCTTTGATCTGCAATACACGGAGCGGGTCAAGAGCACATTGTTCAGTCAGCGCGAAGTGGATCAGCTCACAAAGCATTTTGCGGTCCTCAACGACAGGCTCGAAACGCGCCACCGGCAGGTTCAACCCGATTTCCAGATGACACAACCGGATATTGGCAAGCTGGGGGTGTTCCGCAATAACATGCCTTCGCAAATCTGGGTGCGGATGTGTCGTTTGATGGTTCAGCACAGGGCGCCTTTGGAAAAGGCGGCCGCTGAAAAAGCCAAAGTTAAAAAGGCGACAGTCGCAAACAAGACGTCCTGACGCCCTTTGCGGCAGCTGTTCATATCCGCATTTGAAACCCCAGGGTGAGGCGGGTATGTATTACATAAATGTGGCTCGCTCTTTTGATCCGATCGGAACCTTTGCATGACCAAACCTCTGTCCACGGTGACCCCCAACACGTGGGAGTTTCTGCGTGATCCAATGATCGCCCCCACCGGTTTCCGCGAATATGATGCGCGCTGGCAGTATCCGGA
>RCMY010005380.1_pt1 | contig 10879 bp, 10 predicted proteins | sample 2041341 | NCBI WGS metagenome assembly RCMY01 (sample SAMN09708234, study PRJNA481090) | Marine sediment metagenome, whole genome shotgun sequencing project.
TGACTTATATGTTGCCGGACCGCGCCGAGTTTGAGCCCTGCTGGCCAGTGCTGGCGGCGGCGTTCGGGGCCAACCCTCCTGCGGCGACAATGATTGAATGCGGGCTGATTGATCCAAAATACCGGATCGAGATCGAAGTAACGGCATTGCTGCCCGATTAGGCGACTTCCTCGAAGCTTTCACCAAGATGTTTTTGAACATCCTTTGGATCAAGCGACGTCCAAACGGTTTTGCCTTTGGCGATGAAGCCACCTTCGGCAAGCGAGGCTTGGAGTGCTGGCATGTCCAACTCACCCATCCACATGCGTGGCTTGGCGGGGCCGCGCGGTTTCCATGACCGGATCAATTGGGTAATTGTAAGAGGGGCCTTGCCGGTGAAGGCTTGCAGATGGGCTTCGAGGTTGCGTGTGGCCCCGGACGGACGTCGCACAATCATCGCAATGTCCGTCTTTTTGTCTGCGACCATCGCCAGCATATGAAGGGCGGAGCCTTCAGCGGCGATGACCTTTTTTGCCGCCCGATAGGTCGCGACCTGATGGCGTATGTCATGTTTTTCAGGGTGATAGATGGTATAGCCTTGCGCGCTCAACTGCGCTTCCAACTCGGCCTCACCGATCAGATTTCCGCGTCCGGCGGGGAGATTGTTGCGGCTGATATAGAGCTTTTCAGGGCCGTCCGCTTTGACGTTCTTTGCAAATCGATTGGCAAAGGTGGCGCGAAATGCATCGGTGCCTTCGATCATTGATCCAAGGCCAAACCCCTGTCCGGGAACGATAAGGCGTTCGACCTGTTCGGGGGCCGTGGCACAGACAACCGGCACATCCACGCCCATCAATTTGATGAAGTCTCTCTGGAAATCTAGGATTTTTTCGCCGTCGCGCGGGCGTTTGGGGATAAAGAGAATGCCGTCGATGTCTTCCTTGAGGCTGTCCAGCGCCCAAAGCCGTGCGCTGCTTTCCAGCAAAAAATGCCCGAAATGCATCCAGAGCACACCGCCCCAAAGCCATGTGCCCTTACGGGTGGCAAGTTTGCCCTTCGGCATCTGCGGCGCGATTGTGCGCGCACGTCCATCCCGCCAGAGCGCACCGCCGGAATGGTATGCGCCATCCGCGCTCAGAATGCCCGCCGGTTGAACGGCATTCTGCTCAAGGGCGGGCACCACAATGGCGTTTTCAAGCGTGTTGATTTCTGTTGTCCATGCATCGCCTGGCACGGGCGCGCGCAAGCTGGCATCCTGAACACAGGTCCAGACCTGGCGTGTGCAATGATCAGGGACTTTGGCAAATCCCGCGCGTTCGATAATGGATTTGCATTCCTTCATGCCCTCCTTGCCATAAGCCAAAGGATGGAATTCGATCACGATGGCGCGCACCCCTTTGAGTGAAGCATGGCGCAGGAAATCCAGTTCACCGCCTTCGATGTCCATCAACAGCACATCAGGGGCGAAGTCTTTGTGAACCTTGGCATAATCGGCTGTCGGTACGTCTACACGGGTGGTTTCGCGGCTGTCGGAATCAATAAGGGACGAGCCGAGATACGAGTTGCGGATGTGAAAGGCCATGGTTTCGGGCGCGTCTGGCGCACTGATCAAAACCTCGTTGCGGACTTCGATTTTGGTGCTGAGACGGTTCAGTTTGTAGAGCGCGTTGATGTGCTCAATCAGTTGCGGGTTGGCCTCGAATGACATGACTTTCTTGGGATTGGCGTTCTTGGCCACAATCGCCCCGACAATGCCAAGGCCCGCACCCAGTTCAAGCACCTTGTCGCCTGTTCGCACAACCTCAAGCGCACCGGCGATTTCCTGACCCTCATAGCGCGCGGCATTGATCCGTTCGATCCGCATCGGGGTCAATAGCGGGCTATCGGGGACCTTAACGCCATGACATTCGGCCACATGTTTGACGGCAACCTGCTTGGAAGCTGTTTTTTTGGGTTTTGCTGTCTTGCTCGTCATGACGATTGTCTCCGTTTTGGAAACACTACCGTTGCCATGTTTCTACGCCAATAGAATTGCGGATCAATGCCGATGCTTGGCTGTCAGTCGAGTCTTTGCCGCAACACCGTTTGGGCCGCTGCGATGGCTGGACGTGCGCGCCGCCTTGGTGCATAACGCAAGGCAAGCGAGAGCGGAGAATATCATGGGCATTTTGAACACAATCTTCCGGGCACTGACGTGGTGGGATGGGGGCACGTTGAACACGCGGCTGTGGAGCTGGCGTCATGGTGTGAAAGTGGGCGAAGACGATCAGGGTAACACCTATTTTCGCAATGCCGATAACACCCGCCGTTGGGTGATGTTTAACGGTGAAATGGAAGCCAGCCGGGTGAGCCCTGATTGGCATGGCTGGTTGCACCACACGTGGGACGAGCCACCCACTGACAAGCCGCTGACCCATAAATCATGGGAAAAGCCGCATGTGGAAAACATGACCGGAACGGTGAAGGCTTATGCGCCTGAGGGGTCCATCCGTCATGACAACCCCAAAGACCGTTCCGATTACGAGGCATGGTCACCAGAGTGAAGCAAATCATGCTGAAGTCTTTGATTGTCTCGTCGTTGTTGGCAGGGCCTGTGGCGGCTCAACAGGTAACAAACGCGCCGGGTGGCGTGTTACGCGCGCTGGATAAAACCTCGGGTCAAACCACAGATCTTGACATGCGGGCAGGCGAGGCGCGTCGTTTGGGATCCTTGCAGATCGTGATGAACGAATGCCGGTATCCGGCGGGCAATCCTTCGGGCAATGCCTACGCCGAGTTGGAAATTTCCGAGACGGGCAAAGAAGGTGTGCTTTTTTCCGGTTGGATGATCGCCTCTGCGCCAGCGCTTTCGGCCCTGGAACATCAGCGTTACGATGTTTGGGTCATCCGCTGTACCACCTGATTTAGCGGCAGGGTTTCTACAGATGTGAACGCGGCGGGCTGCGCCTTGGCGCGCTCAAGCCTTGCATGATAGCTGCGACGGGTGATTTCCTTGGCCCCAAGTGACGCCAAGTGATCCGTCAGAAACTGCGTATCAAACAGCGTAAAGCCCGCGCGGTTCAAATGATCCACAAGAGCGGCCAGCGCCATTTTGGATGCATTGGTGCGACGCGAAAACATGCTTTCGCCAAAAAACGCGGTCCCGAGTGTCACGCCGTAGACCCCACCAACAAGGGTCTCGCCCTCCCACAACTCCATTGAATGGGCATGACCCATGGCGTGTAGGGCGCTATAAAGTTGGGTGATTTCGGCGTTGATCCAAGTGTCTGCGCGATCTGCACAGGCCGTGACAACTGCGTCAAAATCCGTGTTCACCCGTACATCAAAGGCACAGCGCCGCAGCGCGCGGGCCAACGAGCGGGAGATGTGAAACCCATCCAACGGCATCACGCCGCGCCTTTCGGGGTCGACCCAGAAAATCTCGGTATCATCGCGGTGCTCTGCCATCGGAAAAATTCCGATGGCATAAGCGTGTAACAACAACTCCGGCGTCAGTTCAGACATCGGCCCTCAGGCATTGCCCATATGGGTTTCCAGCCAAAGCTCAAGCCAGTGGATGTTATAGTTTCCGGTGTGGATCGCTTCTTCCTGCATCAGTGCATGAAACAGCGGCACAGTGGTATCGACACCATCGACAATCAACTCGCCCAAGGCGCGGCCAAGCCGCGCAAGCGCTTCGGGGCGGTCACGGCCATGCACAATCAATTTGCCAATCAGGCTGTCGTAATAGGGTGGGATGCGATAGCCGTCATACAATGCGGAATCCATCCGAACGCCCAATCCACCCGGTGCGTGATATTGGGTAATGCGGCCCGGACAGGGGGTAAAGTTCGGCAGCTTTTCGGCATTGATGCGCACTTCGATAGAGTGACCGTTGATAACGAGGTTCTCTTGGGTGAAGGACATTTCCATGCCACTGGCGACGCGAATTTGCTCGCGCACCAGATCAACGCCAAAGATCGCTTCGGTAACGGGATGTTCCACCTGCAAGCGGGTGTTCATCTCGATGAAATAAAACTCACCGTTCTCATAAAGAAATTCGATTGTCCCTGCGCCGATATAGTTGATGTCAGCCATTGCATCCGCACAGACCTTGCCGATGCGCGCGCGTTCCTCGGCGCTGATCGCGGGACCAGGGGCTTCCTCGAACACCTTTTGGTGACGGCGTTGCAAGGAGCAGTCGCGCTCGCCCAGATGCACAGCACGGCCCTTACCATCCCCGAAAACCTGAATTTCAATGTGGCGGGGCGTGGTGAGATATTTCTCGATATAGACTTCGTCATTGCCGAAATTTGACAGACCCTCAGCGCGTGCCGTGTGAAATGCACGCTCCATGTCCTTGGCGGTGCCCGCAACCTTCATGCCTTTACCACCGCCGCCAGCGGTGGCTTTGATGATCACAGGATAGCCCATTTCGGTGCCAATTGCCTTGGCTTCTTCAAGGGTGGCAACACCGCCCGCAGAACCGGGAACACAAGGCACGCCAAGCTTTTTCATCGTGTCTTTGGCAGTGATCTTGTCGCCCATGATGCGGATATGTTCGGCGGTGGGGCCAATGAAGGTCAGCCCGTGATCCTCAACCACCTGCACAAAGGCGGCATTTTCGGAGAGGAAACCATAACCGGGGTGGATCGCTTCGGCACCGGTGATCTCGCAAGCGGCGATGATCGCGGGGATCGACAGATAGGATTGCGCGGATGAGGGCGGACCGACACAGACAGATTCGTCCGCCATACGCACATGCATCGCGTCACTGTCAGCAGTGGAATGCACCGCGACAGATTGGATGCCCATTTCGCGCGCAGCCCGAACAACACGCAGGGCGATTTCGCCGCGATTGGCAATGAGGATTTTTTTAAACATAACGCCCGCCTTATTCGATGATGACAAGCGGTGCGCCAAATTCAACCGCATCGCCGTCACCGACCATGATGCGCTTGATCGTGCCGGAACGCGGAGCGGGGATGTGGTTCATCGTTTTCATGGCTTCAACGATCAGCAGGGTATCACCCTCGGAAACGGTTGCTCCCACGGTGATAAAGGCCGGCGAGGTTGGCTCGGCCTGCATGTAAACGGTGCCGACCATCGGTGAAGTTACCGCACCCGGATGGTTCGCCGGATCCGTTTCGCCGTCCGTCGGAGCGGCCAATGCGGCGGGCGCGGCGGCTGCCATTGCAACAGGGGCGGCCATCTGCATCGGCGCGCCGGGGGCCATAATTTGCTGCGGTGGTTTGCGGCTGACACGCACGTTCAGGCTGTCGTCCTCGCCGTAATCACGTTTGACCTGAAGTTCGGTCAGATCATTTTCATTCAAAAGCTCGGCCAGCGCCCGGATGAATGCCACATCCGCGTCATGGGTGTTTTTTGTCATATTTTCCTCGACGTATCCCTAGGTCCGGCGGTTTATCCCGTCGTGACGTTGGCTGTGCTTATAAGCCAACAGTCAAGCCATGAAAACCCGCCAGTTGTTTGTCCTGCCTGTGGCATGCATGTTGTGATTTCAAGGAGTAATAAAATGAACTTGTCTCATTGGCTGATCCGCACCGCTGCCCTTGCGCCTTCGCGTCCTGCGCTGTTTTCCGGCGCGCGGATGGTCGCGGATTATGCAGGATTCGAGGCACAGGCACGCAGGGTGGCAGGATGGTTGCAGGGGCAGGGTGTTGCGCCCGGAGACCGCGTTGCGATCTATATGAAGAATGCGCCGGAGTATCTGATTGTACTGTACGGCATCTGGATCGCGGGCGCAGCGGTGGTGCCGGTCAACGCCAAGCTACACGGGCGTGAAGCGGCTTTTATCCTGGCGGACGCCGGGGCAAAGTTGGTTTTTGCTTCGGCGAAGGAGGCTGATGCCCTGGCCAAGAGAGATGCTTCTGTGCAGGTCATTGATGTGGATGGGCCTGCCTTTGCTCATGTCCTTAAATCCCCTCCTTGCGAGGAGGTCATTTCACGGGGACGCGATGATCTGGCGTGGCTTTTCTACACGTCCGGCACTACGGGTCAGCCCAAGGGGGTGATCATCACCCACGGCATGCTGATGTCGATGGCGCTGAGTTATGAAATCGATGTGGATCAAGTTCGCAGTGATGATGCCGCCATCTATGCCGCCCCGCTCAGCCACGGTGCAGGGCTTTATAATCTGATGCATGTCCGTACGGGTGCGCGCCATGTCTGTCCGGCTTCGGGCGGGTTTGACGCGGATGAAATCCTGTCGTTGGCGGCGGAGTTTGGATCGGTGCATATGTTTGCGGCTCCTACCATGGTCAAACGGTTGACCGAAGGAGCCAAGATGGCAGGGTTGCGGGGCGAAGGGCTGCGCACAATTGTTTATGGCGGGGGGCCGATGTACCGCGCTGATATTATCAAAGCATCCGACTGGTTTGGCCCGATATTCACCCAGATCTACGGACAGGGCGAATGCCCGATGGCGGTGACAGCCTTGTCGCGCGCGGATGTGATGGAGCGTACCGGAGCGGATTGGGAAAGCAGATTGGCATCGGTAGGGCGGGCGCAATCAGCCGTGGAGGTCCAGATCGGTGGACCGGATGGTAATGCGCTTCCAATGGGCGCAGAGGGAGAGATCATGGTGCGCGGATCAGTTGTGATGCCGGGCTATTGGCGCAATCCCCAAGCCACGGCAAAGGCGCTTCGGGATGGCTGGTTGATGACAGGGGATGTGGGCAGCCTGGACGCTGCGGGGTATCTGACGCTGAAGGACCGCAGCAAGGATGTGATTATTACTGGCGGTTCAAATGTCTATCCGCGCGAGGTGGAGGAGGTATTGTTGATGCATGAGGGGCTGCGCGAGGTGTCTGTTGTGGGACGTGCGCATCCTGAATGGGGTGAGGAAGTGGTTGCCTTTGTTGTGGGGGACGCCACGGACGTGGATCTGGACCAGCTTTGTCTGGACAATATCGCGCGCTTCAAACGGCCCAAGGTGTATATCCGGCTGGATGAATTGCCCAAGAACAACTATGGCAAAGTGCTGAAGACTGAATTGCGGGCACTATTGTAGCGGCGTGATATCGGGTACTTTCAAAAAAAAACAGATATCCCGCCGCGAGTCATTGTGCTTAGATCGCGAGGTATTCCGCGCGCAGTTCAGCGTTGTCGAGCACTTCCTGCGCGGTGCCGTCAAAGACAATCCCGCCTGTATCAAGGATCACCGCACGGTCCGCCAGCTTGAGGGCGCGCACCGCGTTTTGCTCCACCAGAATCGTGGTGATGCCCTGTTCTTTGATGATGCCAAGTGTCTTTTCGATCTCATCCACAATCACCGGGGCCAAACCTTCGTATGGCTCATCCAGCAACAGAACCTTGATATCGCGGGCCAATGCGCGCGCAATCGCCAACATCTGCTGCTCACCACCTGAAAGTGTAATGCCGTCTTGTGATTTACGTTCGCCCAGCCGCGGGAAGAGGTCATACAGACGCTCCAGCGACCAACCAACGGGCGGCGCAATCTGCGCCAGCTTGAGGTTTTCTTCGACGGTCAGGCCGGGGATGATACTGCGGTCTTCGGGGACAAGGCCCAGACCAGCCTGAGACGCTTCATGCGACTTCATCTTGTGCAACGGTTGATGGTCCAGCCAAATTTCGCCTTTATGAACCTCGGGCGAAGACATCCGCGCAATGGCGCGCAGGGTTGACGTCTTGCCCGCCCCGTTGCGGCCCAGAAGCGCGAGGATCTCGCCTTCGTGCACGTTAAAGCTGATACCTTGCACGATGTAGCTTTCGCCGTAGTAGGCCTCAAGATCCCAGACCGAAAGAAAGGCAGGTGCGGTTGACGCGTGATTGGCGTTCTTGGGGGAAGGAACTGTGTTCATTGTATTTTCCTCGCAGAGGCAGCAGGGCGAACCCCGTAGGGCGGATGACGGTATTGTGGGGTCTCACCCAAATTATGCAACTTCCTGGGTCTCGCCCAGATAGGCTTCGCGGACCTTTGGATGGCCTTTGATCTTGTCTGGTGTGTCTTCGACCAAGGGTGTGCCCTGAGCCAGCACCGTGATCCGATCCGCCAGCGAAAACACCACATGCATGTCATGTTCGATGATGGCGATGGTGATATCGCGCTCTTCCTTGATCTGTTTGAGCAGGTCGATGGTGTTGTTGGTATCGGCGCGCGCCATGCCCGCTGTGGGTTCGTCAAGCAAAAGCAAACGTGGCTCTTGGGCCAGACACATCGCAATCTCAAGGCGGCGCTTGTCGCCGCGTGACATCGAGGACGCCAGCATGTCGCGTTTGTCGATCAGGTTCATTTCTTCGAGCATATGCTCAGCTTTGCCGATGATGTCTTTTTCATCCGCAATGCTTTCGATGGCATGCATGCGGAACGATCCATCACGTTTTGCAAAGCAGGGGATCAACATGTTTTCCATCACGTTCAGGTCGGCAAAGATTTCGGGTGTTTGGAACACGCGGGAGATGCCCATCTGGTTGATCTCATAAGGTTTGCGCCCCAGCACCGATTGCCCGTCAAACATCACCGATCCGGTATCCGGGATCAACTTGCCGACCAGAACGTTCAGCAGCGTGGATTTACCCGCCCCGTTTGGCCCGATGATCGCGTGACAAGTGTTTTCTTCGATATTGAGGTTCACATCGCCCAAGGCCTGAAGACCTCCGAACCGCTTGCCTACATTTTTAACTTCGAGAATAGCCATGATGCTTTTCCTTATTCTGCAGGCGTTTGGGTGGCGTCGGTGGTGGTGTCCGCAGGTTTTTTACCACGGAACAACCTGGCGATACGTTGACCACCCTCGACCAAACCACCGGGCAGGAAGATCACAACCAGCATGAACAACAGGCCAAGCGTCAGGTGCCAGCCTTTGCCGACAAAGGGATGCACGATGGTGACCATGAAATCCTCAAGCCCGTCGGGCAGGAAGGAGAACCAGCCGTGCAGAACGTTGTCGTTGATCTTGGCAAAGATATTCTCGAAGTACTTGATGAAACCCGCGCCCAGCACGGGACCGATCAAGGTGCCTGCGCCGCCGAGGATGGTCATCAGAACCACTTCGCCTGAGGCTGTCCATTGCATCCGCTCGGCACCGGCAAGAGGGTCCATAGAAGCCATGAGGCCACCGGCCAGACCCGCATACATGCCAGAGATCACAAAAGCCGCCAGCGTATAGGGTTTGGTGTTCAGACCGGTATAGTTCATCCGCTGTTGGTTGGATTTTACAGCGCGCAGCATCAGGCCAAACGGCGAGCGGAAGATGCGAATGGCAAGATAGAACATCGCGATCAGCACCAGCGCACAGAAGTAATAGCCAAAGTTGAAGTCAAAGCTCCAGCCGCCAGCGTCCAACGTATAGGTCGACTGGATTGGTTGTCCAAAGAGGTGCGGGATGTTCGGCTTGTCCACGGAATGAAAGAACTGCGGATCGGAGTTATAGACCTGCAAGCCTGTCTCGCCATTGGTGATCGGAGTGCCGACAAACCGGCCAATCAGGTCGGAATAGGCGATGGCAAACAGCATCTGTGCAAACGCCAGTGTCAGGATCGAAAAGTAGATACCTGAGCGGCGCAACGAGATAAATCCGATAAGCAGTGCGAACATCGCAGAGACAATGACCGCGAGGAACATGCCGGGGATGATGTTGTAGCCCAAAAGCTTGAACATCCAGACCGCCGAATATGACCCAATCCCGAGAAAGGCGGCGTGGCCGAAGGAGAGGTATCCGGTTAGGCCAAACAGCAGGTTAAACCCGACCGCAAAGATGGCAAAGATCACAAAGCGTTGCATCAGGTCGGGATAACCCGCGTTGAACTGTGCCATGGCTGAATCGGCGGGAAAGGGGTTCAGAAGGAAAGGGGCGAAAAGCGCAAGGCCGGCAACAACAAGCAGCAAGCCTGTGTCTCTTTTGTTAAGTCCAAGCATGTTCTATTCCTCCATCACACCCTTGCGACCCATCAGGCCACGGGGCCGGGTCAGCAAGATGATGATTGCCACAAGGTAAATGATGATCTGGTCGATGCCGGGAAAGATCGCCTTGATCTCGTTCATCGAGGCAAAGCTTTCGAGAATGCCCAGCATAAAGCCCGCCAGCACCGCACCGGGCAGAGAGCCCATGCCGCCGACAACCACAACCACAAAGCTGAGCACCAGAAAGTCCATGCCCATATGATAGTTGGGCGAGTTGATCGGGGCATACATGACACCTGCCAATCCCGCGACCGCAGCCGCAATGCCGAACATGATGGTAAATCGTTTGTCGATGTCGATGCCCAGCAGGCCCACGGTTTCACGGTCCGCCATACCGGCGCGTACAACCATGCCGAAAGTGGTAAATTGCAGGAAGGCAAAGACCGCGCTGATGATCAGGGCCGAGAAGCCGAAGTAGACCAAGCGCCAGTAAGGATAGGCCAATGAGACGTCGAGACCAAATAGCGCGCCAAAATCAAGGCTGCCGCTGAAAGCGCCCGGTGCCGGGGTGGGGATCGGGTTGGCACCGTAAAAGTATTTGATGACCTCTTGCAGGACGATGGCCAAACCGAAGGTCACAAGGATCTGATCCGCATGGGGACGTTTGTAGAAATGCTTGATCAACCCGCGTTCCATCGCATAACCGATGAAAAGCATCACGGGGATCGCAAAAACGATGGCAATTGGCACGGACCAATTGATGATCGAAGTACCGACCTCTGGTCCGAACCAGTGCTCGACATAAGGGGTCTGGACCTTGAGCGGATTGCCCAGAAAATCCTTTTGTGTTGGATCAATGGATGTGGAACTGATCGACAGGATACGCTGCACCGTGACGGCGCAGAATGAACCGATCATGAAAAGCGCACCATGGGCGAAGTTCACGACACCAAGGGTGCCGAAAATCAGCGTCAGACCAAGGGCAATCAACGCATAGGCGGATCCCTTGTCGAGGCCGTTGAGAATTTGAAGAAG
>RCMY010005381.1_pt1 | contig 10879 bp, 13 predicted proteins | sample 2041341 | NCBI WGS metagenome assembly RCMY01 (sample SAMN09708234, study PRJNA481090) | Marine sediment metagenome, whole genome shotgun sequencing project.
TACGTCGCTGCCGCTCATCCCCTACGTCGCTGCCGCTCATCCCCTACGTCGCTGCCGCTCATCCCCTACGTCGCTGCCGCTCATCCCGTACGTCGCTGCCGCTCATCCCATGCGCATGACAGGCCGAACCTGACGGCAGACTGTAGGCCGTGCCCTTCGCGGGCCGAATCGGCAGTCAATGGGGACCGCTTACCGACAGCTCGACCGGGAGACCCGAATGCGCCGTACCAAGATCGTTGCCACGATCGGACCTGCCTCCGATTCACCGGAGATGCTCAAGAAGATGATCGATGCGGGCATGGACGTCGCTCGAATCGGGCTGGCCCATGGCACCCTCGACGAGCATCTCGCGACGTACAACCGCATTCGCAAGGTCGCTGCCGACCTGGGCTCTGAGATCGGCATCCTCGCCGATCTTCCCGGTCCCAAGGTTCGCTGTGCGCCGTTCCCCGAGGGCGGTGCCGTGCTGGTCGACGGCCACACCGTCCGCTTCACCGCCGGCGAGAAGTCGAGCAGCTCCGAGGTGATCAGCGCCGACTACGACGGTCTGGTCTCCGACATCGACATCGGCGACCAACTGGCACTGGGCGACGGCAACATCGTGTTCACCGTCCAGGACAAGACCGCCAGCGAGCTGCATGCGATCGTGATCCGGGGCGGTCTCGCACAGGGGCGACCCGGGCTGCAGGTTCCATCCGAACGTCTTCGCATCTCGACACCCACCAGCGAGGACTTCAGGATGGCCGACGCCTTCGTCGAGGCCGGCGTCGACATGCTCGCCATCTCGTTCGTCCGCAGTGCGCACGATGTGCGCAGTCTCGGTGTCGAGGCTGCGCCGCGTGGGCCGCTCGTGATCGCCAAGATCGAAACCAAGGCTGCGGTCGACAATCTCGAAGGCATCATCGAAGCATCGGGCGCCGTCATGGTGGCTCGCGGCGATCTCGGCATCGACTTCCCGCTGTCGGAGCTCCCCCACCTCCAGAAACACATCATTCGGCGTTGTGTGGCGCTTGGTCGCCCCGTCATCACCGCAACACAGATGCTCGAGAGCATGGTGTACGCACCGGCGCCGACTCGTGCAGAGGCGTCAGATGTCGCCAACGCCGTGTTCGATGGATCCAGTGCCGTCATGCTGTCCGGCGAAACGGCGATCGGTGTCGATCCGGTCAACGCCGTCCGCACGATGTGCGAGATCGCCCTTCGGGCAGACGAGAGCTTCGATCACAGCGACTGGGCCGAAGGCATCAGCGCCATCCGGGAGGGTGATGCGTCGACCGACTTCGGTTCGGTCACCACCGACTCGCTGACGTTGGCCGCCTGCAACATCGCAGAGCAGGTCGGCGCTCAGGCCATCTTGTGCCTCTCCAAGACCGGCTACACCGTGCGATCGGTCAACCGATTCCGTCCCCCGACGCGGATCCTCAGCTTCTCCCCCGACGTCCGTGCCACCCGCCAGCTCTCACTGAGCTGGGGCACCGAGGCCGTCGTCACCGAATTGCGCACCGATCCATGGGAGCTGATCACCGACGCCATCGGGCTGGCGGCGTCTCACTTCGGGTGCGAACCGGGCGACAAGGTCGTGGTGATCTCGGGCCAGTCCAACGTGGCGCGGGCAACCGACACCCTGCGAGTGATGCGTATCCCCTGATTCGCAGGCGGCCGACGCGCGGACCACTACGATCGTGGCAGTGTCGACCAAGCCGAGCACCATCTCCGAGGAATCCGTCGAAGCACTGCTCGGGGATCTCCGCTACGTGGTGGACATGTGCGAGGCCCACGAGTGGCGTGTGCTGGCCGCCGAGGTCCTGAAGCACCACAGCCCCCCGATCGACGAGGAATTGCTGTCAGCGCACTTCCAGAGGCTCCAGCTGGCGTGTCGGACCATGCTCGAGGCCATGCTCGGCACCGACGAAGCCGCCGTGCGCACCGCAGCCCAAGAGCTCCGCGTATACACCTGACCGATTGGGGTGCGGCGAAGTTCACGAACACCGATTCGGCGCCGATCGTGTTCTCGTGGACATGACCAAGACCCGAATTCGGATTCTTGCCGCAGTGGGCAGCCTCGTTGCCCTCGCGGCCGTGGTAGCGCTGACGCTCGCCAGCCGCGACGACACGACCATCGTCGCCGCCGGCGAAGTGGACGAATCGACCACGACGACGGTGGCCCGAGTGGCCGACGCGCCGACATCGACGCTCGGCTCGACTGCCCCCGACACGACGCCGGCGTCGACCCTCCTCGAGGACAGCGGAGTCGACGAGACCGACTGCCAGCCACCAGGAGAACGCCCCAACGACGCTTCGTGTTTCGACCCCACCGGACTCGAGGCAAGGCTGATCGCCGAGCTCGTCAACGGAGTTCGGCTGGTCCGATACGCCGAACCCACCGAGGTCGACTGCGCCGCTGGAACGCTGGTGGCCGAGTCAGACGATGCCATCCTCGCCGTCTACGACACAGCGTTCGCCGGAGGCATCCGAGCGATTCCGAGTATGTACGGACCGACGGTCCTCATCGGCTCGTGCGAGGAATGGATCGAGTGGGTCGCGTTCTACGACGAGCCGTCCGGCCCGTCAGCAGCACCGACCATCACTGCCCACGAGCTCCCCGACGACGTCTACTTCTCGTGGGACTTCGCCTGGGTCGGCCTGACCGGGTACCTCGGCGGAACGGCATGGTTCTCGGACGGCGCAAGCCCGGCCACGACAGCCTCGGTCGTCATCGACGCATCCGACGGCTCGATCCAACGAGCTGACGACGCCTTCGGGACGCGCTCGCCCCGGGCGCCAGACGGATTCGATCTCCTGATCCCCGATGGTTGGCAGCCGGTCGAATCCGCCGAACCAGCACTCGAGATCGTGTTGCCGGACTCGGGCTCGCGTCTCCGGGTCGAAGCTGAACAACTGCCGGTGGGCTCGGGCGCCACGGCCCGTGAAGACGAGACCGTCGACTCTGTGGTCGGCATCGACGTCAGGGTGTGGGAAGAGACCGACGGCGTCCATCCATCGAAGTGGGCAAGCGGGACCGAGACCCGATTCGTGTCCACGGCGTCGACTCGCTGGGTTCGAGAGATCGAGCTGGAAGACCGATTCGTGAGCATCGAGGTCGAGGTTCCGGGCGGAGCGAGCCGCGGCGAAATTCTCTTCGTGCTCTACATGCTCGACCAAGTCCGGGTCTTCTACGAGGTCGGCTGACCGGTCGGCGGTCCTCGTTCCACTTTGCTGGTAGGTCCTGACCGCCGACAGGGAATCGAACCCTGATCATCGAGTGACCAACTCAGCGGACAGCACCCACCAGCAAGTGTTCGGTCGTGACCGGCGCTTGGTCACGACTCCATCGTGACGGTGATCTCGAGGACCGGCGTCGGGGAAACCCCCAGTCCAGGGGGAACACAACCGGGGTGGTGCCCACCCGTGGTTTCGAGGGGGCCACCGGCGCTGCCCAGCTGCGGAGGCGAACACATCCGGCCGAGCGGGGCCAACGAAGTCGAACTGATTCCGCGCCGCCCGAACCTCGGCCCGAGGGCTCGGCGAGCCGCTTCCCAGTTGCCCTCAATCATTCGTGGATCTGAGCCGACAAGTGTGGGGTGAAACCTCTCCGTTGGCTCGTCATGTTCATGTGAATCGTGTTGCTAGGTTCGACCACCGCCACTTCGGTTGGGGCTGTCGACGGCACCGAGCCGGTGTCGACTGTCGCTGGCGGCAACGGCTACGGGTCAGCCGACAACCAACTCAACGGCGCGACCAAAGTCGACGTTGGCAGCGACGGCAGCCTCTACATCGCCGACACGAACAACCATCGGGTCCAGAAGGTCGCCACGGATGGAACTATCTCCACGGTCGCCGGCGGCAACGGCCCGGGATCAGCCAACAACCAACTGTCAGGCCCATTCGGGATTACGTTCGGCAATGACGGCAGCCTCTACATCGCCGACACGTACAACCATCGAGTCCAGAAGGTCACCACCGACGGGACCGTCACCACCGTCGCAGGCGGCAACGGCCCGGGATCAGCCAACCTGAATGCAGAATCTCAACGTCTGGCGAATCGGTGACGGAGGTCCTTCTTCGAACGGGTTCTTTCGGGCCACCGGCGCTGCCTAGCTGCGATCAGTAGTCTGCGGCTATGACGACCCTCGTGCTGACCGTGATCGGTGACGACCGATCGGGTTTGGTCGATGCGTTGTCTGGCGTCGTCGCTGATCATGGGGGGAACTGGGACCGCAGCCAGATGGCTCGCCTTGGTGGCAAGTTCGCCGGCATCGTGATGATCACAGTTCCCGATCGGTCAGCCTCGGCTCTTCTGGTCGCTTTGGAGCCGCTCGAACACGATGGGCTGCTCGACATCACGGTCGAGACTGCACATCTCGATCAGGAGTTTGGGCCGTCGACCGAGTTGGTGCTCGAGCTGGTAGGACTCGATCGTCCCGGAATCATTCACGATGTGTCGCACGCCTTGGCCTCCCAGCAGGTGAGCATCGAGGAGCTGCAGACCGAGACGGCGAGCGCACCGATGGGCGGCGGCACGCTGTTTCGAGCGTCGGCTCGCCTCCGCGCCCCTGCCACGACTTCGATCGACGAGTTGCGTTCGGTGCTCGACGATCTTGCCAGCGAGCTGTTCTTCGACGTCGACCTGACTGAAGAAGCAGGCCACTAGCGCTGCCGTCGTCGATCGGCCCTCGTGGCGCTGAGGGTCTGGTCAGATCGACACCGTCGCAGCGAAGACAAACTGCGCGGCGTAGTACAGCGGAAGACCCCACAGCCGGTTGAGCGGTCCCGGGGCCACGAAGCGGTCGCGGGCGACAGCGAGGTCAGAGCAGAGGAACATGACGGCGGCAGCGACGATTCGGCCGTCTTGTTCGAAGACGACCGTCCCGATCGCCATCGCCACCATCGCGGAGATCACGGCCACGTAAGCGGCGACGGGAGGCTGCATTTTGGATGAGACATGCGGCCACAGCCAGCGGATGACCAGGAACGCTGGACCGCTCAGTGCGAGCAGCGCGATGATTGCAGCGCCGCCATCGACACTGCGGGTGGCGAACGCAGCAACGTAGGCGACATGGCCGAGGAGGAAGCTTCCGAGCCCGACGAGAAACAGCTTCGACGACCTCGAGAGGAGCGCCACATCGCCGACTGCCGAGAGGGCAAGCCCGGCGAGCACCCACCTCCCGTACCCGGTCTCGATGGCGCCGCCCAGCAACGCAACGGCGATGAAGCACGCGGAAGCCGCTGGTTTCGCTGCGAGCCGCAATTGGTTCCCTCGCAACTCCGACCACACGAGCGCAGCGACCGATATGGCACCGAGCGCTGTGATCGTGAGCATGCAGCCACTGTCGCGCAACGTGGGGTCTCCGCTGGTGGATGAACGGCGAGACCACGACAGCGAGAAGGCGAAATGGTGACCACTGAGCGGGTCTCTTCAGTCAGGCCGCCATCGGCTGCTGGTTGGCCTCGAGCCGGATTTCGTAGCGGTCGGGAACTCCGGTGCTTTCAGCGAATCCCATGCGATGCAGGTACTTGGCGTGGTCAGAGTTCGAGGCAACAGCCCACACGCACGTTGGCGCGATGCCGGTCAAGAGATCGGAGTCGGATGAGTAGACGTAGCTGCCGATCTTGAAGTCTCGATACTGGGGGATGACGAAATCGAGTTGCACCTCGAACGTGCCATCGTCGCGCGGCCGTCCGATGAGGAGGCCGGCGGGGACCATGTCGCGCAGGATGAATGCCGTGACTTGCGCTTCGCTCGGCTCGTAGACGAAATCGGGCTGGAATCGTCCTTGGATTTCCTCACGGTAGAACTCGAGAAAGTCGAGGAGATACTCGGATCCCGGAAGCACGTGCAGCACGCGGAAGACCTCATTCTTGTGACGAATCAGCTGACTCAGATACCAGCCATGGATCCCGGCCGCGATGATGTTGACGATGGCGATGGGATAGGCGCTGATGGCGATCGCATAGACCAGGAACGTGAGTGAGCCGGCGAGCCCGATCACCCGCAGCCGCAGGATCGACTTCTGCGTGATCGAGACGACGATCAGCGCCGACGCGCAATAGCCGACGACCTCGAGCGCAATATTGGTTTCCATCGCCCAGACGCTACGGCAGCTCCTCCGCTCTGAGCTCAGCGAAGCTGGCGAGCCTCGGCCTCACGTAGGCGCTCGTGCAGCCGATTTCGCAGCTCGTCGGAGTTCGCCTCGACGAACTCGCGGCGGTTGCGCTTCACCGTCGCTGCGCCGGCCGCGGTCCCCACAGCGGCAACGCCGACGATGCCGGCCAGACCAACCCACTTCCACAATCCCATCGATCACTACCATACGGTCCACGATGACCGGCCCCGAGCATGCGACAACGACCTTCGACGAGGCAGCAGGACTCGCACGGACGGGCGACGTTTGGCTGTTCCGAGGAAAGTCGACAGCAGATCGGGCCATCAGGGCCTTCACCAACAGCCCGGTGAACCACGTCGGCATGGTCCTCGCGTTCGACGATCTCCCGCCGCTGCTGTGGCACGCCGAACTCGGCCGCACGATTCCAGACGTGTGGGCGGGCGTCAGCCATCGCGGCACCCAACTCCACCGTCTCGCCGACGCCGCAGGGCAGTGGCACCACCGCTACGGCCAGGCAGCGTGGATGCGCCCGATCGACATCGACGTCACCACCGAGATGGAAGACTCGATCATCCAGACCGTGGCCGAGCTCAACGGGCGGACCTTTCCGGGCACGCGATCGCTCGTCGGCGGATGGGTCAAAGGACGGGTCAAGCGAAACGCCGGCCTGGAGCAGCTCTTCTGCGCCGAGGTCGTCGCTATCACCTACGAGCGCATGGGCCTGCTCGAGTCCACTCGTCCGCCGAACTGGTACGACCCCGGAAAGTTCTGGAGCGGTGACCGACTCGAACTCAACGGCGCGACGCTCGGCCGCGAGATCGCAGTCACCGACATCCCACCCTTCGTGCTCGACACCTGACCCCCCCTGTGGGGTCGGAGCTCACACGTGGAAGTTTCGCCGCTAGGCGAAACTTGAAGGAACTCGAAGAGTTCCCGTGGGCCTGCTGGGGCTCGAACCCAGGACCGACGGATTATGAGTCCGCAAGCACCCAGCGGTTTGCTAGCTCGACGAAGGTGCAGGTCAGAGCCGACCCGTTGCGAGCGGAGTCGACACAATCCTCTGCTGTGAATTAGCCCAGTGAGCTCGCGACTGATCCATAGAAGCGAATGTCCCAACGCTGCCTCGGGACGACGTCAAAAAACTCTATGTATCCGCCCACTATGCGGATCTCGTACGGCTTCCCGATCAGGCCTGTGGCATCGTCGACGGTTGCGCTCATTCCGTTGTCGTTCAGTACCTGCCCATCCACGATGAGACTGCGGGCACCCGACCCACCGAGAAACTTGAAATTGCAGATGTCCCCCTCAAGAAAGAAGATAAACGACGGCCCCAGAAGCCAAGACCCGTCGTCTCGCTTTTCGGCGACCAGTGGCTGTTCGGCTTCGCAGAGGGACGGCTGTTCGCAATCGTCCGGATACTCACACTGTGGTGTGAACTGCGCGCTAGCGGCTTCGAGCTCGGTTGGAGCCCGCTCCTCGGCTGGCGAAGCATCGCTTTCGGCGCCAGCAGCAGCAACAACCTCGTCGGCGTCCACCAATGTCTGGGCCGCGACCACCGACGCTGTGAGGAACAGCCCGGCTACGACCCACAAGAACACCGCTCGCTTCGCCACGACCACTACCTCCACGTAGATCCCCGATCTTTCTAGCCAAGCTTGGGACGTCGTGCAAGCCGCCGTCACGAACGCTCCCGACTCATTTCCATGGATGTCGCAGTCGTTGATGCGGCTGGGAACGGCTTAGCTTTGTTGCATGCCAGAGCCGCTCGAGGCGCCGCGACCCCCGCGGATCGTTCCGTCGAAGCGCATCGCCGCGCTCTGGGTGTTGATCACGGTGGCTATCTGGGTTACTAGTGCTGGCTGGCTCGTCAACTCAGCGAGGGCAGATGCCCGTGCCGGAGAAGCAGCACTTCGATCCGTCGCTGACCTGTCCGATCCGACCGAAGTCGATTTGGACGAAGTCGCAGCCGCATTGTCGAGCGGTCGGCTCGACCTAGAGCGGGCTCAGAGTCGGCTCGAGTCCCCGCTTCTGCTGCCGCTGCGGCCGCTGCCCGTTGTCGGTCGCCAGATGGATTCAGCCCAGTCGCTGATCACGGTGACCGAGGACGTCGTGGCAGAGCTCGATCCGCTCGTCGCTCGCGCTCGCGACGTCCGCAACGATCCGAACGGAATCGATCGGGTCGGCTTTCTACACGAGGTCGCCGATCGTTTTGGCGCACTCGACGAGATCATCGAGAGCGCTGATCTCGGGCCAGACACGGAGCTGCTCCCGGCTTTGGCCGACGGCCGATTCGAATTGGGAACCAGATTGCTTGACCTCCAAGAGCAGGCTCGTCGGTACCGACTCATCGCGAGCGGCATGGCCCTTTTCTTGGACGGGAGCACGTACCTGCTGGCCGGGGCCAACAACGCCGAGATGCGGCTAGGGACCGGCATGTTCCTTTCGATCGGTCGGCTCGAGACATCCGATGGTGACTTCGAACTCCCGGGGCTAACTCCAGCCGCGGACTTCGTTCCCATCACCGGCGCCTCAGTGCTCGACCCCGATGTCGCACGAATGTGGGGCTTCACATCGGTCAGTTCCGATTTCCGCTCGATCGGCTACTCGGCACGTTTCGACGAACACCTCGCCCCACAGGCACTTGAACTCTGGCAATCATCGACAGGTGAGGAACTGGACGGTGTCCTCATGGTTGATCCGTTCGTGCTCGACGCCCTCCTCGGGGTCATCGGCGAGGTCGAGGTCGAAGGTCGGATCTTCCGCCAAGGCGAAGCACTGGACTACCTGCTGAGCGAACAGTATGCGGCATTCGATCCCGAAGAACTCGACGAACGCCGCGACGTGCTCTCACTCATGGCTGCCGCCGTCGTCGAGAAGTTGGAAACCACTGCCTGGGATCCGATCGATCTGCTTCGCCAGCTTGAGCCGGTCGCCAACGGCCGTCACATCATGGCCTACTCCGAAGATCCCGAACAACAGGCCGCCTGGCATGCAATGGGGGTCGACGGCTCGCTCACGGGCACTGAAACCGGCGTCTTCTTGTTGAACCACGGGGCCTCCAAACTTGACCCTGTTGTTCGGCTCGCCGTCGATGCCAACACGCGCGAGGTCGCCGACACGACAGTCGTAACCTACGAAGTATCCATCTCGAATGATGCGGCGCCGGGGCTGCCGGAGTACGTGGCGGGACCGTGGGACTCACTCGGTCTGCCCGAGTTCGGAACCTACCTGGGACGGATCGCCGTGTATGTGCCCGGCAGCGCCGACGACACAAGAACCGTGGCTGGCTTACCAGTCGACGCGTCAGGGCCCGACGGTCCGGTCCACCAGATCACTTCTCAGCTAATCGAGATCCCGCCAGGGACGACCCGGCGATTCCTGTTCGAGTACACGCTGCCGGCCGATGTCCAGGCGATCGACCTGCTCCCATCGGGACGATTCCCCGCAGCAGAATGGACCTGGAACACCGACACTTTCGATGACGCAAACGCCCGGACGATCGCGTTCGGTTCATAGAGGATCGGTTCCGGGCTCCCGATCAACCATTTCCCCCGCTGGTGGGCCTGCTGGGGCTCATGATCTCGGCCAACTTCTCCTTGCACGCCTGCGTGACGGCCATCCACCGGTGCGCTGCGAACGCCGTCAGATAGAGAATCGCTGCCCCACCTCCCTGGAGGAGGTTGGCATAGAGCCTCCGGCCCTGGTTGAGCGCAAGCCCGGTCCCGATCATGATGGCGCCGGCGGCCGCTGCCAGTCCGACCCGAGCGAGTGGACCGAACCAGCCCTGTTCGATGGAGTAGCGCAGCAGGAACGTGACACTGAGGATCACGAGGGCGAGGCCCGTCCGGAACAGGGTTCGTCCGGTCAGCAAGCTCTGAGAGGGTCTGGTTTCCATCTGGTGCTCCTGGTTCGTCGTATCAAGAGCGTCGCCGGTCTTAGGGTGACCCACTATCGGTGATATCCCTGGGATCCGGTCAGGGTGGCCTGATGGCCCAGCTCGCACGGGGCGTCAGGGAGGCGTCGGCTTCGGAACCCGTATCGCTATTGGACGCGAAACACCCATTCAAAGAAGCCGGGATCCGGCAGGCCGGTGATGGTGTCCCATTCGATCCGTACCTCATGGGTGCCAGGCGTCCACTCACTGAGATAGAGGCTGGTCGGGCTCGGTTGCCAGCGATACACGCCGGTTGCATCAACGAACTGGACCTCCTCGGTTGGAACCCGAAACCCATCCACGAAGATGGCCACGGCATAACCGATCTCGACGTCCACTTCGATGATCGCCTGTCTCAGCACGGCGTCGTTGGGGTTCGGACTCACCGATTCGAGTGGCCGTTCAAAGACGATCGGGTCTCCGCCGCCCCCGAATGCGACCCCGAGCGCGACGACTGCGATAGCAAGTGCGGCGAGTCCTCCGTAGATCAATCGATAAGGCATCGCTGATGATTCTACGAAGCTCACGGCCTGGCCCAACTCGGACGACATGCGAGCGACGCGACGTAGTCTTGCCCGCGATGAAGGTGAACCCTGTTCTCGATCAACTCGGAGCCCACGGTATTGCCGCGGTACAGCAGCGGGCACGCGATCTGCGTGCCGCCGGGACACGCTTCATCGACTTCTCAATCGGAGATCCTCGAGAGCCGACACCAGTGATGATTCCGGAGGCGCTGCGTAACGCCGTCCCAGTGGTCAGCCAGTATCCGACCACCAAGGGTCTTCCCGAACTCCGCGAGGCGATCGCTACATACGCCGCAAGGCGCTTCGGTGTCGAGATC
>RCMY010005383.1_pt1 | contig 10878 bp, 5 predicted proteins | sample 2041341 | NCBI WGS metagenome assembly RCMY01 (sample SAMN09708234, study PRJNA481090) | Marine sediment metagenome, whole genome shotgun sequencing project.
GCTTCGGGAATGCGGACGATCGGTTCACGATTGCAGGCATCCCTGGCAATCATCATTACAACAGCGAGCCTGTTGCTGCAGGCGCCCGCAATGGCAGCGCCAGAGCTATCCAATTACCAGCTTGTCTTCGGTGACGAATTCAACGGAAGCTCCCTGGATCCGACCAAGTGGAATACCGGTTTGTTGTGGGGCCCCTACTTTCCTATCAACCAGGAAGAGCAGCTCTATGTCGACACCCTGGGCATCAACGCCGACAGCAATCATAGCCCGTTCCAGTTCACCGGCAACTCTCTGAAAATCGTTGCAACGCCAACCAGTGAGTCGGTTGTGCCACCGCTTCGGCCCGCCGAAAAGGATCCTGTCTGGAGCAACTTTGCCGAATACCGGTTCAACGGGCCGAACGAGATCACCGGTGATCTTGGTTATTCACCGGACGATGTCAATTATCTTTCCGGCATCATCACCAGTTATAACGCTTTTCGAACGACCCACGGCTATGCCGAAATACGGGCAAAGCTGCCGGCAGGGCAGGGACTGTGGCCGGCTTTCTGGCTCAGCACCAGCTTCTATGTGGAAGATGTCCCCGAAATTGACATCATGGAGTTTCTCGGCCACAACACGGAAGAGGTCTATCACACCTATCACTATTTCGAGCCCAAGAACAACTGGCGCAAGATCTCGACACCGTCCTACGTCACCAGGAATGCAGATTTTACGGCTGACTGGCATACCTACGGCATGGCCTGGGGACCAAAGGAAATAATCTGGTACGTGGATGGCGCCGAGACCCGTCGTATCACCAGTAGCGAATACAACATCTCCAAGCAGGCCATGTACCTCATTGCCAATCTGGCCGTAGGTGGCAGTTGGCCTGAAGCGCCGGACGAAGATACCGTATTTCCGGCGGAGTACGAAATAGACTATATCCGCACGTACAAGCGCCGTGAGCCGGGCCCGATCACCCCAGCGGTGCTGAATAGTGAGTTTGAGCTCATGTTCAACGATGATTTCACCGGCAGTTCATTAGACAGCTCAAAGTGGAAATCCAGCCATTTGTGGGGGCCTTATCTGGCAATAAACCGCGAGGAACAGATTTACCCGGACATGTTGGGAGAGCACAAGAACTATCCGATCGATCCCTTTTCCCTGTCCGACGGTGTGCTGACCATAACGGCGCAAGCCGTGGAGCCTGCAGAACTGCCCGCTGCACCCGATATCAACAGCACTCAGTTCATCAACAACAAGACCTGGCGTTTTACCCCGGAATACAACAATCCAGAGAGTGAAACACCCTATATACCCGGCTATGTATCCGGCATCCTGACCACCTACGACTCGTTCAAGTTCGTCAGTGGCTACGCCGAAATCAAGGCGCAATTACCGGCAGGCTCCGGACTATGGCCTGCCTTCTGGTTGCTGAACGGCTATTACGTGGATCAGATGCCCGAAATAGACATCATGGAGTTTCGTGGGGAACGTCCCAATGAGATGGTGCACTCTTATCACTACTACAACAGTCAAGGGATGCTTCAGTCTGAAGACCAGACAACGGTAGCAACTGATTTCACACAAGACTTCCATACCTACGGCGTTTACTGGCGCCACAATCGGGTCGACTGGTACATCGATGGCGTTAAGGTACATTCAGTTTCCGGCTCCAAAGTATCGAGCCAGTTGATGTATGTGATCTTGAATCTAGCCGTGGGCGGTGGTTTTGTGGCAGAGGTGGACGACAGTGCCCTGCCTGCCCAGATGAAAGTAGATTACGTCAAGGTATGGCAGCACAAATTGCCTCCAGCGGGACCGGATACACCGCCAGGCAATACAGACAGCGGTACGACCGATGGCTCTACCGCTGGAGGCACGGATACCTCAGGGACTGCTGATGGCTCTACCACCGGAGGCACGGATACCTCAGGCACTGCTGATGGCACTACTACGGGTGGTGCGGATACCTCAGGGACCGCTGATGGCACTACTACGGGTGGTGCGGATACCTCAGGGACCGCTGATGGCACTACTACGGGAGGTGCGGATACCTCAGGGACTGGCAGCTCTACGGCCGGAGGATCGGATACTTCAGGCACTGCCGACGGCACGACAGGTGGTACGACCGGCGGTGTTACTTCGACGCTACCGGCACTGACAAGCCCTGCACCGGGTTCGGTGTTAGCAGGCTCAATTGCCACTTTAAACTGGGTGACCAACGGAACTGCCGCCGATCAGTGGTGGGTGTATGTAGGCAGTGCAGCAGGTGGCAAGCAGTATTTTGACAGTGGCCGCATCACAGCTGCCAGTCGCCGCTCACTCGCTGTAACGGGCCTGCCGACCAATGGAAGCACTGTGCACGTGCAGCTGAACTGGAAGTCACCGCAAGGTGCCTGGTCGAACGAACGGTTTACGTATACAGCTGCAAGTGGTGAGTCAACGGGTGGTACGACAACAGGTGGAACCACAAGCGAGACGACTGGCGGAACCACGGGTGGAACCACGGGCGAGACGACGGGTGGAACCACGGGCGAGACGACGGGTGGAACAACCGGTGGAACTACAGGCGAGACGACTGGCGGAACAACCGGCGGAACAACAGATGGGACGACTGGTGGAACTACCGGTGGCGTTACCTCGACACTACCGGCGCTGACGACTCCTGCACCGGGTTCGGTGTTGTCGGGCTCAAGTGCCACATTGAACTGGGTAACCAACGGAACTGCCGCTGATCAGTGGTGGGTGTATGTAGGCAGTTCAGCGGGTGGCAGACAATATCTCGACAGTGGTCGCATCACGGCTGCCAGTAGTCGTTCGATCAATGTCACAGGCTTACCGACCAATGGAAGCACAGTGCATGTGCAGCTGAACTGGAAGTCACCGCAAGGTGCCTGGTCTAACGAACGGTTTACGTACACAGCCGCAAGTGGTGTGTCAACAGGTGGCACGACAGGTACGGCGACTGGCGGAACTACGGGTGGAACCACAGGTGAGACGACCGGCGGAACTACGGATGGAGCCACAGGCGAGACGACCGGCGGAGCCACAGGCGAGACGACGGGTGGAACAACCGGTGGAACTACAGGCGAGACGACTGGCGGAACCACAGGCGAGACGACGGGTGGAACAACCGGTGGAACTACAGGCGAGACAACTGGCGGAACCACAGGTGGAACTACAGGTGGTGCTACCTCGACTCTACCGGCGCTGACGACTCCCGCACCGGGTTCGGTATTGCCAGGCTCGAGTGCCACGTTGAACTGGGTGACTAACGGAACTGCTGCCGATCAGTGGTGGGTGTATGTAGGCAGTTCAGCAGGTGGCAAGCAGTATGTCGACAGTGGTCGCATCACAGCTGCCGGTCGCCGCTCACTCGCTGTAATCGGCCTGCCGACCAATGGCAGCACGGTGCACGTGCAGCTGAACTGGAAGTCACCTCAAGGGTCTTGGTCTAACGAACGGTTCACCTATACCGCTTCAAGTGGCGGGTCAACAGGCACAACGACAGGCACCTCAACCGGTGGTACGACAGGGTCCACAACAGGTAGTACAACGGGCGGAACAACGGATGGCTCGACCGATGGAACAACCGATGGAACAACCGGTGGAGCAACTTCAACGCAACCGGCGCTGACAAGTCCTGCACCGGGCTCGGTGTTATCAGGCTCAAGTGCCACATTGAACTGGGTGACTAACGGGACTGCCGCCGCTCAATGGTGGGTGTATGTAGGTAGTTCAGCGGGTGGCAAGCAGGTTTTCGACAGTGGTCGCATCACGGCTGCCGGTCAACGTTCAGTGAATATCACGGGCTTGCCAGCCAATGGCAGCACGGTGCATGTGCAGCTGAACTGGAAGACACCGGCAGGTGCCTGGGCTAACGAACGCTTTACCTTCAAAGCCGCTGGTGGTTGATGTCAGCATGAAGCTCGGTAATTTGCGTGCGGATGGCAGTACACTACTGCCACGTCAGTAACCCGCCTAATAAGCAAGGAACCATCGTTGAGCAACAGGCTTTCAATTGTCGATATTCACAGTCATATTCATGATATGACTCGCATCGGGCCATTTCTGAAGACAGCCCATGCCAACTTTGTGGATACAGCCAAAGCGCAAGGCCTGGGTGATGAGTGGGATGCGTATATTTTCTGTGCGGATTTACAGGGAAAAAGCCGGGAGACCGTCATGGCGGCAATCGATAACGCTGATTTCAGCGATGTCGTTATTGCCAGAACGGACGAAGACTGTAGCCGAACGATCACAGTCTCGGGGTCTGCCAATCGTTTGTATCTTGTCATGGGCTACCAGATAATTTGTAACGGCGATATCGAAGTGCTGGCCTATGGGCTGGCGCAGCCTGTCGATAATGGCTTGAGCATGAGCGATACCCTGAAACGAACGCTGGATCAGAATGCTCTAGCCATATTGCCCTGGGGTTTCGGCAAGTGGTGGTTCAAGCGTGGCAAGCTCATGGATAACACATTGAATCAGATCCACCAGTCAGCCGGTGAGCAGGGGCGAGTCTTTGTAGGAGACAACGGCGGCAGGGTTTTCTGGTCCTGGGTACCGGCACTCATCAAAAGGGCCGTATCTCTGAAAATCTGGAATCTGGCGGGTAGTGATCCACTGCCGTTTGCTGCTCAGGCAGCAAAAGCGGGTAATACAGGCAGTATTCTGAGTGTGGATGTGAAAGAACAGACGCCGCTGTCATCGCTTCAAACAGCCCTTGGCAGTTTGCATGAGCAGCCGAAAACCTATGGTTCGGGTGAAAACCTGCTGTCATTTGTGGTAGCACAGATTCGCATGCAAATGGTCAAGCGCTTGCCCAAGTGATCAGATCAAGACTCTGCCTTGACTGGCATGTTCATCTTGGATAACTGGTAATTTTCACCTTCTAATAGTTGGCTAAATTCCCATTCGCACTGGAAAAGCCGGTTAAAATTGCGCAGTAACTAACCTGTTGCAGTCATGATTTTACCCGTTTTCCTGAAATATCATGATAATCAACACCCTAGCTAAAAGCTATCAGCAAAAGTACGAACTTCAATAGGATCTTATAGTTCAGCCATGTGTGGAATTGTGGGAATAGCGCCGTTCAATAGTCAGGCGGCAGCCACTATGGGGGAGCTGACTGCAATGTGCCAGAGCATATTGCATCGCGGCCCTGACGAGGACGGTATCGACATCCAGGCAGGCGTGGGCCTGGGTATGCGGCGACTGTCGGTCATAGACGTACACAGTGGTACGCAGCCCATTGCCAATGAAGATGGCACCGTCAAAGTCGTCTTTAACGGTGAGATCTACAACTTTCGCGAACTGCGATCGGAACTGCGCCAGAAGGGGCATGTATTTGCTACCGACAGCGACACGGAAGTTATTGTTCATGCCTACGAAGAGTACGGCAATGATTGCGTAAACCACTTTAATGGCATGTTCGCCTTTGCCTTGCATGACCTGCGCAATCGCAAGGTGCTACTGGCTCGCGATCACCTGGGTATCAAGCCGCTTTTTTATGCCAGAACAGAGGAGGCCGTCATCTGGGGCTCTGAAATCAAGGCATTGTTGACGACCAGAAGGTTTTCGCCAACGCTGAATACCAATGCACTGGGTGATTTTTTCGCCTGGGAATACGTCCCCGGTGCCAACACACTGTACAACGAAGTGTACAAGCTGGAGCAAGGCCACTATCTGGAGATAGACCTGCAAGAGGGCTCTGTGCAGGATGTCTCTTATTGGGACATTTCTACGCAAGATGATACCGACGAGCTGAGCTTCGAGCAGTGGAGCGAGCGAATCCTTGATCAGCTGGACAGTAGCGTCAAACAGCAATCAAGCGCAGATGTCCCACTGGGTGCCTTTCTCAGCGGTGGTGTGGACTCCTCGCTTATCGTCAGCTCGATGGGAAAAGTAGAGACGTTCAGTATCGGGTTCGATGATAATTCCTGGAACGAGCTGGCCTATTCCAGAGAGGTGGCCGATCATCTGAAAGTTGAACTCACCACTGAGGTCATCAAGCCTGAAGTTGCGCAGCTTTTCGACCATCTCATGAATTTCATGGATGACCCGATTAGCGACTTTTCCATTTTCCCCACCTACCTGGTGTCGAAACTGGCCAGAGAACACGTGACCGTTGCCTTGAGTGGCGATGGTGGTGATGAACTTTTTGGTGGCTACGAATCCTATCTGGCTAATCAAAAGTATGCGCTGTACAGAAAATTCCCGAAAGTGTTGCGCCAGTCATTGATAGAACCCGTGCTGGCCTTGGTACGGCCACAACAGCAAAAAAAGGGATTGATCAACAAGGCAAAGCGATTTGTCGAGGGTGCAATAAACCCTGAAAGCATGAGCCACACTCGCTGGCGACTGTTCATGAGCGATGCCTTGCGTCATTCATTGTTCACGCCCGAAGTGGCAGCCTCCATGACCCGAGGTGCGGGTGAGCATGTCGAACGCCTGTTTGAAAAGTCGAAGAACCTCTCGCCGTTAAATCAGAGTCTGTATGTGGATGTGCACAGCTATCTGGTCGACAACTGTCTGGTGAAAACCGACAGAATGTCCATGGCCGTCTCCCTGGAGGCACGCGTACCCTTCCTAGACAAGAATCTGGTTGAACTGGCTTTTCGAGTGCCGGAGAAGTTCAAGATCATGAAAGGCGAGACCAAAGCGGTACTGAAGCACGCCGCGGCCAAACGCATTCCGCACAATTGTGTTTATCGACCAAAGCAGGGATTCAGCATACCGATCAAGCAATGGTTAGGCACTCAGTTCAAGCCGCTGCTGGATGAGGCGACGAAGAAGTCGAAAATTGAAGGTGATGGTATTTTCGTCTATTCCGTTGTCGATAAATTAAAACGGGATCACCTGAGCGGTGCTGCCAACAATAGTCATATCCTTTGGTCATTGATTGTGTTTGATCGCTGGAAAACCATGTGGTTGGACAATCGGTGATGAACAAGATACTGGTAACAGGTGCAACCGGGTTTACCGGCGGCAAAGTAGCAGAGCGGCTGGTCGCTGATGGCCACTCGGTGGTGGCATTTGTCCGAGCCAGCAGCAATACCCGTGCACTGGAGGCGATGGGTGTGGAGTGTCGGGTTGTGGATCTGCATGATCGGCAGCAGATAGTCGATAGTTTTCAGGACATCTGCAAGGTGTTCCATATAGCGGCCGCCTATCGTTCAGAACACGCCGATCTGACCGAATTTCATGCCATCAACGTGGAGGCGACGCGCAGTCTGCTGGATGCCGCCGTGGAGAATAACGTTGAGCGTTTTGTCCACTGTTCAACGGTCGGTGTTCAGGGTGAGATCGAGGATGCTCCGGCTGCTGAAGATTATCGCTTTAACCCGGGCGATCATTACCAGCAATCAAAACTTGATGGAGAGCTTCTGGCCCTGGACTATTTTCGCAGTGGCAAACTGCCAGGCTCGGTGGTTCGGCCAGTGGGTATCTATGGTCCGGGGGACACCCGTTTCCTCAAGCTCTTCCGGCCCATCAGCAAAAATCGATTTGTCATGATTGGTGATGGCCAGGTGTTGTATCACATGACGTATATCGACGATCTGGTCGAAGGTTTCATGCTTGCCGGTGAGAAGGATGAGGCTCTGGGTGAGGTGTTCACCATTTGCGGCCCCGAGTACACCACCATCAATGTTCTCGTACAGGAAATTGCCAAGGTAGTAGGCAAGGCACCTCCTCGGTTTCGAGTGCCTCTAAAACCCGTCTATTGGGCGTCGGTGGTGTGTGATCGACTGTGTCGAGCCATCAATATCAGCCCACCTTTGTATCCACGCCGGGTCGAATTCTTTGAACTTGACCGTGCATTCACCAGTGAAAAGGCAAGCCGGCTACTGGGATACAAGGCGAAGTACACGCTATCGGAAGGCCTGGAAAAGACAGCTGCCTGGTATCGGGAAAACGGCTTTATCTAAATGAGCTCCATTACACGCTGTGTCGAAACGGCGTCCAGTACGTCGTTTGATGTCATCGTTGTAGGTGGAGGCGTTTATGGCGCCATGCTCATGCTGGAAGCCAGCAAGGCAGGCTTGCGCCCATTACTGTTGGAGAAAGCAGATTTTGGGGGTAACACCAGTATCAATAATCTGCGCATTGTTCATGGTGGCTTGCGTTATCTACAGAGCATGCACCTGTCCAGATTCCGGGAGTCCGTGCGGGAGCGTCAGTGGTTTCTGACGACGTTTCCCGATCTGGTTTTGCCGCTGCCCTGCGTGATGCCGTTGTACGGCCAGCTGAGCAAGAATCGCCTGACACTCAGTACGGCACTGGCGCTCAATGATGTGTTGAGTCGCAAGCGCAATATCGCAGTGCCTGCCAGTCACCAGCTTCCTGATGGAAAACTGTTGAGTAACGCCGAAACAATCGCGCATTTTCCTGAAGTTCGTCAGGCCGGTTTGAAAGGCGGCGCCCTCTGGTATGACGCCGTGATGCCGGATTGTCATCGCATCGTGATGGAAACTCTGCGCTGGTCAGTTGCAGCGGGCGGCATGGCGCTCAACTACCTGCAGGTTGCCGGGGCGGTGGAGCACGGCCAGAAGGTCCGGGGCGTTGTCGCTGAGGATCTGATTTCTGGCAGCACCGTGGAGTTTCGTGCGCCGCTGGTGATCAATGCCGCCGGTCCGGAGTGCCGCGCGCTGGCGTTGAAGTTTCATCTGAACGCTCCGCAGTTATTCAGGCCCTCGCTGGCCTGGAACCTGTTGCTCAACCGGGACCCCTTCAGTGCGGGTGCGGTTGCCATCCAGTCGCCAGAGCCCAGATCTCAGGTACTGTTTGCGCATTCTCATCACGGAAAACTGTTGCTGGGTACCGGTCATCAGCCAATGGCCGAGGGTGATGACAACGTTATTGCGCCTGCACGCCTTCAGCAGATGCTCAACGAAGTCAATGCCGCAGTACCCGGTCTTGACTTGGGTGAGAAGGATATTCTGCATGTCCTCCAGGGACATTTGCCGGTAAACCCACAGGGCTCCGTGCAGTTACAGGATGAGCCGGTTATCATGCACCATGCACAGCGCGGAGGGCTGGAGGGTCTTTACAGCGTTAGTGGTGTAAAATTCACGACAGCAAGGAGTACGGCTGAGTCAGTCATTGCACAATTGATGGTCAAACACGGTAAAAAATCGGCCTCGGTGCGCACATTTCCGCAGCGTCCTTCACCCAATCCTTACCGGCTGAATACAGCGGACGTCAATTGCGTGGAGAATCAGCAGCTTGTTGCGCAGTTGATTGCGTCAGAGTCTCCCCATTATGTGGAAGATCTGCTTTTACGGCGTACCAGTCTGGCGCTCAATACCGAGCAGGCGCGCCGCTTTGAACAGCAATTGGCTATCGCCTTGCCACGTCTTGATTCAAGGCGGATTCCCGAACAGTAATACTGAGATTGTAGATGTGTATGTCGACTGCCTGGATTCAAGAACATGAGTGATGTAAAGAAAGGATTGCACCAGCAGCTGACTGATCCTGACAAATCGTCACTGCAACGTTATCAGGCAATGACCATAGGCTCTGATAGTCTTTGGCCACTGATCAAGTACGAGCTCATACTGCTGCTGTGTTCCTGGATTCCCGGTGCCCTGGGTCTGGTTTTGCGAAAGTTTCTGTATCCCAGAATTCTGGGATCTGTTGGCAGGAATGTAATCTTCGGCCATGGCGTGACTATCCGGCACGGTAGCAAGGTTCATCTGGGTGACAATGTGATTGTTGATGATTACGTATCGCTGGATGCGAAGGGTGATGGCAATGTAGGAATCACCATCGGACAAGACACGATCATCAGTCGCAATGCCGTGCTCTCGTGCAAAAATGGCAATATAAGCATCGGCAAGGACTGTTCCATTGGCATCAATTGCCTGATTCATGCAAACGGCGGCAGCGATGTCAGCCTCGGCGATGATGTACTGGTTGGTGCCTATACCTATCTTATCGGCAGTGGCACGTACGGCACAGCGCTTGTCAGTGTGCCTTTCAAGAAGCAGGGCATTGAACCTCAGGGCGGATTGGCGATAGCTGACAACGTCTGGATTGGCAGCAATTGCCAGATACTCGATGGAGTGAGTGTGGGTCGTGATTCCATCATTGGCAGCAGTTCAGTGGTCAACAGGCCAGTGGGCAACGCTGAAGTGGTTGCCGGAATCCCGGCCAGAAAAATTCGTTCACGAACCTGATTCAGTCCTGACTCAAACCGACTCCAGATCGATTTCAGCGCCATGCATATTCTTGTTTTTGAACCCCGCTTGAGCGGCCATCATGCGCAATATCTGAAATTCGTATTGCAGGCTGCCAGGCAGGTGGCCGCGCGAGTAACGCTCGTGACGACCAGTCATTTCTACGATCTGGACGAATACCATTTTCATCTGACAGACGAAGTTGACGGGATCACTGTGTTGCCTATCGACCATTCCGACCATTTGGTGGGTATAAAGCAGGATTACCACCATCTTCGATTGCTGAAAGAACAGATCGCCGAGCATGAACCTGACCGTGTCTGGGTGCCCTATGTTGATCGCCTTGCGCAGCTTGCGGGAATCATGCGCTTTGCGGGGGTTTCTCTGACACCAAAGGGTTCTTCGATTCCGGTCATTGGTCTGCTGTTTCGTGGAGCGGCGGCCTATGAGTGGAATACGCCTCTGGGCACGCTCAAGGACAGATTCTCTCTTAAATTGGCTACTCTGGCCCCGTTGGACACGTTGTACACCGTGGATAACGTGCTGCACGAGTATCTTCAAGAGCGGGGTTGTGATCATTGCCAGCTGATGCCGGAGCCGGTTGAGAGCATGCAATTGGCCGAAGGGCTGAATCTGAAAAGCGAACTGGGCTTGCCTGCCGATGCGGGGGCAAAATTTATCGTATCGCTGGGCGGACAAAGTAGTCGGAAGG
>RCMY010005384.1_pt1 | contig 10878 bp, 9 predicted proteins | sample 2041341 | NCBI WGS metagenome assembly RCMY01 (sample SAMN09708234, study PRJNA481090) | Marine sediment metagenome, whole genome shotgun sequencing project.
GCCCAACGTTCACACCCCAGGCTCTGCGAACAGTGACCGGTCATGGGCCACATATCGTGTAACGTAAACAGAACAGGTTTATCGCGGCTTAAACCGGGTAGCGCCAGATAGTTAAAAAACCCGTGTGTGCCATGAATGTGAACGAGATCGGCCTGCCTATAAAACTCGGTGGAACGAACACGAAAGCTACTCAAGTAGTTCACATCGTTCAAGCCGAATTCACGCGTAACGCGGCCCAGCAAGCCTTCCACTTTGTTGCTCAAAAAGTTACGCGGCACGGCTCGTGAATCGTTAGACCGGAGGGTCTTGCGCCCCGCCATAATGCGCGATTGCACGCCGCGATCCTGCAGCCCTAAATGCAGGCGCTCCATGGCAATGGTGCCACCACCGCCGCCCTGGTGGTCGCTGGAGTGTATTTGCAGAATATTCAAAGCGGTCTCATTCGCCGACGCGCAGACGTTGACGAAACACGGCGAGCTCCGCCTCGCTGTAGAAATGGCGCGCATATTTGGAGCTATAGACCGCGTCTACGTAATGGTTTGGAAACACCGCTTCGTCCTTAAACTGTTTATACAGCTGATAGTATTTTTTTTCTTTGGCTTCGTTTTGTTTGACGATTTGAAAATTATCTATCTTAAGAAAGTCTCGAAACGCCGCCGGTGCGCAGCGGTCAACGTCTTCAAGACGCATGAGTAACAGCTCCGCGTGCGGTTCGCGATATATCTTGTAGCCGGCTTGCGTTGGGAATTCGCTGGCGAACACATCGATACCGAACGAGGGTTTCATCTCGACATCAAACCAATTGATGAAATTGCTGTCGGCAGGGTAGTGTTTCAGAAACACATCCATCAAGTCTGCTGCTGACAGCTCGGCAGCCGCAAAATTTGGAATAAACAGATCAATAAGCTGAAAAAACGATGACACGTTTTGCGCCACTGGATCGCGCACCATAGTGATCACTTGCCAATGACCCCGTTGCAGGCCGCGAGCAACTTCTTTTGCGAGATACAGGCCATGCTCTGCGTGGCGGCTGCGCTGCCGATAGTTTTCAAACGATACGCCGGCACCGCTCAGCCCAGCGTTAATATGCTCCTCAACTAAGGAATGCACGCGAAACATCGGCCGCTGCAAATCGTGAACAGCCAGCGAGCGCTCCACGGTTTCAGACCCGACTTTGCCCATTTGATAGATGATCAAAGGGTTTTTCTTATACAGCGGCGCAAAGCGGGATTTTAGAGCCGCGTGAAGGCTATTTAATAGCGGAGTTTTCTTGATCGCACGGTACAAGAACGCGCCGCTAAAGCCATTATTTGGTGTGGTGGAAACACTCACGAGCTACGATCTCCGGTTTTTATAAGCATATTAGTCGGGCGCAATCCACCGCGGAGGCCAATCAAGCGCCGGCTATGGAGACCTTACCAGGCGCGCTGCTCACCTCTGTTTCCCATTCAAGCTTGGGACGGAACACACCGTCCATGGTGCCAACAAAAGCACCGCGCGCACCGTCACTTGCCAACGAGTCTATGACCTGAAATGCAACTTCTTGATGCGCATGGAAGTGGCGCTCAACCGGCTCAAGTGTAGACATATGAGCACTAATATAAATCATGCCTTCACCCAGCAGGTTACCCGTCACCCATGCCGTAGTAGTGTAGCGTCCGGCTGGCCGCCTTTGCCGCAGCCAGGCTGGATCAGTTTCGACGGCGATAAACATCTTCACGCCTTCGTCATTCCAGGCGGTGAAATAGGGCATCAGCATGCGTCCACCTTCGAGCACCTCGTACTCCATTTGCAAACCTATGGCTTCGCGTACATCAACCGATTTTATCGTTTCGCCTTTCGAATTCTTTACTCTAAGGCTTCGCAGGCGCACCGCATCATCGCCTGGAGCTGACTTGTCAGGCCATTCCTTTAAAGCGGTAATGCCGTGACCTTCATTTAAATACGCGCCGACCACATCGGCGGCGTTGCCGTCCAGAATCATTGCGCCCTCCTTGAGCAAAATAGCTCTGGAACACAAACGAGTGACAGCCGGCATGTTATGCGAAACGAACAGCACGGTGCGGCCATGCTGGCCGACGTCTTCCATTTTGTCGAGACACTTACGCTGAAATGCTGCGTCGCCGACTGCGAGCACCTCGTCGATGATCAGTATTTCAGGCTCTAGATGCGCCGCCACGGCGAATGCCAGGCGCACACGCATGCCGCTTGAATAGCGTTTTACTGGCGTGTCGAGAAATTTCTCCACGCCGGAGAATTCGACGATTTCATCGAACTTGCGCTGCACTTCTGCCCGGCGCATGCCCATGATGGTGCCATTAAGAAAGACGTTTTCCCGGCCGGTGAGTTCGTTGTGAAAACCTGTGCCCACCTCAAGCAGGCTACTGACGCGACCGCGAATTTCAACCCTGCCATGGGTCGGCGGCGTGATGTTAGACAGCACTTTTAATAGCGTCGACTTACCGGCGCCGTTAGTACCGATCACACCCATCACCTGGCCACGCGGTATTTCAAAGCTCACCTCGCGCAGCGCCCAAAACACATCTTCCTGAGTGTCTTCGCCTCCCGGCCCACCGCTGACATCATCAAACTTGTACAGCGAGCGGTATTTGCGGTAGTTTTTGATGGGGCTTTTGAGCGCTTGAATAACACTGCTACCCAGATTTTCAGCCTCATCATCTAATACGCCGAGGCGATAAATCTTACTCAAACTCTCTGCCTTTATGGCAATGTCCTTCTCCATTCCTTACCTCAGGTATACTTCAAATTAATTGTGAGATGGCGCTGATTGTCACGCAACGACTATTTACATGAGCATGCGCGTCACATAGAAATGACTATCCACACCAACCCGCTATTTAATCACTTCAATCGCCAAATGTAATAACCATTTATCACATTTAGTGCCGATTCACTGCTCTGGCGCTTATTTTTTGTACGCTTTTAAAAAGGGAAAACGCGCGGAATGGCACACAAAACCACCAGCGAATAAACGATACTTAGCGGCAGTCCGGCGCGCACGTAGTCACGCAGCGTGTAACCGGCGATATTCTGCACCATCAAATTGGTATTGTAACCGTATGGCGTGAGGAAACTTGCGCTCGCACCATAGGCGACCGCCATCACAAACGGCATCGGACTCACGCCAAAACTCTGCGCCAAGCCAAATGCGATAGGAAAAGACAACGCAGCGGCGGCGTTATTAGTCATTAATTCAGTCAGTAGCAGCGTCGCAAAAAATATAGCAATCATGGCAATTACTGGATTGGCCGACTCCAGATTCGCATGCAGCGCATCGGCAATGAGCGTCACCAAACCTGTATTGCTGAGCGCTTGTGCCAGCACCAGCGCCGAGCAGATGATAATCCAAAAGCTATACGGGAAACGGCGCTTTAGCTCGCCGCTGCTGACCACGCCGGCCGCTAGCATGCCAGCCAATAGAAACAATAAGCCTTTGAACAGTGGCAATAGTTCAAAAGCAGACAAAGCAACAACGACGACGAAGCCTATACCAATTGCGATATTTTTCGCAGGCGTTAGCGTTCTTTTTAGGCGCACGCCGCTCAATATTGCAAAATTCTTGTCAATATTTCTGCGTTCTGAAAAATCCGGCCCCACCGCCAGCAGCATGCTGTCACCCGGGCGCAGCACAATACTGCCCAATTTGCCGGATAAGCGCCCGCCACCGCGGCGCATACCGACCACTGCAGCATCGAACATGGCTCGAAAACCGACTTGTTTGATTGTTTTGCCGACCACTGTCGCGTTCGGCATGACGACGACTTCGGTCAGGTTTTTGTCTAGCAAACCGCTGCTACTGGCAAACAGTTCCAAGCCTTTAAACTGCTCCAAGCGTTTAATTTCTTTAACATCGCCAGAGAAAATCAGTACGTCGTTTTCTTCGAGCAGCTCGCCTGGCGGCACCGGCGAAATCAAATGTCCTTCGCGAATAAGCTCAACCAGAAACAGCGATTCGAGATTACGCAGACCGTTTTCCAAAACGGTACGCCCTATCAGGCGCGAGCCCGTTTGCAGCTTCGCTTCAACGAGAAACTCAGCCGCTTTAGCCTGCTTGATTTCGTAGGCAGGCAGCAGACGACCAGTCAACAGCAGGGTGCAAATGCCGGCGCAGGTAGCGATGCTGCCGACGATGAAAAAATCGAAGAATGCCAGCCCAGGCTCACCCGCATCGATCAAAAAGCTATTAACGATTAGATTGGTCGATGTGCCAATTAAAGTGGTTGTTCCACCCAAAATTGCGGCATAGGAAAGTGGCATTAACAGCTTGGAAGCAGGATGATGAGGATTGGTTTTCACACCGTTTGCCAATATAGCAACCACGGCTGTGTTGTTGACGAAAGCCGACATTACCGCCGTCACCACGCTAAGGCGCAGCATGCTCAGTCGGTAACGGCTGGAAATAAGTCTGCGGCTTAGTGCCAGCAGCCAGTCCATTTTTTCCAGGCCCACCGATACCAGCAACAGCAACAGCAAAGTCACCAAGCCTTGATTTACAGACTTCTGCAGCAGCTCTTCCGTGGTCACTAGCCCACAGGCGTAGCAGGCCATTGCTGCCGCGGCAAACAACCAGGTCGGCCGCCAGCGACCGATCAATAGACCCGAAACCAGGCCTATAAAAATAATTGCAACGAGTATTTGTGCCATTAAGCGATCTTATTGACTAACAGGTGACACCTAATGATAGGCCGCACTTGCAACAGTGTGTGATGCCTGTGGCTAGGAAAGATGCCGCCACAACGCGATGCTACGCTGTGACGACAGACGCGCCGCGTCTATTTATCTTGAAGAAATTCGATTTCGATAGAAATATCGACAGCGTCACTGACCATGGGCGCGTGCTCGCCTAAATCCCAATCTGATCGAGTAATCGTGGTATTGGCAGAAAAACCGAGCGCCGCTACTTTCTTCAGCGGGTTGGTACCGGCTTTGTTCAGCTTGGCGTCCATGCTGACCGGCTTGGTTACACCCTTTATGGTGAGATCACCAGCTATCGCCAGCATACCGTCGCCCTTGTCTTCCACACTGGTGCTGACAAAAGTGATCGACGGGTATTTTTCTGCATTAAAAAACTTATCGCTAGCCAAATGGCCGTCAAATTTTTCAACACCGCTGTCCAGCGAATCTGTCTCCATGGTGACGCTAACCTTGCTGTTTTCCATTTTATCGGCGTCCAGGCTTAGGTCTGCATCAAAGCCGGTCACCCGAATGGTTGGGTTCGAGAACCCCAAGTGACTGTAGCCAAGATTAATATAGCCGTGGTCCGGATCGACCGAGTAGCTGCCTGAAGGCACCGAGACTTCAGCAATCGCTTGCTGTGTAAGCCATACGCTGGAAAATAGCGCTACCAATAAACCGCGCTTTAAGAGGTGTTGCATTGTTGCTCTCCTGTGGTTAAAAAAAATGAATCGTTGCTGGCGGCTGGCTATTCTTTTAACTGCACCGCAAGCTTACCTTCTTCGACTCGCACGTATTCTATACCGTCGGCAAAGGCTTTCCAAAAGCCGCGCTCTCCGCCAAACTCTTTCACGACATCAACGTTTTTTAAACCACCCAGCCAGGCGTTCGGCATGGGAACGCCCCACAAACTGATGCCGCGCAACATGATGACGGGTCGCGCATCCTCGTAGCGCAACTCCAGCCCGGCATTGAGTTTTAACGTTTTGCCGCCAAGAAATGGAAAATCCGGGTCTAGCGGCAAAATCAAACGAGCGCTTGCCATATCATCAGACAAGTCAATGGCGAGTTTCTCCGCCAGATCGGTATTTTTTGCCAGTAACGCATTCAGTTCGCGTTCGGTAAAATTGACGCTACGACTAGCACCTGCCTCACTGTATCGCTCTGGCTCCAACGCTTTCCCGCCACCGGACCCGTTGCTGGCCTGCGCGGCCGTGCTGCGTCGTACCGTTGAGTCCAACGATTCCAATTTGGCGCTCAGCGCCTGCGACTCGCGCTGATTCAATTCTACCGGCCTGAACTGCTTTGGAAACAAATACACCGACATCAACCAAACTGTGAGCACGCAAGTGGAGATTACAACGGCCACAATCAGTAAAAACAGCTTTATGCCGCTCAAAGAGGTTGGCTTGCCGCCAGGGGACGTTGCGCTGGTGTCAATGTCGGTGCTGTTCATACCGATCTCCGTTACGCTAGTTGAGCGTGCTGAATTATCCAGCGACAAGATACACAGTCACTTCGCCTGCGTACAGATGCTATCACGTTCTAGAATAAACGATTGTTTATCCGCCAACACATCATGTGGCAAATAAGTGTATTCGATCAGCTGTGTTCGCTGTTGCTCACATAGCAGCACGCTGGTGGTGCGTGTGCCGTAGTCATCGCCGCTAATGAAAATAGGCGATAAACGTTTTTCAGCCGCGCTGCTAATGCCGGTTGCCGGCAAGCTGGCGTCATCGGCTTCGGTTTTATCCCGCATCACTACTAGCAATTGCTCTACATCGAGCTCGCCGGCTTGCAAAATGCATTTTTCCAGAAGTTCTACTCCGCGAGACATTTTTGGCCAATAGTGGTCAGGCAAGCCGTTACTAATAGCATGAAAGCCGGCAGCCAATGGCTTCAGTTCAGGTGCAAGGCTACTAAATACAAACAGCTGGCGAGCGTCGCCAAACAACAAGTTGAATGGATTGAAAACCGAGTGCTGATTGGCGATAAACTCAAGATATTGGTCTCGATTGTCATCGCCGCGCAAGTAGCGGGCAACAAGTTCGCCGCGGCTGCGGCCAGCGGTTTTGGTCGGCTCTGGCACACGAAGATTGGTGACAGCGGCTATGCGGCCGCGGCTGTTAATACCAAGCCAGGTACCACCGGCCTGCATATCGCGGCCGGCAAGAATGCCCGGCGCATCGGCCCAAAAATGCGCTGACCGGCTGGGGCGAGCAAAAAACTCATCTCGGTTGGCAGCAATAATGAGCGGATACTGCGGATGTTGCTCAATTGCTATAAACAGGATACACATTATTGTGGACTACTCTGCTGTGCAGCGTTGCTGCAATGGCTTAAACTCCGCGTTCCAAAAAACTGATCGCAATCGTTAGGAATCACTTTGTATTACGGCGAAAAGCTGAATAGCATAACGCATCTCGTGGGTGCCGTATTGGCACTAATCGGCTTTGGCTCTTTGCTAACGGTCAGCATTCAAACGCACGATGCCTGGATGACGTTCAGCTTTACCGTGTTTGGCTTAACACTGGTACTGTTATATACATTTTCCACGCTATACCACAGCTTTCATCCGCCAAAACTAAAGCGCATATTTCAACGCCTCGATCACATATCGATCTACTTGCTAATTGCCGGCACTTACACGCCCTATATGCTGGTATCGCTCAGAGACGGACGCGGGCCTTATATGCTCGCCGCCGTATGGGCTTTGGCTTTACTGGGCCTGTCGCTGGATATGATGCGCGCCCGACGCATTGAGCTACTGCAAATTGGTATCTACTTGGCGATGGGCTGGATCGTGGCGCTCGAATACGGAAATTTGCGTGCCGCTATTTCGACCGCCGGCATCGTCTGGCTAACTGTCGGCGGCATCGCTTATACCGTGGGCATCATATTTTATGTACTCGATGACATGAAGCGCTTGCCGCACGCGCACGGTATCTGGCATATGTTCGTGCTGGTGGGGTCATGCACGCATTTTATCTCCATCATCGCCTACGTCCGTTGAACAGGGATAATATTGGGTAACAATTCCAGGTAGATATGCCTTGCAACTTCGGCTTGCTGCTCGATGTTATATGCCTCGAACGGCTTGCCGGGAATGTAAGCAAAACGATATGGGTTGTATCGCCCAAACGTTAACAATCGAGCGGCATGCAGCAGGAAACCCCGCAATAGCACATGCTGACCACGCTGGTGTTGCATAACATGCGTCAACTCGTGGATGAGCGTGCCCACATAAGCGCTGCCCTGCCCTGTCGCCAGATCGCCGCATTCGCCCGGCCAGTAGATATGACCGTTGGGCGCGATGATCCATGACTGAAGATGCAAGGGAAAGTACTTACCGTTGACCACCCGCACTCGCGAATAATCAATACGGTCAGCAAAGACCTTACGCGCGGCGGCAATTTCAGCAGCGCACAATAGGCGGTCGCGGTTGGCGAAGAACATCTGACTCACCCTGCGAAAGCGATTGGCGGCGGGTTAAAGCCATTTGGTACCGTGTGATGAACAGTGTAATTAATTAACTGATCCGGGATTTATAAGCGGCCGTAAAATGGTCAGACGCTGTTGCTTTGCAGTGCCGACAGTTGGGACTCTCCGCCCAGACGTACCTTCTAACCGGGGTGAACGGAATAAAGCAGCAGTGTCGCTTCTTTGATGACCAATGACTCAATTATTGAAGCGCCGATCGATTTTAGCGGTCTGGTACTTTAAAAACCACTGGAACGGTCAATACGAATGAATCGCCCGCTAGAGTATCGGGCGCGGCTGGAAATGGATTGGCGTTTTTTATCGCTTTTTCCGAGGCGCGATTTAACGAACTATATTTAGACGCCTCTGCTATCTCCACCGAAAGCAACTCTCCAGCACGACTCACGGTGGCGCTCATCACTACTTTGCCTGCTTGATTACGACGCCTTGCTTTACCTGGATAACTGACATTCTCATAGACGCGCCTGCGCAGTGTAGACTTGTAAGATTCGAGCAAAGCCAAACGCGCAACACTGGCAGAGTCGCTACTGTTAGCCAATGCTAACTCGAATGGCTGGGCATCATTAACGGCGTCGTTAATGATCGCGTCCAAATCAGAGGCCTCATCTTCTAAATCTGAAGCAACTTTAACTTCGGCAGCATAATCTTGCGAAATGCTGTCAGCTAGTGGTGCCGACTGAATGGCCGAAAGAGCTTGCTGGCGATTATCTGCTTGAGGAGTTTCTGAAATGTTTGCTGGCTGCGCGGCGATGCGCTGTTTGGCACTAACCGTTAATGGTTGCAGAGCCGTGGTAACGGGTTGGCTCGCTGTCGTTACCGCAAGCCTTGCGGCATTCGATTCGCTGGTAGTCTGACTACCAAGCGGCTTGGTTTTAGGGCCATTGAAGCTGTCACGCTCGTCTGTATCACGGCTAAGTGCACTGTCTACAGTGGCAAATGCTAGCGCTGGCTCTTTGGCATCAGACGCGACAACGTCGGCCTTAGCTGCGACAACTTTTTTAGGCGCCAAGATGGTCGGTTTGGCAACGGCGGTTGCTTTTATAGCATCAACAGTTTTAGCAGACTTTGCAACGACGGCGAGTTGCGGCTTGGCAGAGGCGGGTACTTTCACTGCAGCGCTGGCAGGCGGAGTTGGAGTTGAAGCGGCGTTCCCTGCTGCCACGACCGCCTTTTCAATAACCACTTTTCTGGTCACCGGTTTTGGTTCGATGACGGGTCGCGGTTTCACGTCGACGGTAACGTCCTGCAACGCGACCTTTTCGACCCGCTGGGCAGGCACTTGGCGCCGCTTCGCTACGGCGGGCGTGGACGATACGGCAGGCAGATTGTCAGTAGATTTTTCCGCTACTGCTCGCTGTTGCACCGCGACCTCAACTGGCTGCAACTCGAACGTTAATTCGGCGCTACTGGCGGCAGGCACACTAGTCACTGGTTTTTCAAAACTAATCGCCGCCAGTTTTGGTTTAGAGGTTGCTGGAGCGGCTGGCTCGCGACGCGCGCTGGCTCTCACCTCTACCCGCTCGTTTTGCGCCAACGTTGGTGTATTGCGTGAACTACCAACAAGCTGCTTTACACCCCACCCGGCAAATAACGACAGGCCAATAACGAGAAAACCGGCTCCCAAAACTGCCGGATGATAGTAATTATTGGCCGCAACTAATGAGCTACCAGCAATAGGCCGCGTTGCCACTGGTTGCGGCGGAATCTCCAGGCGTGTTGTAATATCCACCGGCTGGGTTGGTTCCGGCTCATGGTTCGCAAAATACATGGCGACGATTGCGTCGGGGTCGAGCTGCACAAGCCGTGCATAAGCGCGCAAATAGCGCTCAAATGGCTTACGTTGAACAAGATACTCAGAACGATTTTGCTCAATCGCGCGCACGTGGCTGACCATCAGCTTCAGTTCGTCGGCAACCTCTTTCTCCGACAACCCCATATACTCGCGCGCACAGCGCAGGCGATAACCGGCGTTATCTAGGTTGTCGAGAGCTTTTTTTATATTTCCCTGTTGCATGTGGCAGGCGAAAATCCTCGAAGTGCGCACTAGTCGACAGACTGTCGCACCAATTTACGCTAAAACCACCCCCACTTCTATAAAAGACGGTATTTTTGCCAATTTATTGACGCTTTTTACTGCCGACATGATTCACGACGCTGCCAAGCGCTAGATCAAGCCGGCGCACCCCGGTAGAAATGCCACAAAAACAAGCTTCCAGCACTGCGCTGCGGTGTCCAGTGCGCAATTGCGGCGCGTGCAACCGCCGGCGTCGGACGCGACTCCAGCTTTTTCAGTTTTTGTAAGGCCAGCTGCAGCGCCAAATCAGCCGCCGGGAAAATATCGCGACGCCGCAGGGAAAACATCAGGTAAATCTCCGCACTCCAAACGCCAAAACCGCGCAAGGCAACTATCTCTGCGATGGCGTCTGCATCGCTCAGCCGTGCCAAGCGCTGCGGCTGAAAATTCCCGGCAACCATAGCCTCGGCCAACCCTTGTACATATTCCACCTTGCGCCCCGACAAGCCTGCTGCGCGCAGCGATCCTGCTGGCAGTTTCAAACACGCCGCCGCGTTTGGCTGCGGTAGCAAATCACGCACACGGCCCATAATGGCGCGCGCCGCTTCGGTCGATATTTGCTGGCTTACAATAGTGGCAAGTAAAGTTTCAAAACCCGGCGGCCTGAT
>RCMY010005385.1_pt1 | contig 10875 bp, 5 predicted proteins | sample 2041341 | NCBI WGS metagenome assembly RCMY01 (sample SAMN09708234, study PRJNA481090) | Marine sediment metagenome, whole genome shotgun sequencing project.
TCATGGATAATAATCGAATTGCCATTGACGACCCTTTCATCGAAATCTATCAAGACTTTGAAAACGATATTTATGGAGCGTTGAAGGAAGGCCTTTCAAAAATTAAAAAGTACAGTAAGTTGTTTTTGGTCTATCCTGAAAACTCGGTGTACCCGTATCCGAGAAGAATATTATTCGGGTTTCGTAAGTTTTGCACAGAATTCGCACTTGATTATGACATACTCGAAGAAATTTACGATGACATCATCCTTAAAAAAGGAGATCTTTTTATTACGATCGAGGAATCGGATCTTGTGAATTTGGTCAATCAGATCCGTGAGAAAGAGTTTTCACTGGGCGGCGATATCGGGGTCATATCCTATAATGATACGCCCTTGAAGGAACTTTTGGGCATTACTTGTATTTCTACGGATTTTAAGATGATGGGCGAGACCGCGGCGCGTATGATCTTGGACAAGACCAAGGGGAAGGTTAAGAACCCTTTTAATTTTATTGACAGGGATTCGATTTAAGAATGACGTTTACCAAAATTTTAAATAGTATTTTTTCAAAGGTAGAACTACTGTTAATTTATAGGCTCCAAATTAACTAACCCTCAGAAAATGCTTTCTTAATTTGAAGAAAACAGGACAGTACAGGATAGCGAAAGCGATTTAATAGAATATTTTTGAAGCACACCGAAAATATTTTTTTTTGGCGAAGGGAACAGATAACAACTTACACACACTACCATGAAAAAAAATTGCATCTATCAGAAGTCATTTATTTGTATTCTTTTGCTGCTACTCTCATGTTACGGGTATGGTCAAAATACTCCCGTATCAGGCGCAGTAATCTCTGCAGATGACGGGTTGCCCCTCCCCGGGGTAAACGTTGTTGTCAAGGGAACGACAAACGGCACCGTCACCGGTTTTGATGGTAATTATAGCCTGAATATACAAGAAAACAACCCGACCTTGGTGTTTTCCTACATCGGTTTTACCAAGCAAGAGATCTCCGTAAACGGGCAATCTGAAATCAACGTTACCATGTCCGAGGATGCCACTGCTCTCTCAGAGGTCGTACTTGTAGGTTACGGTACCCAAATACGAAGGGAGGTGACCGGATCTGTTCAGACGATCGAGGCCGATGAGCTGGCCGACATACCGGTCTCCCAAATCACTCAAAAACTTCAAGGTAGATTGGCAGGCGTGCAGATCAACCAGACTACCGGTAAACCCGGTCAGGGCATGTCCGTGCGAATTCGGGGACAACTATCCGTTTCAGGCGGTAGCGAACCTTTGTACGTGATAGACGGATTTCCGATTTCCGGGGGTATCAATAATATCAATCCAGATGAAATTGAGGACATCACTATATTGAAAGACGCGGCTTCCACTTCCCTCTACGGATCTAGGGCAGCCAACGGGGTCGTACTGATTACGACCAAAAATGGTACGGTAGGCGAGACCAATATCAGTTTCAATACTTCCACGGGAATACAACAGGTACCGGAACGCGGAAGGCTCGAAATGATGAACTCGGTGGAATTCGCCCAGTTCAAAAAAGAATATTATGAAGATCAGGGCGATCCCGTACCGGAAATATTCCAGAATCCATCGCAGTACGAAGGCCAGACCAACGATTGGTACGATGCACTGCTGCGAACCGCTCCGATGCAGAACTATAATTTGACGATTACGTCGAACAAGGAAAAATTGAGAACTGCCGTCGTGGCAGGTTTTTTCAATCAAAAAGGCGTCGTCTTGGGTTCTGATTATCAGCGCTATTCCTTGCGTGCGAATTTAGACTACGATGTATCCGAAAAAGTGCGGATCGGGTTCAATATTGCCCCTAATTATATCATTGATAATGTACCTAGAACTGACGGTTCCAGAGGTACGGGTCTCTTGTTCAACGCCCTTCACACCTGGCCGATTATGCCCATTTATAATCCTGATGGTACCCGAACCGAATTCAATAGGTTCCCGGCGGATACGGGAAACATATTTTCCTATGCCAACTGGCTGACATCTGCCGAACAGATCAAGGACGAAACCAAGGATGTCAACTTGTTGACCAACGCATTTATTGAATACAGGCCTATAAACGGTTTAGTAATCAAATCCAGTCTAAATGCGGAACTCTATAGCCGCAGGTACGAATTTTTTAGTCCTTCTACGGCTACTTATGCCATCAATCGCCCTATACCGACCAATTCGGAGGCCGTGTGGGAAGACAGAAACGACTTTTCATGGCTGAACGAAAACACGGCAACCTACACGAAAAGTTTTGGAGAGCATAATTTTTCGCTCTTAGGTGGGTTTACCTTTCAAAGATTCAAAAGGGACTTCAGTAGGGTTGCGGCAAGTAATTTTGCCGATGATCGTTTGCCGACCATACAAGGTGCTGAAAATATTGATCGAAATGGCACATTCGATCGGATACAGGAATGGAGTCTGGTATCGTTTCTCTCAAGGCTTACCTACAATTATAAGGGTAAATATTTGCTTACCGCCGCAGTTCGAAGTGACGGTTCTTCACGTTTCGGATCTGAGAACCGGTGGGGAACGTTTCCCTCGGTATCCTTGGGATGGATCGCATCGGATGAGGAATTCCTGCAAAATCAAGAGGCCATCACCCTTTTAAAGCTGAGGTCCAGTTACGGGGTTACCGGTAACAATAATATTGGTAACTATACCCAATATGCGCTGATCGATAATACGGTAAACGCCGTTTTCGGAAACGATCTGGCACCGGGGTCGGCCGTAAACTCCCTTTCGAACGATAATTTAGGCTGGGAGACCACCAAGCAGTTCGATGTGGGGCTTGATGTAAGTCTTTTTAATGATCGGGTCTCATTTGTCTATGATTATTACACCAAGAATACGACCAATTTATTGTACAACGTGCAGGTCGCGAGGGAATCCGGTTTTAGCCAATTCAGCGATAATATCGGTGAGATCCGTTTCTGGGGCCACGAATTCGCCCTGAATACGATAAACACCACGGGGAAGTTCCGGTGGAGCACAAGCGCGAACATTTCGTTCAATCGAAATGTCGTAGAGTCATTGGCGGAGGGCATCGACAGGGTATACGGTAACAGCGGATGGCACATAACCAAGGTCGGGGAACCTTTCGGCCAGTTTTACGGGCACCTTTCCGACGGCGTATATTTGAACCAAGAAGATCTGGACAGTTCCCCACAGGTTCCCGGGCGATCGACCGTCGGTAGTATTAAATTAATTGATGTCAACGGTGACGGCGTCATTACCCGTGGGGGCGATGATGACGACCGTGCCATTACGGGAAGTCCTTTCCCCGATTTCACCTACGGTATAACCAATACGATTAAATATGGCGATTGGGATTTTTCTGTAGTAGGCACCGGATCACAGGGCAATCAGAATTTGGTCCGCCATTTGTTCAGTACCACTAACTTAGATGGGGTCTTTAATTTATTGAAGGATGTTGAAAACCGTTTTCGATCGGTCGAGAATCCGGGGGACGGTTTTTATGGAACAACTGTCGGTGGCGGTAACGTCACCGGTATCGAACGCGATTGGATCAACGACCGTTTTGTGGCCGATGCGTCCTACTTTAATATCCGAAATATTACTCTGGGATACACTTTGGGAGGGGTTGACCGATTCTTCAAGTCCGCACGACTTTATGCCTCGATCCAGAACGTTTATATTTTCACGAAGTACTGGGGTGGCCCCAACCCTGAGATCAGTGTTCAGAACAATGGGCAGGGAGACGGTGGTAACCTTGAATCGGGCGTTGATATTTCAGGCTACCCAGTACCGCGTATTTTCAGTATCGGTTTGAACCTTGATTTTTAAGTATTGTTCACCTATTTGAAAAAAAGAATTCTACTATCCTATAAAATATACATTGATGAAAAATTTAATTGTAATTCTAGCAGTTTCAGGTCTACTGATTACAGGTTGTGAAGATGAACTGACCATATTTCCGGAAGATTCATTGAGTACCCCGACTTTCTTTCAGACCGAGGAAGACTTTACTCAGGCCGTCAATGCTGCCTACGTACCGCTGCGCGGTATCAACAACGCTTCCAAACCTTATTTGGCCGAAATGCATTCTGACAATACGTATTTCGCACGTAATACCGCTTTTGGGGCAACGGAACAGCAGGAGGACATCGCCGATCATGCCATACCCAGCGATGGGGGCATTACGTCAAACGTTCATGTGGAAAACGTATATGTTCAATATTATGAGATCATTGCCCGAACCAACCAAATATTGACCACGATCGAGGAGGCGGAATTCGATGAAAGTGCTAAAGCGGACCTGAAAGGACAAACACTTTTTCTCAGGGCCTATTCCTATTTTGATCTGGTCCAATTTTTCGGGAGCGTTCCTTTGCATCTGACCCCTGTTCTGGGGCGTGAAGATGCGGCCTTGCCACTTTCCACGGAAGATGAAATCTACGCACAGATCATAGCGGATGCGCTAGCGGCCATTCCCTTATTGCCCCCAAAATCGGAACAGGAACCCGGTCGGGTAACTTCTGGTGCAGCGCGCACTTTATTGGCAAACGTGTATATTGTCCGCGAACAATGGGCCGAGGCTGAAACACTTTTGAGGGTAGTCGTCGAGAGCAACGAATATGGACTGATGCCAGATTACGCCGATGCTTTTTCAGGTAATTCGGACAACAAAAACAATATGGAATCGGTTTTCGAAGTGCAATATAAAGAAGGTCCCGAGGGCTTGCAGGGAAGTTTTTTATACAACTTTTTGCCAAGACCGATTACGTCCGAGGAAGTAGGGGGAGTCACCGGAACATCAAATCCACAACCGGTTAACGGAGAAGGCAACAACATTCCGACACCGGATATCATCGAGGCCTATGAAGAGGGTGATCTCCGCGAAGATGCGTCCATTCAGTATGTTACCCTGAGCGAAAGTTTTTGGCAGGAAGGGACCTATCCCATCATCAAAAAATATATAGAACCTCATTCCCTACACGGCAACCACGGTATGAACTGGCCGATTTACCGCTATTCGGAAGTGCTGTTGTTCTTGGCGGAAGCTTTGGAAGAACAGGGCGAATCGGGCGAAGCGGCAACTTACTTGAATATGGTGCGTACGCGTGCCGGTCTTGGGGCGGCGACCGGAGATCTGGGAGAGGCCATTTTTGACGAAAGGCAGGTAGAGCTCGCCTTTGAGAACAAACGATGGTTCGATCTGGTCAGAACGGGACGCGCTATAGATGTAATTACTGCTCTTGGTAACAGAATAAAGGCGAATCCAATAGAATATTATTACCCCGAAGGCGTAGAACCCAGAAGCAATGCATTTACGAACATAAGTGAACGATATGCACTTCCGGCATCCGAATCCTCCCTGAATCCAAACTTTTAAGTATCTTAGAAAGCAAATGAGACATACAAAACAACTTTAAAATGACCAGAACCCTTACTGCACTCCTGCTTACCTTGGTATTAATTGTTTCCTGCGATCAAAAAAAGGAAACCGAAACCGCCGAAAACCTGCCGCCTAAACTGGCCAAGCTAAAGCTGCAGCCCGGCTTTGAGGCAGAGCACCTGTATAGTCCCGGTGACGAGGGCGAAGGTTCTTGGGTGGCCATGACCTTTGACGATAAGGGCCGATTGATCACTTCGGATCAGTACGGTGCGCTTTACCGTCTTGAAGTTCCGGCCATTGGCTCCGACGACCTGACGCCTAAAATCGAACGGCTCAATATACAGACCGGGGAACAGGTAGCGGATTCGGTTATACAAATGGGCTATGCGCAGGGTTTACTTTATGCCTTCAGCAGTTTGTACGTAATGGTCAACCACCGCGGCAGCGAGGAGTTCGAAAAGACCAGTGGTCTTTATCGTTTACAGGATACCGATGGCGATGACCAGTACGATAAAATCGAATTGCTTAAACATTTAGATGGTGCCGGGGAACACGGCCCCCATAGCATCGTAATGGCGCCCGACCAAAAGTCGCTCTACGTGATTGCAGGTAACCACACCGACCTGCCCGAGATCGATTCATATAGGCTTCCGAAGGTCTGGGCGGATGACAATCTTTTCCCGTTGATCAAGGACCCACGCGGCCATGCCAACGACCGCGGCGCTCCGGGCGGATGGATCGCACATATCGATCCCGAGGGAAAAAACTGGGAACTGGTAGCCGCCGGTTTCCGGAATCCCTTTGACCTGGCCTTTAACGAACTGGGCGATATGTTCACCTATGATTCGGATATGGAATGGGACTTGGGAATGCCTTGGTACCGGCCTACTCGAATCTGCCACGTAACGAGTGGTGGGGAGTTCGGGTGGCGCACGGGCAATCAGAAATGGGCCCCCGCCTATCCCGACAACCTGCCGCCCGTCTTGAATATCGGCCAAGGTTCGCCGACCAGCGTTTCTTATGGAAAAGATGCTAAATTCCCCGAAAAATATAAGCATAGCCTTTTTGCTTTTGATTGGAGTTTTGGAATTATTTATGCCATCGAACTTCATCCGGAAGGTGCCACATACTCCGGAGTTAAGGAGGAATTCGTTTCGGGGATACCGCTTCCCCTGACCGATGGCGTAATCGGTCCCGATGGTGCTATGTACTTTATGACCGGGGGCCGCCGTTTGGAATCGGATTTATACCGAGTGTATTATGAAGGCGGTTCTGATGGCATGGAGGCTAGCATGGCTTCCAATTCCGCACCGGAACAGACCGAGGAAAACATCCTCCGAAAAAAATTGGAAACCTATCACACTGGACCCAAGGATGGCGCGGTGAATTTTGCGTGGCCCTATCTGAACCATTCCGATCGTTTTGTCCGCTATGCCGCCCGGATTGCAATAGAGCATCAACCGGTAACGGAATGGCAAGACAAGGTATTCGACGAAAAAGACCCAGAGACGATAGTTCAGGGTATGGTCGCCTTGGCCAGACAGGGCGACGCATCCCGACGCGACCGCATGCTGAACACCCTGATGGAAATAAGATACGAAGGTTTATCGGACGTGTTACAAGTGGATTTGCTGCGTGCCTTTGAACTTACGCTCTCCCGCTTTGGCAAGCCCCGAGGCGCACTACAGACCGAGGTGGCCGACTATTTGAATCCGCATTATCCTTCAAAGACCGACGTTTTAAACCAGTCCCTGAGCAAAACGCTTGCCTATCTCGATGATCCGAGGGTCGCTAATAAAACTTTGGCTTTATTGGAATCAGAGGAAGGCGAGAACGCCTCGGTGATGGCGAATACCGCTACCGACGCTTCCGATCTTATTCTACGGAATCCCCAATATGGAATGGATATCGCCAATACCCTGAAGAATATGCCCTTGGCGCAGCATACCTATTACGGTATCGTTTTGGATAGTGTTTCCGCAGGATGGACTCCCGAACTTCGGGACGAATACTTCAAATGGTACTACAAAGCTTTTTCGTTCAAGGCGGGACGGAGTTATATCGGGTTCATCGACAAGGCACGGCAATCTGCCCTGACCAAAGTGCCTAAGAGTAAATTCGAGTACTACAATACCATCTCTGGAGATTCTTTATTGGGAAGTTCAGGAAATGAACTGGTGCAAAATGCAGTGCAACCCGAAGGACCCGGAAAAAATTGGGAAATCGAAGATGCGAAATCTATTTTGGCGGACGGTCTCGAAGGCAGAAATTTTGAAGATGGAAAAAATATGTACGCCGCTACTACCTGCGTCACATGCCATGCTATGCGAGGAGAGGGCGAAAACATAGGTCCCGATCTCACCCAGCTAGGTACCCGTTTTACTCCCGAGGATATGATGGAAGCGATTGTAGAACCCAGCAAAACGATCTCGGACCAATACAATTCGACCGAGTTCTCGTTAAAAAACGGACAAACGGTGGTGGGAAGGCTGATCAGTGAAGACGATGGAAACTACGTCATATCCCAAAACCCCTATGCCCCCGAGCTGACCCGTAAAATTCCGAAAGACGAGGTGACCGGCCAGCAAATGTCATCTGTTTCTATAATGCCCCCGGGATTGATCAATCGATTGAACGAAGATGAGGTCAAAGATCTTTTGGCATATTTGAAGGCTGGCGGTGATCCGGAGAATCCGATATATTCCAAAACGGACGGTCAGGCCCAGGCGGCACGTTAAAAAATGCTCCATCGATGAGAAGCGCAATTCTAGTCCTATCCTTCTTTGCACTTGCAGGTTACGCAACCGGCCAGTCGGAGTCGAATCATGAAGCAACCGATGTAAGACCCATAGTTTTCATCAAGAAAATAATCGCCTCCGAAAGCTATGAATCGGTCGGGGTATTCGACGTGAACAATGATAACGTACACGATATCGTTTCCGGCGGATTCTGGTACGAGGGTCCGGAGTTTTGGGTCAGACATGCCATAGGTGCCGCCAAACGTTATGGAGAATATTACGATGATTTTTCTACCATTCCCTTGGATGTCAACGGAGATGGTAACATGGATTTTATCACCGGAGGATGGTTTGGCGGGAGATTAATCTGGAAGGAAAACCCGGGAGACGAAAGCGAATGGGAAGAACATCTTATAGCGGAAGTCGGCAATATCGAAACATCGCGTTCCTGGGATATCGATGGCGACGGTGTTGTTGAAATCATACCTAACACACCCAATGATTCCCTTCGGATATTTCGGTTGATATTGGACGAAAACGGAAAAGGAACGGGGGAATTCGCACGAAAGGGCATTTATGGTAAACACGGTCATGGTCTAGGTTTTGGGGATATCAACGGCGATGGAAAGAAGGATCTGATCATACCTACTGGCTGGCTGGAAGCGCCAGACAAACCTTTCGAGGAATCGTGGAAATTCCATTCCGAATTTGAGTTGGGCACTGCTAGCATCCCGGTTCTTGTGGTGGACGTAAACCAAGACGGACTGAACGATCTTATCGTAGGGCAGGGACATGGTTACGGCCTGCATTGGTATGAACAGCATCCCGAAGAAAAATCCAAGGATAAAAAGTGGACGAAGCACGCCATCGATCCCTTCAATTCCCAGTACCACAGCATGGAATGGGCCGATCTGGACGGGGACGGCACCCATGAACTGGTCACCGGCAAACGCTATCGCGCCCACAACGGCAAAGACCCCGGTGGCAATGAGGAAATCGGACTCTATTATTTTCGCTGGAACGGTGAAAATTTTAGTAAGCAGGTCATCGATTACGGTTCTTATGGAGAGGGAAAAGGAACCGGTGTCTATTTTAGCGTATCCGATGTAAACGACGATAGCAGAAAAGATATTATCGTGGCAGGAAAGGACGGGTTGACGGTTTACTTTAATCAAGGGCATGATTGAGAATGGACGTACTTGAATCTAGAGATAAGAGCCAGGAATCAGAAGACAGAGGACAAAAAAGTCAAAAGTGAAAAGAGATAATTGTATAAAAAGTGGACATCATAAAACACTTTGTGGTTTGTTTGAACCATTGCCAATGTGAACAACTTGAAAACCAACTAAATGAAAAAATATAATCGGAACAGCTTTCTACAATTAGGGTTAATTATTGCTTTATGTAGCGTCCTGCAGGCGTGCGGTGAGAAAAAAACGGATAAAAAGGAAGCTAAACCCGAAATGGTTACGAATATCGATGGTGAAGGCTTCGAGCAAATCTTCGATGGCGAAACCTTGGATGGCTGGGAGGGCGACCCCGTTTATTGGAGCGTGGAAAACGGTAACCTAAAAGGTGAGGTCACTCCCGAAACCCTGCTGAAAAATAATACTTTTATCATCTATCAGGATGACCAACCGGATGATTTTGAACTCAAATTGGAAGTTAAAATAGCTGAATCCGGAAATAGCGGCATCAACTATCGCAGCGAGAAAATCGATACCATTCCCCATGCTTTACGAGGCTACCAGGCAGATATTGACGGAAAGAACACCTATACCGGCCAGAATTATGAGGAGAAAAAACGCGCTACTTTGGCTTATCGCGGTGAGAAGGTTATTATTAATTCCCAAGACAATCCCGACAACCCCGGGTCTTTGCGTGCCAATGTCCAAAAAAACTGTTGGCAGAGTAGGGAAGTGGTGGCATCCCTTGGGGAATCCGATTCCCTAAAAACAGAAATCAACAGTGAAGACTGGAACGAAGTGCACTTAATTGTCAAAGGCAATCGTATGCAGCATTATGTGAACGATATTTTAATGAGCGATGTAACTGACAATGATTCTATCAACCGAAAAATGTCGGGATACATGGGAGTGCAAGTGCACGTGGGCCCACCGATGACGGTCGAGTTCCGGAATATTCGATTAAAGAGTTTGTGAAAAATATAAAAGGGGCGAAAAATTCCGCCCCTTTTTAAACTAACTAACTCAAACAACATGGAGGTTATGACTTTCCATATTTCTACGATATTACTATGATATTATAAATTATCTATCCTGTACTGTGCTGCTTTATGCAAAATATTCTTAAGTTCTTAGTTTACCTTGAAAATTTGCCGCTAAAGGAATAGCTTCCCGAACCAACTTCCAAAACCGTTTCTTCGTCATTCGAAGACAAAATTTTGATTTGGGAAAGGTTCTTGATTTTTTCACCATTTTCCTTAATGGACGAACTTTCGGAAGGAATATGAATTTTGGCCGTGGTATTGACGGGTATCGAAATCTCCATCTTCAATTGTTTTCCCTGTAAGCTCCATTGCGATGCAATGAGCCCGTTGATACTTTCAAAGCTTCCTTTCATACTGCCGATTTCGTTGCTAATCGCTGGGGCTATCGTAATAGCACGGAAACCTTCATCTTGGGTATCGATACCGAGTCCGTCCGAGAACATCCATTCCGCCACCGATCCGAAGGCATAATGGCTAAAAGAGTTCATTTGAATGTTGATATCGGAATTTTTACCGGCATCTTTAGTATAA
>RCMY010005386.1_pt1 | contig 10875 bp, 11 predicted proteins | sample 2041341 | NCBI WGS metagenome assembly RCMY01 (sample SAMN09708234, study PRJNA481090) | Marine sediment metagenome, whole genome shotgun sequencing project.
ATTCTCGGTTGGCTCCATTCGCACTCATCACCTTGTCCTTTGTGTGGGCGGTACACATCATCTTCGGTTTTGCAATCATCTACTGGGCTCAGGGCGTGCGACCATTCGTCGACGCCTTCGTGTTGAGCGGGTCGTCACTGACGACGCTCGGATTCCGTGAAACCGGATCGACCGTGACCCTGGTTTTCGTTGTGATCGAGGCGCTCCTCGGGCTTGGTTTGGTTGGCCTGGTGATCACCTATTTGCCAACTGTGTACAGCGCCTATCTCGACCGCGAGATCGCCGTTGCTCGGCTCGAGGTTCGTGCTGGAAGGCCACCGCACCCCTTGACCTTCCTCGACCGAAGTCATCGCATCGGCTGGCTCGACGATATGGACCTGGTGTGGGCCGAGTGGGAGAACTGGTTCCTCGAAATCGAAGAAACCCACAGCACCCACACTTCGTTGTCGTTCTTTCGTTCCGCGCAATACGGCCGATCCTGGTTGCAGACGGCTGGAATTCTGCTCGACGCCGCGGCACTGATGGAGTCGACCATCGCCATAGAACGGTCGCCGCGCGCGGCGTTGCAGGTCAGGCTCGCCGAGCTCAATGCCGAGGGCAACACGGCATTGATCACCGCCATCCCCACCACCAAACCCCAGGACCAGGCGACCAGCGATCTCGTACACCGCCTTCGTGGCGAGACGCTGCCCGAGGTCACCGCCGGTACTGGGGCTGAGGCGTTGGTGGGCGGACCGACTGCCGGGTTCATCGACCAGTCGGACAAGATCTCCTCACGCCTGCTCTGGTTCATCGGCGCGGTGGTGTCGCTGTCGTTCTTGCTTCTGATGATGGTGTTCCGCTCCATCCTGGTCCCGCTCAAGGCCGCCCTGCTGAACCTGCTGTCGATCGGCGCTGCCTATGGCGTGGTGGTCGCAGTGTTCCAGTGGGGTTGGGGCCGCAGCTTGATCGGTCTCGAGGAGGCCGTGCCCATCGCCTCGTTCGTTCCGATGATGATGTTCGCCATCCTCTTCGGTCTGTCGATGGACTACGAGGTCTTCATCCTGTCTCGGATTCGTGAGGAGTATCACCGAGGCCACTCCAACATCGACAGCGTCGTGGAGGGGCTCGGGGCGACGGCGAAGGTCATCACCGCAGCGGCGCTCATCATGATCAGCGTGTTCCTGGGGTTCGTCGCATCTGACGACCCGGTCGTCAAGATGATGGGCGTCGGGCTCGCCACCGCGGTCGCGGTCGACGCGACCATCGTTCGGATGGTCCTGGTCCCCTCGACCATGGCGCTCGTCGGTGACCCGAACTGGTGGCTGCCGGCATGGCTCGACCGCATCCTGCCCCGTCTCGACATCGACGGTGACCCAAGCGAGACAACCCCACAGGAGAACTGACGTTCCGACGCTCCGCCCGGGACCGCCCCGGACCGCCTCCGACCGGCTACGGCTGCGGGCGGACTCGGGCACGTCGCGGGCGGCTTCCCACGACGGCGTACCGGTGGTCGGTCACTTCGTTGCCCCAGAGGATGGCTTCGGCGCTGAGGTCGGTGTAGTCCACCTGCTCGAAGTGCACTCGAAGAGCCGAGAACACGACTTCTGCGGCCACTCCGGCTCGGTCCCAGACACCCTCGATGGCGACGAACACACCGTCGTCGCCGAGCGGTGCCGACCATCGTGCGACGACCGACTCCGGATCGGGCACGGCCCAGAGAAGGTGTCGCGACACCACGGCGCCGTGGGTCGTCTGCGGTACGGGTGCGGTCTGCACATCACCTACGGTGAACTCGATGTCGAGCCCGACGGCATGTGCCTTGTGTTCGGCTCGCTCGATCATCTTGGGCGAGACATCGAAGCCGACGACGCGATGGCCACGCTGTGCGAGCAGTATCGACACCGAACCGGTGCCGCACCCGAGGTCGACGACCGGGCAGTTCGAGTTCTCGATGAAGCCGCCGAGGAGCGCGGCCCACGCTCGCCGAGTGTCGGGATCGGTGAGCCCGTGGTCGGGGTGGTCGTCGAAGGTTGCTGCCTGTGCGTCCCAGTAGGTCTGGGTGTCTTCGCTGGACATGGTGCCACTATGGCACGCCCTCGGGCAGCGTCGGTCTGCGAACTGCGTCAGACGATCAGGGCGGGGAAGAGCGCCAGGTACAACATGATGAGTGCCAGTCCCGTCGGCCAGCGAGGATGAGCGTCGCGTAGCAGCAGCGCAGTCACGACGGCGATCACTGCGGCAGCCAACAAGCTGCCACGGACCAGACCGTCGCTGAGAACGGTGGGGAAGAGGAGTGGACCGATGGCCGGCGACAGCGTGGCGTCGACGAACGACGAGCCGAGCAGGTCGCCCAGTGCCAGCTCGCCCTCACCTCGCCGCAGCGCCCGAGCGTCGACGACGAGTTCGGGTAGTGAGGTTCCGGCCGCGAGGACGAAGAAGCTGAGGAGATACTCGGGAACACCGAAGGATTCAGCGGCTCGGGTGAAGGATTCGACCGCGAGCGAGGCGCCGGCACCGACCAGGAGAAGAAACCCGATCGTTCGGTACATCTGGCGGGACAACGTGTCCCGAGAAGGAGCAGGCTCGGTCTGCACGTTCTTCTCGCGTCGTTCCGCCGGCGTCGGCCGTTGGATGATGAACGTCCCGACCAGCCAGGTGGCGATCAGCAGGAGCGAATCGGTCCGGCTGAACATGCCGTCGCCGATGACCATCGCGCCGATGAGTAGTGCCAGCACGGTGAGCGAGCCGGTGGTCACGACGAATCGTTGGGAGGTCCGCAACAGCCCGGTCATGGCGAGGATTCCGAGCACCAGGGTCGACTGGGTGACGACCGAACCGATGGAGTTGCCGACGTTCAGGTCGCCGTGGCCGGTGGCCGAGGACACGAGGCTGTTCGCCATCTCGGGAAGGTCGGTCCCGATCGCGACCACGGTCACTCCGAGGACGAATGGCGACAACCCGAGCATCCGGCCGACATCGGATGCTGCGTCCAATGCGTGGCGACTGGCGACGATGGCGATCGACAACCCGACGACGACGCCGAGGACCCAGATGATGGTCACCGCGACAGCGACTGCTCGAGAGGATCGGGCAGGTCGGGAACGACGGGCCAGTCGGGGACGACGACGGTCGGAGCCTGGGGATCTCGGATCAGGGCGTCGGTGGTCGACCCGAGAAGGAGATGGGCCACGCCACGATGGCCCCGTGCGCCCAGCACCAGCATCTGGGCCGAGTTCGCAAGATCTTCGAGGACGTCACGAGGCTCGCCGTAGAGAACTCCCGGGGAGACGGGATGAGCGTCGGGACCGACGGCACGATGGGCGGCGCGAATGACTGCGTGCAACAGCTCGTCGCTTACCTGAGCGTCATCGCTTGCCGACGGTCGTTCACTGCGGAGCGAGACGTCGACGGGGTCGAGGTAGGCCATGACCGCGATGAGCTCGGCGTCGGGCGGTGTGTTCGCCATCGCCCAACGCAGGGCCGCCGAGCCGTTCATGGAACCATCGACGCCGACGACGACAGGGCCTCGACGTGGCGACAGGGGGAGGCTGCGAGGTATCACGACGACCGGGACAGTCGAGTGGGTGACGACGTGCATACCCGTGGAACCCATGATGGTTCCCGTGATCGCATCGCGGCCTCGCGTCCCGACGGCGATCAGGTTCGCTCGTTCGCCGAGGGCGACGAGTGTCGGCCCGGCTGCGGCCCGACACACGATCGGATCGGCGGTCGGATCGATCCCGAGCGATGCGATCTCTCGCCGGGCGTTCGCTTCGGCGCGGCGCTGGAATTGCTCGTTCGGCGGGGGAGTCGGCGCACCGGGAAAGGGATTGGGCACGAGCCACCACGGATAGCGCCACGTGGTCACCGGCTGGATCGGGCCGAACTGGTCGACGTGCGCCGCGGCCCACCGGATCGCCGCTCGGGAGCCGTCGGACCCGTCGAGCCCGACGATGATGCCGAGGCGATCGTTGTCTTCCCATCGGTCCGCTGTCATGAGTCGATGGTGCACCGTCCGGCGCTGGCGGGACAGGGGCGAAGGTCACGGGAGATGGAGCGCGAGGGGCAGGGTGACCCGACGGGAGATGGCGAACCCGATGAGGGCGACCGTGGCACCGGCGATGGTGTCGAGCAGATAGTGGTTGGCGGTGAGCAAGACCGCTGCCGTCATGAGGATCGGGCTGGCGAGGGCCGGGATCCTGATGTGCCAACGTTGTGAGGCCTGCCACAGCGCAACCCCGACCAGCAGGTTCCACCCGACATGAAGGCTGGGAATGGCGGCGTACTTGTTGATCAGACTTGGCGGTTGCAGCACCCGGTAGGAGGTCGAGAACTGGCTGATGGTGTCGACGAACCCGGAATCGATGAGGCGAGGTGGTGCCACGGGATAGGACGCGAAGATCGCGAGCCCGATGGCGCCCGAGATGAACATGGCGTTTCGCAGCAGCAGGTAGTGGTAGCGGTGGCGCTCATGGAGCCAGATGAGGGTGCAGATGATCACTGGCCAATGCCCCCAGATGTAGATCCAGTTTGCCAGGGTCGTGAGCGTGCGGTGTCCGGCGATCCGCCCTTGCAGGCCTGGCTCGAAGGCGATGCCGAGCCGTTGTTCGAGGGCAAGGACATCCCTGCCGTGTTGAATGGCCTCAGACACCGACCCTTCGGTGACGCCCCGAACGCCGAAGTAGAACAGCACGGCACAGCCGACGAGTGCGATCTGTTTCGCCAGTTCGATCCAGCCGCCGGCGTCGGGGACCATGGGCTCGCGGTGCTTCTGGAGGAGAGGATCGTCGTCGCTGTGTGTCGAACAGGGGATGTTCGGGCTGTCGTTCTTCGGGCTGTCGTTCTTCGGGCTGTCGTTCTTCGGGCAGACGATCGAGTTCTTCATGCGAACATCCACCTCCGGGGGGACTTCACTTCTTCCATCGTCCCACACCCCACCGGTTCCATGTCGTCGTAGACCCTGTGACAATCGTTGGCAGCTGGATCTCCTGAGCGCTCGACGTCGGGCTCAACGCCACATCAATTCGCATGGGCGACCGCAAGACCGGACGAACGTCTCGTAACGTTGAAGGGTCCGTGTTTGTCCAAGACGTACCGCTGCAGTTCGGTGCGCTGGCGAGAGAAGCCGAACCTGTGCACAAACCCCTGGTGTTCCCGAGCCCTGGCGCCATCTTGAGACATTCGCTCCCGAATGTTCTCGTCGGCAAGGTCATCCCGCTCGTGGTCTTCCTTGGATTCCTTCGGTTGGTCGGCACCACCGGAGCGCTCCTCGCCGCACTGGCATGGTCGTTGGGTGTCGTCGTCCATCGGCGCTGGAACGGCGAGAAGGTTCCGGGCCTGGTCCTGTTGAGCACGATCGGGCTGGCGGCCAAGACGGTGCTCGCGCTCGCAACCGGCAGCCTGGTCGTCTACTTCCTGCAACCGACGATCAGTACGGCATTCGTCGGCCTGGCATTCCTTGCGTCGGTGGTGATGGGTCGCCCGCTCGCCGAACGATTGGCTGCCGACTTCTGCCCGTTCGAGCCCGAAACCGCCGAACACCCGCTGCTCGCCCTCTTCTTCACCAGGCTCTCGCTGCTGTGGGCCGTCACCAGCCTGATCAACGCCGGGGCGACCCTGTGGCTTCTGCTCACCCAGTCGGTCACCACCTTCGTCATCATCAAGTCGTTCATGGGGCCGTCGTTCACCGCCGCCACCTTGGGCATCGCGCTGGTCTGGTTCCGCTTCCGAACCAAGCAAGACGGCGTCCGCCTGGAGTTCGCCTCGGTTCGAGCGTGAGCAGCGGGCCCGACGCCCGGTCGCCCTGGTGGCGCGGTGTCGTCGGGTATTCGCTCTACCTCCGGTCCTTCGCCGACGGGAACGGCGACGGCGTGGGCGATCTCCGAGGACTGATCGAGCATCTCGATCATCTGGAGGCCCTCGGCATCGAGCTGGTGTGGGTCAGCCCGTTCTACCCATCTCCGCTGGCCGACACCGGCTACGACGTCGCCGACCATTGCCAGGTGGACCCCGCCTATGGAGACCTCGGTGTCTTCGACGAGCTCCTCTCGGCCGCCCACGACCGTGGGATTGCCGTGGTGATCGACCTGGTGGCCAATCACACGAGCATCGAGCACCCATGGTTCCGAGCGGCGCGGTCGGACCGAGACGACCCTCATCGAAACCGGTACATCTGGCGAGATCCTGCAGCCGACGGTGGACCGCCCAACAACTGGGTGAGCTACTTCGGCGGTTCGGCGTGGACGCTCGACGAGACCACTGGCCAGTACTACCTGCACCTCTTCCTCTCCGAGCAGCCGGACCTGAATTGGCGAGAGCCGGCGGTGTCGTCGGCCTTCGACGACATCCTCCGGTTCTGGCTCGATCGAGGAGTCGACGGCTTCAGGATCGATGTTGCCCAGGGCATGGTGAAAGACGAGCACCTCCGCGCCAACCCGCAGCTCGCCGAGGTGCAACTCGATGCCGATCGGCTTGTCGAGTGGGCCTCGTTCGAACACCGCCACGACATCTTCCAACCAGAATCGCTCGAAGTGTTCGCACGGTGGAAGCAGATCTGCGACGGCTACGACGCCTTGCTGCTCGGTGAGGTCTCCGTCGCTGATCCCCAGCAGTTCGGGGCGGCGATCCCCGGAGGGGGGATCGACATCGGCATGTGGCTCGAGACGATGCACGTCGATTGGAGCGCCAGCTCGTTGCGAGCGGTGCTCGAAGGCCCTCTCGGCAGTGTGAGTGATCCCGAGCGGATCGGCTGGCAGGCTTCGAGCCTCGACGAGCGGCGAGCGGCCACCCGGTTCGGTGGGTCGGAAGACGGCAAACAGCGTGCGCTTTCGCTGGCGACCATGCTGACCTTCCTTCCCGGGGTGCTGTTCCTGTATCAGGGCGAGGAGCTGGGTCTCGAGCAGGCCGTCGTCGAGCCCGAACAGCGGATCGATCCGGTCGGTCACGACACCGCGTCGAGCCGAGACGGCTGCCGCTCACCGATGCCCTGGAACGATGGGCCGAACTTCGGGTTCACCACGAGCTCGTCGACCTGGCTGCCGTTTGCCGTCACCGGCGTCGACGACACCGCCGATGCCCAACGTTCGACTCGGGGAAGTTGGTTCGATTCCTACCGGTCCTTGTTCGGTGCGTGGAAGGCCCATCGCTCGGGGTTGCCGGATCGTGTGGAGTGGCTGGACTTCGCCGACACCGGACTGCTCGGATTTCGCAGGGGGGCGGTCGTGGTGGTCATCAACGCCGCCGCCGGTCCGCTCGACACCGGGCTCTCGGGGTCCTTGATCTACGACACCTGCGACCCGGCGTTTTGTGAGGTCCATGCCGCTCCGTCGTTCGACCGCACGCTGACCTTGCAGGGTGGTCGTGCCATGGTGATCCTCTCGCCATCGGCCGAACCGACTTCTGGAGGCGGTCGATGAGTTTGGAGTTCGTTGCGCATCGCGCCGGCAACCATCCCGAGACGCTACGTGCGGCCGAGGGTCGGGTCGACATCATCGAGCTCGATGTCCACCGCGGTCGGGGTCTCACCACCGAGGTCCGTCACGCCAAGCGGCTGTGGCCGACCCGTCGACTCTGGGATCGCTGGTTCCTGCTGCCGAGGGATGCCTCGATCCCGCTGCTCGAGGAAATCCTCGAGGCTGCCCAACCCGGTACGGCACTGTGGTTCGATCTGAAGGGCCCCTCCACCCACCTGGGCGACTCGTTGTCGGCGATGGCGGAGCGAGGCGAGCGCCGCCTCGTGGTCTCGTCGAAGTCGTGGTGGTTGCTTCGTCCCTTCACCGGTGTCGAGGGCATCCGAACGTATTGGTCGGTTGGCAACCGACTCGAGCTCGCGATCCGGCTCGCCTTTCCTTGGCTCGGTCACAGCGATGGTGTCGTCATCCACTCGAGGCTTCTGAGTCCGCGCATCTTCGAGTCGCTGGCACGGCGAGGCAGCGTTTTCACCTGGGGTCTGAAAGATTCACGGGCAGTCGCCGAACTCGAACGTCTTGGTGTGGATGGCGTGATCATCGACGATCTGACGCTTGCCGACGAACTCGTCTGAGCGTCGGGTGCGTCAGATCGCAACGACGACTCACGACGACTCCACACCGAGACTCGCGATGAGGGCTTCGACCCGAAGGCGGATGTCGTCGCGAAGCGCCAAGATCTCGGTGCTCGAGCCGCCGGTGATGCTGGGGAGTTCCCAGTCCTCATAGCGTGTGCCGGGAAGGACGGGACAGGCATCGCCACAGCCCATCGTGATGATCACGTCGGCGGCGCGGGCGACCTCGTCGGACCACGGCTTGGGGTGGTGCGATGAGATGTCGATGCCGACCTTCGCCATGGCCTCGACCACCGCTTGGTTGGTGTCATCGGCCGGTTCGGACCCGCCGGAGAACACCTCGACACGATCGCCGGCAAGGTGTTGGAGCCAGCCCGCTGCGATCTGGGAGCGACCGGCGTTGTGAACGCACAAGAACAACACCGACGGCTTCCCATCCGACAATCCTTCGATGCGTGCGACGGCACGCAGCCGATCTCGGGTCAGTCGCTCGATCGTGACCGGTAGCCACTTGGTGACCGTCGCCTGGGCCATCAGCTGCTGCTCGGACTCGATGATGTAGCGCTCGATCGTCTCGGCATTGAACATGCCCTCGAACTCGATCCGGAGATGCTCGGCGCTGCGGCGCGCGCTGCCCAGCGCCGAACCGGTTTCGGTGGTCATGTCGGCAGTGGTCATGTCGGCAGTGGTCATGTCGGCAGTGGTCATGTCGTGTGTCGCTTCCATCGGCTTCGGTGCCTCTCAGTCGGTGAGCGCGGCGATACGCGCGTCGAGTTCGGTGATGACGTCATCGAATGCTGTTGCGGTGCCCACCTCGACCGGGTCCGGGATGGACCAGTGCCACCAGGTCGGTGCGGAGTCCAGTTCCTCGTGGGCCTGGTCGCACACGGTGACCACCACGTCAGCGGTCTCGCCAGGTGTCATCGCTCGAGGTGGCTGAGACCCGAGGTCGAGACCGATTCGCTTCCCGGCAGCGATCGCGTGCGGATTGATCTGTTCCGCCGGGTGGGTACCCGCAGACGATGCTTCGCCGCCGGTTCGATCACGCCACAACGCCGCCGCCAACTGCGAACGAGCCGAGTTGTGCGAGCACACGAACAACGCCCGGCCCAGCGGAGCGTGAGTGGCCACGGCGAGTCCGGCCAACGGGCCTCGCACGAGACGGAGATAACGGCGGCGGCGATCACCGGCCGACACGAATCGTTCGATCAGGCCCACCGACTCGAGGACCTCGAGGTGATGGGCCAACAGATTCGAAGGCAGGCCGACCCGATCACCCAACTCTTTCGGCGAGCGATCACTCAGCGCCAGATCCTCGACGATCGCCAACCGCACCGTTTCACCCAACGCCGCGTGGAGGCGAGCTCGGCGTTCCAGATCGTGTGCCATGCGACCAGCATAGTCACTCAGTCAAAATTGAGTCAGTGAACACTGAGTGAATTGGAGTCGTCTGATGTGATGGTCGTGGGCGTGACGAACCAGAGCTGGTCGAAGTCGTCGAGGGTCCCGTACTCGTCGTGGATGTCGAAGTAGTTCGCGATGTCGTACCCATGGTCATGTTGGGGTGACGGATCCCAGGGGTTCAGCCAGATGGCGTCGACTCCCAGGCCGGCGATGTGGTCGAGGCGTGAGCGAATGCCCTCGAGATCGCCGATGCCGTCGCCATCGGAGTCGGCAAAGGACCTGATATAGACCTGGTAGATGAGCGCATCTTGCCACCAGGAGCGTTGTGTTGTTTCAGCCACGGGGACGCAGCAATGTACGAGCGTTCGGTGGCACCGGCGCTCCGCCGACGATCAGCCACCGACACTGGGCAGGAACGTGAACGACGACGAACCGCTGAAGTACTTCGTGATTCCCTGGGTGAGCGTCGGGTGGGGCCTGGTCGGCATGGGCCTCGTGGCGGCGGCATTCGTCGTTCCCGACGCAGGTCTCGACGAGCGGTTGGCCGGTGGCGGGTTCGGGCTGGTGCTGACGATCATGGGCGCTCTCGCCCTCGTCAAACGAGTGGCAACTCTTCGTATCGCCGATCAGATCGAGTATCGAAGACTGTCCCGCTCGGTGGATGTGCCGCTGGCTTGGGCCCGGAAGATCGTGGTCCAACGACCGTCGATGTTCACCGGGGCGTCGTTCTGGGACGTGGTGGTCGTGATCGACGACGACGAATTCCGGCAGCCGCTGGCCGGTCACCACTACTTCGGTGCCCATGTGCAGCGGCGGGCACAGAAGGTGGCAGACCGCCTCCAGATCCCCATCGTCGACCCGGTCGGGGACACGTGGCGCTCGAGCCGATTCTTGCCGCTCCGTCTGATGGGAGCCGGACACGACTGGGTGATCGTCGTCGGAGGCGTCGTCGTGGCCCTTTTCGTCCTTCTGGCGGTCTGGCTGCTCGTGACATGGCTGGCGTTCTGATGAACGAACGCTCGCCGGCCATGTCACGAGCGGGAGTAGGTCAGCGCATCGTGACGATGACCTTGCCGTTCGCCTTGCCCGATCGTGCGTAGGCGTAGGCCTCGGCGACCTGGTCGAGCGGGAACTCTCGGTCGACGATCGGCTTGACGACGTCGGCTTCGATCAGGCGGGCGATCTCGGCGAGCTGATCGCCGTCAGGATGCATGAAGAACTGCGAGAACGTCACGCCCTTCTCGTCGGCCAGGCCTGCAGGGGCATCACCCTTGATCGACACGACCCGCCCGCCGGGCTTCACGACCTCGAACGATCGCTCGAGGGTCTCGCCGCCGAGCATGTCGAACACGACATCGACCGGCTCGACGACGTCTTCGAACTTCTGCGCCGAGTAGTCGACGAACTGATCGGCGCCGAGGCCGGTGACGAGTTCACGATTCTCGGCA
>RCMY010010113.1_pt1 | contig 10870 bp, 8 predicted proteins | sample 2041341 | NCBI WGS metagenome assembly RCMY01 (sample SAMN09708234, study PRJNA481090) | Marine sediment metagenome, whole genome shotgun sequencing project.
GGGCGTGCCGTAAACTTTGAGAATGTATTTTCGCAAAGGTACAGGGCCCTGACGACTGACGCCTTTTCCGCCAGCCGCATGCGGCTCACCGGCAATCTCTTCGCGGCTGCACACCCTGGAGACCCCCCGTAAACGCATGGTTTGGCAGCAATAATAAAGCCCCGCAAGCTACAAGGCCTGCGGGGCTTTTTTGAGCAATTTCACCAGCGATGCAGTCGCCATCCGTAAGGCTTCTTCGTCGCTCAACGGCTGCCGCTTGAAATCGCTCTGCCGACGCCAAGGCGGCAGCCGCCACGTTGTGGCGCGCCGCACTGTCGTGCAGCCTTGGAGCATGTATACTTTTTCAAAGTCAAAATGCTCTAAAAGAAATGCCGCTGGTTGTGACCAGCGGCATTTCCATATTCGCGCAGTTTGGGATTGTGTTACCAGTCCAGCGTGACCTTGAAGGCGCGGGCCAGGTCTTCCACATCCTCATTGGCGATGACGCTGTCGCCGGACTTGATGGTGAGGCGGCTGTCGGCGGTGACCACGCCCACCCGCGAGCAGAGTTGCCACTGCCCAAAGGCGTCAAAGATCATGGCCAGTTCGGGCTTGACGCTCACAAGCAGACGGCTGGCGCTTTCGCTGTACAGCAGTTCCGTCTTGTTCATGCACTGTAGGGCGTGCACGGCGTCCAGATTCAGTTCCGCGCCCAGACGGCCGCCGATGCACATTTCCGCCAGGGCCACGGCCAGGCCGCCGTCCGAGCAGTCGTGGCAGGCCGAGATGGCCCGCTGGCCCATGAGGGCGGAAACCGCGCGGTAGCGCGCCATGGCGGAGGCGGCGTCCACATGGGGCACATGGCCGCCCTTGAGGCCCAGTTCGTCAGCGGCCTCGCTGCCCGCCATTTCGTTCCAGGTGCCGCCCAGCAGGTAGATGTAGTCGCCGGCTTTCTTGAAGTCCGACGTCTGGGTGGCTGTGACGTTGCGGATGACGCCAAGCACGGAGAACAATACCGTGGGCGGGATGGAAATACGCTCGCCGCCGCCGGTGTAGTCGTTCTTCATTGAGTCCTTGCCGGAAATGCAGGGCACGCCGAAGGCAAGGCTGAACTGGCGCAGGGCGCGGCAGGCGCGCACAAGCTGGGCCAGCTTGTAGCGGCCGTCAGGATTGGAGGCACTGACCACAGGGTCGCACCAGCAGAAGTTGTCCACCCCGGCCAGGGCGTCGGGATCAGCGCCCACGGCCACGGCGTTGCGTATGGCCTCGTCCATGGCGTTGGCCATCATCCAGTAGGTGTCGTAATCGCTGAACTTGGGGCAGATGCCGTGGGAGATCACAAGCCCGGCGTCGGATTCCAGCAGGGGGCGCAGCACGCCCGCGTCAGCCGGGCCGTCGCGCTTGACGCCCACCAGAGGCTTGATAACGCTGCCGCCGCGCACTTCGTGGTCGTACTGGCGGATGATGTATTCCTTGGAGCAGATGTTGAGGCGGCTCAGCATGCGCTTGAGAAAAGCGCCCTGATCCGCGTCGGCCACATCCACGCTGATTTCCTTGATTTCAGGAGTCTTCCACTCGGCTTCCAGCTCAAGCTGCGGCACGCCTTCGTGCATGAACTGCATGGGCATGGAGGCCACGATGCGGTCATTGTAGCGCACCTCGAAGTAGCCGGATTCGGTGAACGTGCCGAGGGCCGTGGCTTCCACGTCCATGCGGGCGGCCAGTTCCATAAATTCGTCCAGCTTTTCGGGCGGCACGGCCAGGGTCATGCGTTCCTGCGCTTCGGAGAGCAGGATTTCCCAGGGGCGCAGACCGTCGTACTTGAGGGGGGCCCTGGCTATGTCTAGCACGCAGCCGCCCGTGTCTTCGGCCATTTCGCCCACGGAAGAGGACAGGCCGCCAGCGCCGTTGTCGGTAATGGCGTGGTAGAGGCCAAGGTCGCGGGCGCGCATGATGAAGTCGTACATCTTGCGCTGGGTGATGGGGTCGCCGATCTGCACGGCCGTGGCCGGGGAGCCTTCGTGCAACTCTTCGGAAGAGAAGGTGGCCCCGTGGATGCCGTCCTTGCCGATGCGCCCGCCGGTCATGACGATGTGGTCGCCGGTTTCGGCCTTTTTGAACCAGCCGGGACGGCCGTGTATTTCGGCAGGAATCACGCCGACAGTGCCGCAGTAGACCAGCGGTTTGCCAAGGTAGCGCTCGTCAAAGACCAGGGAGCCGTTGACCGTGGGAATGCCGGACTTGTTGCCGCCGTGCTCCACGCCTTCGCGCACGCCTTCCAGCACGCGGCGGGGGTGCAGCAGGCGCGGGGGCAGGGCCTTGTCGTGAAAGGGCGAGGCAAAGCAGAACACGTCCGTATTGCAGACAAGTTCCGCGCCCATGCCCGTGCCCATGGGGTCGCGGTTGACGCCCACAATGCCCGTGAGCGCGCCGCCGTAGGGGTCAAGGGCCGAAGGGCTGTTGTGCGTCTCCACCTTGATGCAGGCGTCGTAGCCGTTGATAAAGGCGATGACGCCCGCATTGTCCTTGAACACGGACTTGCAGTAGTCATTTTCGCCCATGCGCTCACGCAGGATGGCCGTGGCGTCGCGGATGCAGGTTTTGTACAGGTTGTCCACCACTTCGCGGCGGCCCGTATCCGCATCAGTGTAATCAATGCGCGAGGCGAAAATCTTGTGTTTGCAGTGCTCGGACCATGTCTGGGCCAGCACTTCCATTTCCACGTCAGTGGGGTCGCCGGGCAGGCCCAGGGCCTTGCGGCGAGCCGCTTCGTCGGGGGCGGTGAACTGCTCGCGGATGCTGTGCATTTCCTTGAGGTTCAGCGCCCAGGTATTGGCGCGGCTGGCCTGGGTGAGGTCGTCGTCGCTCATGCCGGACAGGGTGATGGTGTCCACCGTGTCATTGGCCTCGCCGGTGACCTGCGCGGCCTGCGCTTCAAAGCCGGGGCTGGCCTGCCATTCTTCACGGCTCTTGATGCGGTAGCGCTGGATGAGCGTGTTGCAGAGCAGGTCGCGGGCCAGCATGTCCACCTGCTCGCGGGTCAGGGGAGCGGCGGGATCATTGACGATGCGGTGCTGCACGGCAGTGTACACGCGCAGGCTGTCACGCGGGATGTCCAGCACCATGGCGGCGGTATCGCGCGCGGTGCGGGCCTCGTTGTCCGTCACGCCGGGGCGAAAGCCCACTTCCACATACCAATCCGGTTCGGGCTGGCCAGCGGGCAGGGGCTCGAGAGAAGCGGCCTGCAGGATGGGGTCATGCCAGATGCCTTCGTCCAGCAGACGCCTGACCTGGGCCTCGCTGAGGCCCTCGGCCGTAAAGACCTTGATCTGACGCACGGAACCCGTGGAAAGGTTAAGGGCTTTGAGCAGGTGCTGGGCCGTCTTGCGACCCTGCGTATCGTCCAGTCCGGCGTGCAGGCCGGTTTCCACCCGGTAGAGCATTGGTGCTTCCTCGTGAGGTTACAGCTTATTTCTTTCTGTCGCGCACATAGTCGGCCATGTTGTACATGACCTTGCGCTCCGGCTTGTCGGGCAGGCTGCCAAGGGCACGCCTTGCCGCGTCAAGAAAAGTGTCGGCCTGTGCGCGCACGGCGGCGTCAAAGCCCGCTTCGCGTATGCGCAGGGCAATGGCCTCGGCATCGGCCTCGGTCATGCTCAGGCTGGTAAAGGCCGCGTCAAAATCCTTGCGGTCGGCCTCGTTCAGGCTTTCACGGTACAGGCGCAGGGGCGGGGTCAGCTTGCCCTCGCGCACGTCGCCGCCCGTGGGCTTGCCCGTGGCGCTTTCGGGGGCAAAGTCCAGCGCGTCGTCCACCATCTGAAAGGCCATGCCCAGGTTCTCGCCATAGGTGGCGGCAGCGGCCACGGCATCGGCATCGGCCCCGGCAGCCAGAGCGCCCATCTCACAGGCGGCGCGGATAAGCCATGCAGTCTTGCCGCGTACCATTTCTTCGTACTGCTCGGCGCTGGTGTCCACCCGGCCCTGGGACGCGATTTCAAGAATCTCGCCCGCAGCCGTGCGGCTGGTGGCCTCGGAAAAACAGCTGGAAAGGCGCGGGTCGCCCCTTTGAGCTACCAGGCCGTTGGCCCCGGCCAGCAGCGCGTCGCCCGCCAGAATGACGCTGGACACGTTGTAGAGCGTGTGGGCCGCGGGTTTGCCCCGGCGGCTCACGGCATTGTCCAGCACATCGTCGTGCAGCAGGGTGGCGGCGTGCAGCATTTCAAGGGTGACGGCCAAATCCACGATATCTTCATTGCCGTTGCCGAGCAATCGCGCCGTGAGCACGGTGAGCAGGGGCCGCAAACGCTTGCCGCCAGCCTGAAAAATATGGCGGGTTATGGGGCGGACGGGTTCGGGCAATGTGTCCACGGCCTTGTCCAGAGCGCGGTTGATGGCCGGCAGTTCCAGGGCGAGGCGTGCTTTGAGTTGAATCATGTCGCTACTCAGATGAGGTTAAGGGCGGGCAGCACCTGTGCCAGTGCGCGCAGGGCGCCGGGAAAATCTTTTTCTTCCCTGGCGCGCGGCCCCACCTTGTTGGACACGCTGCGTACTTCCACACAGGGAATCCCCTGGCGTGCGCAGGCATATGCCACGGCAAAGCCTTCCATATTTTCAAGATCGGCCTGATACCTGCCCCGCAGATCCGCCGCTCTGGCAAAACTGGCGCTGACGCCCGCCACGGTGAGCGAACGGCAGTCAGCCAGAGCGTCCTTGGCGCATCTGCCGCCAAAGGGGGCCAGAGCCTCCACGCCGGACAGCGTCAGGCGGTCGCGCACGGCTTCGCCCTGCGGGGGCTGCCACTGCGGAAAACCAAAGGCTCCGGCTGTGACGCTTTGGCCATCGTGCAGGCCGTATTCGGGCCAGATCTCTTCCCGAACAAGGCAGTGCGAAAGCAGGGGCCTCGCTTCAAGGTCAAATGCGCCTGCCAGGCCCGCGTTCAGCACCGCGCTTACGGGGGCGCCTTCCGCCGCCGCCCGGCTCAGGACATGGCCCATGGCCAGGGCCGCGTTGATGGGGCCAATGCCCGTAATGCAGCACAGGGCGTTCACAGTCTTGAGCCGTATCGGCCACAGTTGCATTTCGGGCCAGTCTGTGGGGGCAGCAGCGCTGTCCTTGCCGGAATAGGCGTCAGCCACGCTGTCCTTGCCGGATTGGGCGTCAGCCGTCAGAGGCGGCGCAAAGTCCGGCAAAAGGCCCGCCAGTTCCGGGCCGGTGGCGGCGCAGACAAGCAGGCTCACGCGGCTCACAGCCTCCAGTAGTCTATGCCCGCGCCGCTCATGGCGGCGGGGTCGAAGAAGCTTTTTACGTCCAGCACCACGGCCTTGTCCGGCTGGGCAAAGAGACTCTTGATTGCTTCGGGGGTCAGGGCCTTGTAGGCATTGTGTCCCACGGCCAGGATGACGGCGTCCAGATTGTGCAGATCAGCCTGCGGCAGCAGAATCTGACCGTACTCGTGCAGGGCTTCGGCGGGATCGGCCTCGGCATCGCTGACCAACACCTGCACCCCGTAGTCTTCAAGCTCGCGGATGACGTCCACCACGCGGGTGTTGCGCAGGTCGGGCACGTTCTCCTTGAAGGTAAAGCCAAAGATGCCCACGCGCGCGCCGCTGATGACGCGGCCGCTCTTGATAAGGCGCTTGACCGTGCATTCGGCCACGTATTTGCCCATATTGTCGTTGATGCGGCGGCCAGCCAGTATGACTTCGGGGTGATAGCCCAGTTCCTCGGCCTTGTAGGTGAGGTAGTAGGGGTCCACGCCTATGCAGTGTCCGCCCACGAGGCCGGGACGGAAGGGCAGGAAGTTCCACTTGCTGCCTGCGGCTTCCAGCACTTCAAGGGTGTCGATGCCCAGGCGGCCGAAGATGATGGCCAGCTCGTTCATGAGGGCGATATTGAGGTCGCGCTGGGTGTTCTCGATGACCTTGGCGGCCTCGGCCACCTTGATGCTGGAGGCGCGGTGTATGCCCGCCGTGACGACGGATCCGTACACCTTGACCAGCAGGTCGGCGGTGGGGCCGTCGGAACCGGAAACGACCTTGGTGATGGTTTCGAGGGTATGCACCTTGTCGCCGGGATTGATGCGTTCCGGCGAATAGCCGATGGTGAAGTCCTTGCCAAAGGCAAGCCCGGATTCGCGCTCAAGGATGGGCACGCAGATTTCTTCGGTAAGGCCGGGGTAGACGGTGGACTCGTACACCACGACGCAGCCCCTGCTCATGTTCTGGCCAACGGTTTTGCTGGCGCCCACCACGGGGGTGAGGTCAGGGGAGCGGTGGCCGTCAATGGGCGTGGGCACAGCCACGATGATGACGGCGGCCTGCTTGAGTTCGGCGGGGTCGCAGGTGTAGCGCACGTCGGCGGCCTGCAGTTTGCCATCGTCCACCTCGCGGGTGCGGTCATGGCCGTCCTGCAGTTCCTTTACGCGCTGGGCGCTGATGTCGAATCCCAGCACCTTCATGTGGCGCGAAAGGGCAACGGCCAGGGGCAGCCCCACATAGCCCAGACCAACCACGGCCAGCGTTTCCTTGCCTTGCTGCAGAGCCTCGAATGTCACCATAATTTCATTCCTTTACAAAACAGGCTTTTTTCGTCACCAAGAAAAGCATGGAATTTAATATTGAACTCTTTTTACGCGCCCTGGGTCTTGCCATCGTGCTCGAGGGCCTGTGCTGGACGTTGTTTCCCGGCGGCATGCGCCGCGCACTGCTGCAATTGCTGCCTTTGCCCGAAAGCCGCCTGCGCGTGGTGGGGCTGGCGGCTCTGGCTCTGGGTCTGCTGCTTGTGCGGCTTGCCTCGTAGCGGGGCAGTTCCGCTGGCAGTCGCTTTGGCGACCGTTTTGGCGGCAGCTAACGCGCCTTTTCTCCCACATGCAGGCATACGATGCCCGACGTGAGCTTTTGGTACCACGCTTTGGAAAACCCGGCCTTGCGCAGTTCCTTTTCAAGCTCAACAGCCGAAGGAAAGGCGCGGATGGTGTCGGCCAGGTAGCCGTAGGCCGCAGGGTCTTTGGAAAACAGGCGGCCAACGCGGGGCAGCAGAAAATTCAGGTAAAGGTTGTAAAGCCCGCCCCAGATGCGCTCGCGCCCGGAGCCGAACTCAAGAATGCAGGCCCGTCCGCCGGGGCGCAGCACGCGCAGCATTTCGGCAAAAGCCGCTTCGCGCGGGATGATGTTGCGGATGCCAAAGGCTATGGTCAGGCAATCCACCGAAGCGTCGGGCAGGGGCAGGCGTTTGGCGTCAGCCGCCACAGGCAGGATGCACCGGGCGTTTTCTCCCTTGAGCTTGCGGCGACCCTGCACCAGCATGGGCGGGCAGAAATCCAGCGCGGGCACAAGGGCCGTGGGGTGCTGACGGCGTATGGCCAGGGAAACATCCAGCGTGCCAGCGGCCAGATCCAGCACGACGCCCGTATCGCCCAGGCGAACGTTGCGGGCCAGCACCTTGCGCCAGTACTGGTCAAGGCCCAGGCTGAGAACGCGGTTCAGCATAAAAGCGTACAATACGGCCAAACATGCCAGCCACGGCCACGTCATGGGCAGGCCGGGGAGCCTGTTGCGGCGCGGCTGCCGGGGCGTGCCCGTCTTCCTGCCGGAAATGCCGAGAAGAATCCACTTATTTTCCCTTGTTGTCCTGATCCGCATCAACGCCGATGGCGGCGCAAACCACCCGGTAGACCGAGGGAAAAACCTCGGCAAAGTTACCGGGGGAAACCGTGCGCGTTTCAATGAATTTGGCGGTCAGTTCCTTGGCCACCTGCAGGGCTTCCTTGCGATCCTTGTCCATACGGTCCTCGTGCCTTGTTACGGCCGCTTGTCGCCAGCAGCCAGATGCTTGCAATTGCTGGCTGACGAAAAAAACCCGCCCGTAGGGGAATGGCCTTGACCCACAGCGGGTATTACCTGGACGGGAAATGAACGGAAACTCAAGCCCCCGCCCATTTTTATATATGTGTCAGAGCATTGTTGCCTTGAGACTGCTCTGGCGGCTGTGCGCGCACATGCCCATTGTCAGGGCGCTAGCGCCGTCTTTCCACGCGATTATGCCCGCAACAGGGGCGCAACTGAATCGAAACGGGCGTTCCGTAACCTTTGGCAATGCCGTTCGCAAAGGTGGTCTGCTGCGCGGGGAGCGATCCGGTTTCGCAGGCTGCGGCATGCTGCCATGGCCTGAGCCTTTTTTGCTGAAACGCGGCCAGCGGCAACAGAAAAGTGCCATGACGCCGTGGTTCGGTTTCAAAGGGAAACCACGCGGCATGGATCAGCGGGCTGATGCTCCCATACTTCTGAAATCGCGCAACAGCATAAGCGTTCCGCTGCCGCTTGGCAAGCTCGGAGGCTCAGCCTGCACGGCTTTGGGGGGCACAAAGGGCTGACGGCGTGCCCGCAGCTTCGCGGAAAGGTCAGGGCAAAGCCCGGAAGCAACCTGTCGCCGTCCAGCGCGCATCTTCGCCTGCGGCTGCCCGCGTCGCGCCGGGCGATCGCAATGGACAGAGCCTTACCGGTGGCATGTTTCCGTGGCCGACAAGGCCCGACAAGGCCCATCAAGGCCCGACAAGGCCCGACAAGGCCCGACAAGGCACATCAAGGCCCGAAAAGGCCTCGCGGCGGCCCGTCGTTATTCGTTTTCCAGCAGACGGCCAATTTCTTCGCGCAGAATGCGGGCCGCCGCAGAAGCAGCGGCTTTTTCCACCCGATCGTTAAAGTGCGGCTCCAGTTCGTCCAGCCTGCTTTCAACCGCGTCCAGCCTCGCGGAAGCTCCGTGCATGGTCAGGTTGACCGCATGCATGCGATCATCCAGCAGGCTTTCCAGCAGCGCGGGGTCTTTGTGGCCGACCGGCGCTTCGTGGGCCTGGGCCATGGCGCTTTGGGCCTCCGCGACCGCCTTTTCAGCAGCCTGCCGGGCTGCCGTGGCCGCCGCCTCTGCTGCCGCCGTGTTTATGCAGTCCATAAGGCGCTGGTGCAGGGGATGGTCTGTGTCAAAAAGAGCTTCAAGGGACGGCGTGCCGTCGGGCTGATCCTGCTGTTGTGCCGTGGCGCTGGCCACGGCCTGCGCCACGTTTTGGGCCGCGTTTTGGGCCGTGTGAAGGGCTTCGGCGGCGGTCTGCGCCAGAGCTTCGTGAGAGGCCTGTGTCGCTGTATGCTTTTCATCCAGATCGGACTGTATCTGCAGTGCCGCCGATTTTGCCGCATCGGCTTCAGCGCGGGCCTGGTCGGCATCGGCCCTGGCCTCGGCAACCGCCGCTTCCAAAGCCTGCACACGATCGTCTGCCTGTTGCAGTTTTTCCGCGTACTGGTCAAGGCGCGCCATAATTTCCGTCATGTCCGGCGTGACTGCGGCCTGCCCGGCGGCGGCACTGTCTGCGCGGCCTGCCACGGCAGCCTGGGCGGAGGGAACGGTGACCATGTTGCCTGCCAGGATGTCGTCCAGATCCACATCGGGCAGCCGACTGCCGGACGGCTGTTCGGGCTGCTCTGCGGCAGGAGCTTCGGGCGTGGCTGCGGGATGGGCGCGATCGCGCTCTTCGGCATCGGCTGCCGCCAGAAGGGCGTCCAGATCAAATTCAAGTTTGTCGTTGGCCTTTGCCGGGTCGGCATCCGTGGGCTGGCTTGCGCCACTGGCCGCCGTTGGGGCCGGATCCGGCTGCGTCTGAGGCGCTTCCTGGGTTTTGGGCGCGTCCTTGTCTGCACCATGCTCCGGCTTGTCGATCATTATGGATTGCAGAAGGACGTCCAGATCGTCATGGAGGTCATGGGCAGGGGCGTCCTGCGCTGGGCTGGCAGCGGCCGGGGCCGCAGACTGCGCCGGAGTTTGCGCCTGGCTTTTGTCTCTGGACTGCGGCTGCTGGTTCGCGGACGGCGTCGCCTCGCGCAACAGGGACTCAAGTTCGTCGGAAATGACAGGCTCCGGCATGGTTCCGGCGGCCAGCAGATCGTCCAGATCCGTCGTATCCCTATGGGGGGACGTGCCCGCGCCCTTGGAGGAATCTTCCGGTGCAGGGCGTGCTGCGCCGTTCAGACTGCCGAGCATCTGATCCACGGCATTGTCGGTGTCTTCCGGCGAGGGGGCAGCATTTTCATGCGAGCGGGGCTGGGGCGGAATATCCAGTGAATTCAAAAGACTGTCCACATCACCTATGCCGGGCATGTGCAATTCTTCGTGGGGGTCCACAATATGGCCGTCAGGCATGCGCACGGGCGCGTCCGAATCCGCCTGCTCCATGCCGCTCTCCGCGCTGCCGTCCCCGGCGTTGGACCGGGCGGCAGGGGCTGCCTCCGCGTCTGCGCCGCCTTCATCCTTATATTCCATCTGCGCCAGCAGGTCGTCAATTTCCGCTTCTGCAGCGCCATTCTGACCGCTGTCATTCAGGCTGCGCATGTGGGTGTGCAGGTCGTCATCCTGACCAGCGGCCGGGCTTGAGGCGTCGGTATCCGCCTCCGGGACGGCGCCTTTTTCGATAAGCTCGGTCAGGTCGATGATTTCTTCAGTGTTTTCATGGGTGTCTTGGGCAGCCATGCGCGACCTCATGTGTTTAGGAACATTGGCGTAAGGGCCGGAAGGGGGCGGGATTTTCGCCTGTATGCGGTATGACGGTTGTTGGCCGTGCCGCGAAAGCAAAATACGTGCAAAGCCACGGTTTTTCGTATCAGGTTATGAAGAAAGACGCAAACTCCTCTGTTGTGCGGCTTTGCGTGTCTTGAACCGATCTGGCAAGGGTTTTGGGGAATTTATACTTTTTCAAAGGTAACATGCCATAACATAAAACTATTTTCAAAAAGAACCGGCCACCCTGATGGGTGGCCGGTAACGATGCTGTATGACTAAACCGGGGATAGGGTATTAGTCTTTTTTGTCCTTTTTGAGCCAGGACATCATGCTGCGCAGTTCCCTGCCC
>RCMY010005387.1_pt1 | contig 10869 bp, 7 predicted proteins | sample 2041341 | NCBI WGS metagenome assembly RCMY01 (sample SAMN09708234, study PRJNA481090) | Marine sediment metagenome, whole genome shotgun sequencing project.
CAAAATATTCTAGATGAAGATGCGGAATTAATTCCGTTAATGACACCTGAAGATGAAGAAGAGATAAACAATGAAGATGTACCCGATACTTTACCTATTTTACCTTTACGAAATACCGTTTTATTTCCGGGTGTGGTTATACCGATAACCGCAGGTCGAGATGAATCTATTCGCTTGATAAAAGAGGCAAACAAAGGCAATAAATCTATTGGTGTGGTGGCACAAAAAAATGAAGCTACAGAAAACCCTACTTTAGACGATGTCTATCCAATTGGTACGGTTGCCCGGATTTTAAAAATGTTAAAAATGCCCGACGGAAATACCATGGTCGTTCTACAAGGTAAAAAGCGTTTTAAAATTGAAAGCATTGTTCAAGAAAAACCATATTTGGTTGCCAATACCAAAGAATTAGCAGATAAATTTCCAAAAAAAACGGATACGGAGTTTAAAGCAATTATTGCATCTGTAAAAGAACTTTCTTTGCGTATTATCAAAGAGAATCCAAATCTTCCAAGTGAAGCTTCTTTTGCTATAAAAAATATTCAAAGTGATTCTTTTTTGATCAATTTTATATCTTCTAATTTAAATTTAGATACCGCTTCTAAACAAGAACTTTTAAACATTCATAATTTAAAAGACCGAGCATTAGCGACTTTAAAAAAGATGAATAAAGAGTTGCAGCGCTTGCAATTAAGCAACGATATTCAATCGAAAGTTCGCGAAGATATGGATCAGCAGCAACGCGAATATTATCTGCATCAGCAAATGAAAACCATTCAAGAAGAATTGGGCGGTGTTTCGTATGACGAAGAGATGTTAGAAATGCAAGAGCTGGCAAAAAAGAAAAAATGGAGTAAAGAAATTGCAGAACTATTTGATAAAGAACTAGGCAGATTGCAGCGAATGAATCCACAAGTTGCCGAATATTCGATGCAACGCAATTATTTAGATTTATTATTAGAGTTACCTTGGAACGAATATACCAAAGATGTTTTCGACTTAAAAAGAGCGCAACGCATTTTGGATAGAGATCATTACGGACTAGAAAAGGTAAAAGAAAGAATTATCGAGCATTTGGCGGTTTTAAAATTGAAAGGAGACATGAAATCACCAATTTTGTGTTTGGCTGGGCCTCCAGGAGTTGGTAAAACTTCTTTAGGAAAATCGGTTGCCGAATCACTCGGAAGAAAATATGTTCGCATGTCATTAGGTGGTTTACGTGACGAGGCAGAAATCAGAGGTCATCGAAAAACCTATATTGGTGCAATGCCGGGAAGGTTGATTCAAAATATCAAAAAAGCGGAAAGTTCGAATCCTGTTTTTGTTTTGGATGAAATTGATAAATTGGGTTCAAGTCATAATGGCGATCCTTCTTCCGCTATGTTAGAAGTTTTAGATCCGGAACAAAATTCTGACTTTTACGATAATTATTTAGAAGTGGGTTACGATTTATCGAAAGTATTATTCATTGCCACGGCAAATAATTTATCCAATATTCCTTGGGCATTACGCGATCGTATGGAAATTATCAACGTGAGCGGTTATACCATTGAAGAAAAGGTAGAAATCGCCAAGCGTCATCTTTTGCCAAAACTATTAAAAGAACACGGTTTAAAATCGGAACACATAAAAATAGGCAAGGCACAATTTGAGAAAATTGCAACAGGATATACCCGAGAATCTGGAGTTCGTAATTTAGAAAAAATGATTGCGAAAGTTGTTCGATATGCAGCAAAATCCATTGCAATGGACGAAGAATACAATGTTAAAATCAGCAATGATGATATTGTAAAAATCTTAGGTGCATCACATTTAGAAAGAGATAAATACGAAAATAATGAAAAAGCTGGTGTTGTAACAGGCTTGGCATGGACAAGCGTTGGTGGCGATATTTTATTTATTGAATCAATTCTTTCGAAAGGAAAAGGCGCGGTAAATATTACAGGAAACTTAGGTAAAGTGATGAAAGAATCTGCAACTCTGGCATTAGAATATATCAAAGCAAATGCAGAAGATTTTGGTATTGATCACGAATTATTCAATAAATACAATATCCATATTCATGTTCCCGAAGGTGCAACGCCAAAAGACGGACCGAGTGCAGGTATTACTATGTTGACTTCTATCGCTTCTTCGTTTACACAAAGAAAAGTAAAAGCGAAATTGGCAATGACGGGTGAAATTACACTTCGAGGAAAAGTTTTACCAGTTGGTGGAATTCAAGAAAAAATTCTTGCCGCCAAAAGAGCCAATATCAAAGAGATAATTTTATGTGAAGAAAACAAAAAAGATATTGATGAAATAAATGAAAAATATCTCAAAGGTTTGACATTTCATTATGTAAATGATATGAAAGAAGTTATCGATATAGCACTTTTAAATCAAAAGGTTAAAAATGCAAAAAAATTAATTTAAAAGCACTTTTCAAATTCTAATAAAATCTCAAAAATCTACTTGGTTTTTGAGATTTTTTTTGTCTAAACAAAAAAATTTCTTTTTAATGGGAAAAATATTACCCTAAAAACTCTCCTATTGTCACATATACTTTAAAACAACTCTTTTAATTCTTCCTTTAAATAATTTTAGTACTTTTGAGAAATCATTTTTGGAATAATGCAATTTAAACACCCCGAAATTCTATACCTTCTTTTTCTGCTTATTATTCCCATTCTCATTCATCTTTTTCAGTTACAGCGGTTTCAAAAAGTAGCCTTTACCAATGTGAAATTATTACACCAAATTGAACAGCAAACTCGCAAGAGTTCTAAATTAAAAAAACGACTAATATTAGCTTCTCGATTGGCAGCATTGACCTGTTTAATCTTTGCATTTTCGCAACCTTTTTTGACTAACGCAAACTCCGAAAAAAAGGCAGAAACGATTATTTATTTGGATAATTCGTGGAGTATGCAAGCCAAAGGAGAAAAAGGAAAATTACTGCAAAAAGCAAAAACAGATATCATTAACTCAATACGACAAACAGAAACTGCGATAACTCTTATTACTAATGATAAAGTATTAAAAAATTTAAATGCTGCCACTTTTAAAAATGAGCTTATAAAAACAAACTATTCCCCAATAAAAAAGGATTTAAAAACGATTTTATTACAGACAAGAAATGGCTCCAGCACGAATAATACATTAAAAAATATTTTTTTAATATCTGATTTTCAAACGAATAATAGCGATTTTGATAATCTAGTTTTAGATAGTTCAAACGCTTATGCTTTTGTTCAAGTTTTACCAAAAAAAGCAGAAAACAACTCCATTGACAGTGTTTATATTGTCGAAAATAATACAGACAATATACTAATAAAGGCACTCATAAAAAGTTATAATTCAACAATCGAGAACCAAAGTGTCTCTTTATTTATCAATGACAATCTGTCGGGAAAAACTACCATAAATGTCGAAAAAAATGCAGAAACAGAAATTGAATTTAGCATTCCATATATGAATTCTTTTTATGGAAAATTAACTCTCGAAGACAGCCAATTACTTTTTGACAATAGCATGTATTTCAGCTCCAATGAAAAAGAAAAAACAAAAGTTCTGGCAATCGGAGAAAAAAATGAATTCCTTACCAAAATATATACCGAAAAAGAATTTGATTTTACCTCTACTTCTTTACAAAACTTAGATTACAGTACTATTTCAGAAAGTAATTTAGTCATACTCTATGAACTTTCGACCTTACCAACCTCTTTACAAAATGCTCTAAAAAGTTTGCTAGATGAAAATGGAAAACTAGTCATCATACCATCAATAAATAGCGATATTTCTACTTATTCTGATTTATTTAACACACTTCAAATAGGAAAAATCATTGCGAAAAACGAGAATAAAAAGCTAATTACTACTATTAATTACGAGCATCCTTTTTTTAAAAATGTGTTTAAAAATAAAATGGACAATTTCAATTACCCGTTTGTAAATGAAAGCTTTGACACACAATTAAATCGAAGTACTTCTTTATTGGAATTTGCTGATAAAAACACTTTTATTTCAGAAATAAATTATAAAAACTCCAAAATATACTGGGTTGCTTCTCCTTTGGATTCTCAAGTTTCCAACTTTGTTTCTTCTCCGTTAATCGTTCCTGTTTTTTATAATTTTGGTTTGCAAATAAAAGAAATGAACACTGCCTATTATACCATTGGTAACACTAATGAAATTGTTGTACCGAATAAAAATGAAAAAGAGGAAATCCTTGAAATTAGCAATTCTGAAAGCCGTTTTATTCCGTTACAAATGAAAACGTCTAACCAAATAAAAATAACAACCGATACGAATCCTGAAAAAGATGGCATATATAACATAAAGTCAAAAGATCTTTTTTTACAAAATATTGCTTTTAATTATGACCGAAAAGAAAGTAATTTAAGTTATTTTGAGATAAAAAAGTCGATAGAACATTTTAAAAATGCAACCTATTTCTCATCGGTTTCGCAAGGAATCAACACCATAAATGACAAGAATAAAAAGCATAATTTATGGCAATTATTTATTATTTTTGTCTTACTATTTTTAGGAATAGAAATTCTTTTACAAAAATTCTTAAAAAGTTAACGGATGCAAAAGTTCTTTTTAATTAATTTAAAATCCTTCTCGTGAAATGTTTCTTTAGAATTACATCAAAAAAACTGATAATGAAGACATTTCATCTGATCCATAAAAACCAATCTACTAAAAGTAGAAAATAAATAATAACGGATGAAAATACTTTTAAAATCTGCTAAAATTATAGATCAAAATTCTAATTTTCACCAACAAATAAAAGATGTTTTAATTGAAAATGGAAAAATCACGCAGATTGCAAAATCAATTGCCACACCTGAAAAATGCAAAGAAATAGTTTTAGAAAATCTGCACATTTCGAATGGTTGGTTTGACACCAGTGTTTCTTTGGGCGAACCCGGATTTGAAGAACGAGAAACGATAGAACACGGTCTAGAAGTCGCTGCAAAAAGTGGTTTTACTGCCATCGCTTTAAACCCGAATACCAACCCGTTCATCGACAATAAATCTGCCGTTGAATTTTTAATTCGCAAAAGTAGTGAATCGCCTGTTTCTTTGTTTCCTATTGCCAACCTAACGCAAAAAGCAGAAGGTAAAGAGTTGTCAGAAATGTATGACATGAAAAAATCTGGTGCGATTGCTTTTGGCGATTATAACAAAGCAATTGATAACGCTAATTTGATGAAAATAGCCTTGTTGTACGCACAGAATTTTGATGCTTTGGTGCTAAGTTTCCCGCAAGACACCAGTATTGGGCATTTAGGCTATGTCAATGAAAGTGAGAACACGACTCGACTCGGACTCAAATCGCTACCAAATTTATCGGAAGAATTACAAATCTCAAGAGACTTATTTTTACTAGAATATACCGGTGGAAAATTACATATTCCGACTATAACCACAGCAAAATCAGTTCAATTAATTCGCGAAGCTAAAAAGAAAAATTTAAAAGTGACTTGTAGCGTAACGGCGCATCATTTGGTTTTGAATGACGATGAAATAAAAAGTTTCGATTCCCGATTTAAAGTTACACCTCCGCTTCGCTCGAATACCGATACCAAGGCACTCGTTAAAGGTCTAAAAGATGGTACAATTGATATGATTACCAGCGACCATAATCCGTTGGATATTGAGCATAAAAAAGTAGAATTTGAAAATGCTGCTTACGGAACCATCGGTTTAGAAAGCCTTTTTGGCGCAGCTCATAAAGTTATTGATTTAGAGAGTCTTATATCCTGCTTGACAGATAAACCAAGAAGTGCTTTCGGACTTATATCGCCTAAAATTGTTGTTGGAGAAAAAGCAAATATCACACTTTTTAATCCTAATTTTAATTATACCTTTTCGGAAAATGATATCATATCCAAATCAAAAAATGCTATTTTTGAGTCGAAAAAACTAAGCGGAATTTCTTACGGTATTATTTGTGACTCAAAATTAGTCTTGCGTTAATTTGATTCCTGAAAAGTTTATTATATTTACCACAAACCTTAAAAACCCTTATTATGAATACCCAAAATGTGAATGAAGGCAAAACCATTGCAATCATTAGTTATATTACTTTTATAGGTACAATTATTGCCTTTATTATGAACCAAGACAAGAGAAATTCTTTTGCCAGTTTTCATATTCGCCAAGCAACCGGACTTATTTTACTAGGATTATTGATTTCATTTATAAGCCGCTATTTACACTTTGGTTGGGCTGGAAATATTTTAAGTTTAGGTGTTTTTGCCTTATGGATCATTGCCCTAATTGGAGCAATTCAAGGAGAAGAAAAAAGAGTGCCTTTATTAGGAGATCAATTTCAAGAATGGTTTAAAAATATTGGATAATTAAACCCTCTCATTGAGGGATTTTGTAATCCCGAGAATTCGGGAGGCTAAATCGTTCAACATAAGTAACTATTTAATCTTGATAGTTATCGAGAAAAATACTTGAATTCATTTTAAACGTATGAAAAGCAACACTTTAGAATACCTTATTCGAAAACCCAAAAAAGTTAGTAAAAATCCACCACTTCTAGTTCTCTTGCATGGTTACGGAAGCAACGAAGCCGATTTATTTTCCTTTGCGGAAGAATTGCCAGATGAATTTTTAATAATCAGTCCGAGAGCACCATTATCTTTGGGTTATGGCAGTTATGCCTGGTATACGATCGGTTTTAATGCTGACGGACCAAATTATTCCGATATTCCGGAAGCGAAAGATGCCTTATCAAAAATCGATACATTTTTACAAGAAATTATAACAGAATATGAAGTCGATACCACGAATGTTTTTTTATTAGGCTTTAGTCAAGGAACAATTTTAAGTACAGCATACGCTTTAAATCACTCTGAAAAAATTCGACATGTTGTCGCATTGAGCGGTTATGTCAATGAAGAATTATTAGAAACTAATGTCAGCAATAAAACCTATGACAATCTTGATTTTTTTGTTTCTCATGGAACGGTAGATCAGGTTATTCCGGTAGAATTGGCAAGAAAAACTCCTAGTTTTTTAACGAATATTGGCGTAAAAAATTCGTTCCAAGAATATCCGGTTGGACATGGAGTTGCACCACAAAACTTTTTCGATCTAAAAAAGTGGTTGAAAGAGCGTATTTAATTATGTAATTTTTTTATCCAATTTAATTGTCAAAATTTATTTTATGAAATTAAAAACAACCTTTATCCTTCTTATTTTCGCAATAATTCTAGCTTCTTGTACGAAAAATGATAATAATATAACAAAATTATCTGCCATTAACGATAGCATCAAACAGCAATTTGCACCCGATAAAAGAGTTGCTATTTATGCTATTGAAATTATACCTTTTCAAAATAAAATTTTAGTAAAAGGAGAATCCGATCAACCGGAAGCAATAAAAAAATTGAAAGAAAAACTTAGTTTGGAAGCAATAGAAATAATTGACAGTATCGTTTTATTGCCAGACACTTCAGTCGGTGAATTAAAATATGCGGTAGTCAATAATTCGGTTGCAAACATACGGTCAAACCCAAGGCATTCTGCCGAATTGGGCACACAGGCTCTTTTGGGAACAGGCTTAAAAGTATTAAAAAATGAGGATTATTTTTTTCGCATTCAAACTCCAGATGCTTATATTTCATGGGTAGATCATGGTGGTGTAACCTTAATGAATCCAAAAGATTATGCCAGTTGGAATCAGGCAGAAAAAGTAATTTACACCAAAACCTTTGGCTATGTGTACGAAACAGAAAATGAAAATGCTTCGATTGTATCGGATATTGTTTTAGGTGCACAATTAAAATTAGTAGAGCAAAACGATGCTTTTTTTAAAGTTTCTTATCCGGATAACCGTATTGGATATATCAAAAAAGACGAAGGCGAAATTTACTCGAATTGGTTAAAAAATGTGCAACCTTCTGGAGAATTAATCGAAACTTATGCCAAACAATTTTTAGGTTCTCCTTATTTATGGGGAGGAACTTCTACCAAAGGAATGGATTGCAGTGGTTTTACCAAAACCGTATATTTAATGAACGGTTATATCATACCTAGAGATGCATCACAACAAATTACCGCAGGAGAAACTGTAGATGCCAATTTAAAATTTGCTGGTTTGGAAAAAGGAGATTTACTTTTTTTTGGGACCAAGGCAACACCAGATAGAAAACAACGAGTAACTCATGTTGGTATTTGGTTGGGTAATGATAAAGGAGAATTTATTCATTCGTCAAAACAAGTTCGTATGAGCTCAATTGATCCGGATTCACCTTATTACGATGAAGGAAATTCGTCGAGATATTTAGGTGCAAGACGTTATTTAGGCAAAAAAGATTCGATGATTACCGATTTAAAAACGGATGTAATTTTAACCGATATAAAACCTTAATCTATAATTTCAATTCCCATCCAAAGGAAGTTTGAAAAACATAATCACTTTCAGCTGCTCCTTCTGCCGGTTGATTATCATAGTTATAAGTCACACTTGTTTTGATGTAAAAATCATAAGGTAAATCATATTTCATATCGAAACTAAAATCGGAACGAACCCTACCACTTTCTGTTAAACTCGGATAAACACTAATGGTAGAAATTAGACTTAAATCACCGATCGCGTATTTATTCAATTCGCCACCAATATACATTTCAACACTATTTTTACTTTGAGTATCATTGGTATAATTCTCATTATTAAACGCCAAACCCGCAGCAGCACCAAAATACAAGCTATTATTTCGCTTAAAAAAATATCCCATACCAACTCTTGTTGTGGTACGTAATTGTAATAATTGTTCGCTGTTCGATAAGAAATCTGCAGATCCTTGCAAAAACCAATCCTTGGGTAAAAACCACTGAGCTCCCAAATTTCCACTTACTCGCTTAACGTCATCCACATCATCTTGCCTGCTTTTAACCAAACTAAAGATTCCGGTAGAACTCCATTTGTTCGAAACATAACCTAAGGCACTATTCGCGGTAAATTGTTTTAAATTATTTGCTTTTGTCAAGGTAATACCAACATCAAAAGAAGCACTCATCTTACTAAAAAAGCTGGTTCCGATAGCGTCTAAAAAAACAATATTTTCAATATCGGTGTTAAATGTTTGTTGACCTGCATTAAGCATAACCTGATTTTTATCTGCTGTATCAGTATTGATACTACTTTCCAATCTTCGACCACCCGACAACGAAATAATAAAAATTCGATCGGTATAAATTTCTTTAACTTTATACCACTTTATTTTAAAATCACTTTTACTGTAAGGAGTTTTTATGATTAAAACACTCTGATCCAGACTCTTTATTTCTCCAACAATAATATTATTATTTACTAATTTAATAGAATCATTTTGACCAAAAATGGAAAGGGTCATGGTCAAAAATAAAGAAAATAAAAGGTATTTTTTCAGCATGTGGTTAGGTTATTGTAATACTTCAAACAAATATACTTATTTTTAAAAAATTACTTTTCTTAATGCTCTATTAACAGTAATATGAAGTGATGTTATCACTAAATCAATTGAAGATCCAAAAAAAGTCTAACTAATATTTACCCAAATACCTTTGTTTTTTGCTATGTTTTGATAGGTATTTAAAATATTTTTATTTTCAACAGTATTCAAGTTTGGGTCATTTTTCAATACTTCAATAGCAACATTTCGCGCTTTTTGTAAAATTGCGGTATCTTTTACAATATCGGCAATTTTGAGATTTAAAACACCACTTTGCTGAGTTCCCATCAAATCCCCTGGACCGCGAAGTTTCAAATCTACCTCTGAAATTTCAAATCCGTCACTCGATTTGACCATGGTTTCTAAGCGGACTTTGGCATCAGCAGAAAGTTTAAAACTCGACATTAAAATACAAAAGCTTTGATCAGCACCACGCCCTACTCTACCGCGAAGTTGATGCAGTTGCGAGAGTCCGAAACGCTCTGCACTTTCCACCACCATCACACTGGCATTTGGCACATTTACGCCAACTTCGATAACCGTTGTTGCCACCATAATTTGGGTTTCTTTTTTGATAAAACGCTGCATTTCAAACTCTTTATCGACCGATTTCATTTGCCCGTGCACGATACTTATTTGATATTTTGGCGAAGGAAATTCTCTTGAAATACTTTCATAACCATCCATCAAATCCTTATAATCCATTTTCTCAGATTCTTGAATTAACGGATAAACAATATACACCTGGCGACCTTTTTCAATTTCTTCTTTTAAAAACTGAAATACTCCCAATCGATTCTTGTCAAATCTATGAATGGTTCGAATGGATTTTCTTCCAGGAGGTAATTCGTCAATAACCGAAATATCTAAATCTCCATAAACACTCATCGCTAAAGTACGAGGAATTGGCGTCGCTGTCATTACTAAAACATGTGGCGGTAATTCATTTTTCATCCACATTTTTGCTCGTTGGGCAACTCCGAAACGATGCTGTTCATCGATAATTGCCAAACCTAAATTTTTGAATTTCACCTTATCTTCTAAAATAGCATGTGTACCAATTAAAATCTGCAACTCACCATTTTCCAATTCTTGATGAATTACACGTCTTTGAGAAATTTTAGAAGAACCAGTCAATAATCGGACTTTTAGGTCGGTATTCTCTAACAATTCTTGCACCGCATAAAAATGTTGTTGTGCCAAAATTTCTGTTGGTGCAATAAAAGCTGCTTGAAAACCATTATCTAAAGCAATTAAAATAGCTAAAACGGCAACAATTGTTTTTCCTGAACCCACATCGCCTTGCAATAAACGATTCATTTGAGCGCCGCAACCAACATCTTTTCGAATTTCTCGTAAAACTTTTTTTGAGCATTTGTGAGGTCAAACGGTAAATTATTTTTATTTCCGCGGAAAGAGGGCAGGGCAG
>RCMY010005389.1_pt1 | contig 10869 bp, 9 predicted proteins | sample 2041341 | NCBI WGS metagenome assembly RCMY01 (sample SAMN09708234, study PRJNA481090) | Marine sediment metagenome, whole genome shotgun sequencing project.
CAACGGAAGGGTGAAACCGGCTTGACCGAAAGTGAACAGGCATTTTCCAAAATCTCTAATACAGCGAAGGTGATTCAGTTTCAACTAGCACGCGCTATGGCGCGAAAAAAGCCGCTGGAACTGGCAGCAATCGACGAAATGGCTATACTTTGGAGTAACGGTACGCAACTTTTAGCGGATAAATATTTATAAACAGCCGCGTTCACAAGAGAAATCCTATGCACGAAGTTAATGATCTGGAAGAAGATTTAAAAGCCGAAGCGAAGCGCATAAGCGAAAAACATAATAACGCTCCTGTCGTCGTGGTAGTGGGAGGGGAATACGAGGCAAAGATTCACCGCACAATGACCGGCTCATGGGCGACTAGCGACGGTATGCGGCTGCGGGACCTGGTGGGTATATTGCAAACATCGATTCAAATTGAGAGCTGGAAGCATTTTAAAAATTGGTGAAATGCTGAAATCAGGAACGCACAATGCTTCTATCCGCTAGCGCTTTATATGCCTCGGCAAGCGCATTTCTAATATTATATGTATCGTACCGCGTTGTTGATTTTAATAACGGAGTAAAGTTATCCACCGGTTACCGCGCAGATGTTGCGGGTGATGCACCTCTTTTGTTATTGCTAATCGTATTAGCCGAGCTAAACGGCGGCTCAAACGTGTTGATTCACAGTATCGGGTTACTTTTTTTTAGCTGTCAGCTTGCACGCTCAATTGCATTTTTGCGAGTACTGGGGCGCTATGGAACTGAAAATCCTGTTTATACTGTAATTAACCGTTGCGTACTGATACTGCTGGCCTTGGTAAATCTGGCGCTGGCGCTTGGATTAAAGGCATAGAGACGCTCTGATAACTAGATTTCTGCGAAGTCAGGTGACCTATAATCTGCTAAATTCACTGGACTCCAGTCTGCACGCCAGAGACCATGTGCGAATTAATCCAGGTTCCCCTAAATCTGAAAAACATAATTGATCGGGTTTTAAGCTATGCCGAAGAATGCAATTATTGTAGGCCTGCCTCGCTCAGGAACGAGCATGACCGCCGCCATTTTTGCAAGAAAAGGTTACTTCACAGCCGAAAATGCGGCGCAGGAATTAAGACCGGGCGATCATCACAACCCCTCCGGTTACCTGGAGGCGGAAACGCTGATCAAGTTTAATGCCGAAGTCTTCGCGGCTGTTGACTTCCCGCATGACAATACGTGGCTCTATAGTCCCATGGCTGCCGACCAAGCTAACCGTATTTATCAAGTTAAGCCCACGGCCGAACATACTGAATTTGTAAGCCGCTACAGCCAAAACAGCCCATGGATGTGGAAAGACCCACGCCTGTGCTACACGCTGGATTATTGGTGGCCCCTACTCGACAAGGAAAATACTCGGGTGCTGCTGATAAAGCGCGACCCGGAAGAGATATATCAAAGTTTTATTCGTCTAAAATGGCGCAATAAAAGTGCAGAAAGCAAACAAGACGTTTACGCGCGAGTGACTGATCACATAGCCGCTGCAGAGCGCGCCATTGCACGTCACAATATCCCGCACATTAGTATCGCCTACGCTGATTACGCGACCAAACCAGACGCGGTGGCGCGACGCATTGGGGAGTTTTTCGATATGCCGCTGAGCGCTTCTGAACTTAGCTATGCTGGCCAACTCAACCATAGCTCGCTACGCGGCAGGCTGGCGACTGCTGCTGATCTGTGGCTGGAGCGCTTACCGTCGCACTGGCTAAAAAGCATCAAACGATTAGTACCGAATTGGTTGATGCGCGCGATCTATCCCGAAAGATTCAGGTAGCTAGCCGGGTTCTGGCCCCTGAGGCTTTTCGCTGCGAACGCCTAGCCCGGCACCCTATAAATGAAAGATGATTATATCGTCTGACTCTCGTAAACTCTGCCTATAATTTATAAATTGGAACGAGTACAGAAACTTGTCCAGCGAGCAGATCGGCAATGTTAGCTTCACCCGTTGGTTAGCTTTCCTGCAAGGCAATATGCCCGGCCTGCACGGTCTCAGGGGAGTCGCGATTTTGCTGGTGGTCTGGCACAACGTGGGCACAACCGGGGATCGAGCACTCAGCAGTGCCATAGTTAAGCTATACCAGCTATTCCTCAATGCCGGTTGGATAGGCGTTCAGCTATTTTTTGTGTTATCCAGCTTTTTGATCACGGGAATTCTACTCGACGGCAAAGGCCGAAAAAAGCAAATAGGTCATTTCTACTGCAGACGCGCCCTGCGAATTTTCCCCCTTTACTATGCCGTACTTGCGCTGACTTTCATTTTACTGCCAGCCACAGGCTACTCACTTGAAGTATCAGCCGACGCGTTACAGCAGCAAATATGGTATTGGCTCTATCTGAACAATTGGACCAATCCATTTGCCTCTGCAGGAGTATTTCCCCATTTTTGGTCGTTGGCTATAGAAGAGCAGTTTTACTTGCTGTGGCCTGTTGTTATTGTTTTTCTCCCGCAACGCCGAGTAGTAGTGGTTTGTCTTTTTTTGGTTATTTCCGCGCTGCTGAGTCGCTACATTCTTATCACCTGCTGCCCTGAAGTCGCTAAAAAAGCCGCATACACTTTCACAATAGTGCGCTGCGACGCGCTGGCGCTAGGTGCCGTGTTAGCGATAATGGTAAGAGAGCAACGCTGGTTTGCATGGCTGCGCCGCTACAGCGGCGTTTTACTAGCAGTGACAAGTACCCTCGTAGTGACGCAAATTGTACTGCACAACAACTTCGCTGCCGTTGGTGCCGGGTCAATTTTCCTCAATCAGACGATAATCGCCTTATGGTTCGCGCTCGCCATTTTCTTAAGTATTGCACCGGCAACGTCATGGCTGCTGATTCATTACCATAACCTGCTAAAACTATCGCTGCTGAAAATACTGGCGAAATACAGTTATGCTATTTATGTGTTTCACTTGCCGGTGCTGAAATTATGGTTTGCAACGTTTGCCGTCGATACCAAGGGGCTAGACGGTATAAAATTTTTGCTGGTTGTGAACTACAACTGTCTAATGGTGTTGGCGATATCTTCAATCTTCGCTTTCATTAGCTGGCATATTCTCGAACAGCCGATACTAAGGCTAAAACGGTTTTTCCCCAAAAAACCCAAGCCTGTTGACGCCTAGCCGCTGTCGTCAGTATTGCTTGAGCTTTTCGCATAGCGCCGCTGCAGGTGTGCGCGAAGATTGTCGATAAGCTCATCACGCTTGCTTTTTTCTGAAAACGTATGATCTGCACCGTCAATGAAAGACAGGTCAATATCACCTCGATTGATGTGTTGCTTCGCGGTACGCGGTGACTCTGACATCAGTATGTCGTAACCAGGATCGCTGGAGGCAAAGAAAAAACTGAGGTGGCGGCGTGCTGTTTTATATTCGACCAGATCCAGACACAGCCTCGCTGGCTTTTCGAAACCCGCTAGTGCTCGCAATTGGCGCCCTTTTTTGAGCGTTTGCTCTTTAGCACGCTTGGCTACAAAGCCCAGAATATAGCCAAATTCAACCTGGCCCTTCAGCAGCTTAAGCCACTTGCGCTTGTCTTTCATCGCTCCTTCGTAATATTTGGCGTCTTTAATAGTCGCGTGAGCGCGCGGAATCTCCAGCGACATGCCCTCTTCCCAATAAAATGTCAGCGGATTGATCATTATCGATTCGCACACTGCCGCATTGTTCAGGCCGGCATGAAATGCTGTGTGCGCGCCGGAGCAAATGCCTGCCAATACCACTCGTTTAAACTTCATGTCTTCAACTGCGCTGTCAATCACTGCGCGTACATCAGCATTTGCATGCTCGGGATAGCAGTGGTTTTCATTAGCGGGGAGGCCAGTTACGCTGTCACCCAGGTTCTTCAGATCAATTCGCAGACAGGCGAAACCGACGGCCGATAAGGACCTGCACAGTTCAACATACAGCCTGTTAGGACCCACGTGGTGAACCGAGCCTGAGTTCAGCATGACGATAAGCGGGAGGTGCGATGCCAGAGCGTGTGCAGGTTGGCTGAGAATGCCGAAAATTTGCTGGTTACGGCCAAGCAAACAGATTTTCTCGCTCAGCGCGACGTCGTTTTGTAAGAGCGTTACCGCGTTTTTAAATTCAGCAACAAAACCACCACCGCCGTTCGATGACGCTTGCCGCTTGTTGTGCTCTAACCATTCGACAATGCTCTCAATTGCCTTGATTGGCACTTCGGTTTGTTGTGGTTCGGCCATCATGGCAGCGAATCCCGGCGCAGTTATCTCGTCAACAGTTAAACCCTGTTGCCTTAGCTGGGTCGCCAGGTCATTTTCTGTGGTGAGATCATCGCGATGAACGACTAATATCTTGCCGTTGACTTTGTAACTCTGCTTGCCAAGATTTATTTGCTTTATATCCGCAGCCAACGCGGCGGTCATAATAAAGCCGGCGCTCTCGATAAAATCGTCGTGGTCTTGTCGAAAACCCTCCGCCATACGGGCCAGTGCCTGCATTTCGCGCACATAACGCCTGCCGGTTACAATTGGGTTCCATAAAACCAGATGCTTAACCGGCGTATGCTCTGCTACTTTAGCAGCCAGCGTCGCGCCCATGCGTATGCCAAGCAGGCAGATCTTACTGACTCCGCTTTGAGATCTTAATGCATCAATCGCACTACTAATTTCTGCAATCCAGCGGTTGAGCAAATCTTCAGCAAACAGATCGCCAGGGGAATCTCCCATGCCGTGCAGATCAAAACGCAGCGTTGGATAACGATGCACTGCCAGTTGGTCAGCAAGACGCCGCACTGAACGGTGAGCATGAGTGTATTCGTAACCCAGCGGGCTGCATATAACCAGCCCCGTTGAGTTGCTAGAGCCTTCGTAAGGTAAGTGCAGCCAGGCAAAATTATTTCCTGCCGCTGATTCCAACCAAAACGGTAAGCGTTGGTAACCTGACTTGGCAGAACTCTGTGCCAGCGGCGCTTCGTTGATGGGCATTGACACGATTCGCTACTCTGTTTTCATAATTTCAATATGATCAAATCGCGCAGGTTGAGCGCGCTGATATGCCCTCTAAACGACTTGCCGGAGTTGCTTACTTTTTCCAATTTAATGGCTTTTGCATGACCGGGAGAAAGATGGAAATAGTTATCTTCGGGCAGATAGTCTCGCACGCTGATACTGACCGATTGTAAAAAGCAATCAGAGCTTAACGTCAAAAGCAAGATATGTTCGCTCACCGCGACGATTTGCGCTTCAACGTCGACGCGGTGTTGCATGGGTAAATTCAAGCCATTTGGAAAATAGTAGCTGTCAGCGATGAGATTTTTCTCTGCATCCAATAGCTGGCATGCGACCACATCGTGTTTTGCCGGGCCAAATTTATAGGCGTAGGTGACGTCCATAAAGTGGCCAAGCAGTGCGTCGGCCGACAATGTTTGGGCGCTGCGCGCGGCTAGTTCGACCCGTTCGTCTGCGGTCGCTATCGCCGTTGTGCCGGTTTGGAATAGTGTCAGCTCAACGTAAGCAGACAGCGCCTGCTCGGACTCGTTGAGGACAGATAGCTCCAGACCGTCCAACCCCCTGTCATTGATAAGAATTGTTCTGGCCGCCCAGGCGCGGCGTAAATAGTAATACGCGGGTTTCGGCCGGTTGTTGCTATCGATAATCCCCCAACCCGCTCCCGGCCATAGATCTTTATAAAACCATACCAGGCCGCCAGCACAGGCACTGGCGGGGCTGCGCCAATGGGCGAATACCTGTGCCATGACTTCGCCGGTTACGACTTTGGACAGTTCAAAATATCTTTCTAAATCGGAGTAGCGGAGTTTGACCGGGTCTTCAGCAAACAGTTCTTTGAGATAATGATCACGTATGTCTTCGAAATCCCAGCCGGCGCCGCCGTCGCGCGGTACGCGACTTTTCCATAGAGGCTGGTGTAGAGCAGGTGCCTCCATGCCGGTTAGTTCAGTGATGGTTTGCGCAGTGGGTATATTAGAAAAACCCAAACACTCAGGCGTAAACTTTACCCCCGCCGTTGCTACATCGTGCAATGGCCGCTGATAAGCCCCTACGCCAAAATAATGAGCCAGACCCGTGCCTACATGAAACGGCAACGCCCCTTCGCTCGGCGTTGATGCGAAGTACGGCGTCGCGCCAGCGTATTTTGCGCAAAGGGCGGGTAACTGATTTTGGAACAGGTCATTTGACCAAATCTCACGCGACGCGCCAAACATGGCGGCCTGCTGCTCTACCTCGCTGTTACCGCAGTACGCGCCGATGCATACATGTGATTGCAAACGCAGTAGCTGGTATTCAATTTCCGCGTTAACGTTCTGCATAAATGGCGCGTCGTCGACCGGGTAGTCCATATTGGCAAACATAAAGTCTTGCCACACCAATAGGCCAAGCTCGTCGCACAGTTCGTAAAAGCGGTCACTCTCGTACACCATTGTGCCGCCTATGCGCAGCATATTAACGCCGGCGTCACGCGCTAACGTTAAGGATTGCCGTAACTGCTTGTCGCTGCCGCTTAGCGATGCAAAATCATTCACAGTCCAGCAGGCACCGCGGCAAAAAATCGGTTCGCCGTTAATTACAAATTGAAGCTGGTCGTTGTTGCGGTTCAGTTCAATCGATTTGAAGCCGATTTTTCCACAGTCAATAGTGACGCTGCAAGCGTCGCTATCAATCTGAATGCTGCAATCGAGTAAGCCTGGCTTGCCGTGCGTGTGCGGCCACCAGGTTGGCACATCTTCGATGCTAACGTCAGCCGTTAAGTTTACCTTCTTTGCCTGCTGATCGATGTCTAACGGATAAGCCTGGCTGTCTATATTCAGGCTAGCGCGGTTGACTCTCAATTTCGGGTCAAGAGTAGCTAACTCACAGTGTAAGTCTACGTGGCCGTCGCTGCCAACCAATGCTGAATGCAAATTGAAACAGGCAATCTCAACGATACTCGCCCGCCGCAGACTAATCTCTCGCCACGGCCCCACGGGCTTTAGCGGAGGAGTCCATGCGGGAATGCGTCCCAGTAAACTCGTACGTAGCCACCGCAGTTGTTGCTGTTCGACCAGTCGGGTTTTCCAGCGAGGACGCGGCTTTTTGTGAGACAGTTCGTGCGTAATTGAACGGAAAACAATGGCCAGGTGGTTGTCTTCGCGAAGACGATGCGTGACGTCGATCTCATAGGCGCGAAACATATTGTCGGAGGTGAGCACGCATTCTTCGTTTAGCCAGACTTCGGCAAGCGTGGCCAAACCGGCGAAATGTAGATGTATGCGCCCATCGGCAGATTTTTCGGCTGCGGCAAACTGGCATCGGTACCACCAATCCGCGCTGTCATAATCGAAGGCCGGCTGCCAGGGGTCGGTGCTGTTAAGCAACTCGGCCATGGCAACCGTGCCAGGTACGATTGCAGCACGCCAGTCAAGGCAATGCCTGGCGAGCGCACCTGGGTCGCTGTAGACGTCGGGCGGCGTATTGGTCAGTTGCCAATCGTCGCACAGCGGTCGTACAGCGTGGGAGGAGACAGATTGCGATATCGTTATCATCTGACCATTTGAGTTGTAAGCGGAAGACTTGTCAAGTGGTACGTACACTTAATTCAAAACGCGTTGCGCGACTTACACAGGTGGGGCGAGTAACAGTAACGTCGGGGGTGCCGTGCGCACGGCGCACCCTGTGTTTGACGCTTATGGTTGTTGCGACAACACGGTACTGATCCACTCCCGAAGATCAGCAACCAGATGTTTCTGGTCGGCCAGGTCTGAGTGAATATGGTTAGTCTCTCTGCGATACTTGAGAGTGATTGAATCACCAAAATCCACGTCAGAAAACATGTCAAAAAACTGGGTCTTGTAATTGTATTGCTCAACCCATGAACCAGTATAAAGCACATAAAATTGTACTTTACGCTCAACCAGCGCGGCATAGTCGTTGGCAACAGTTTGGCGCGGCGGGTAAGGCTCCCATTCTTGCACGAACATGTTTTCGTCTTCGAAGTTTGACGTTTTTTTGAAAAACCTGGACGCGTGCTGTGGCAGTGATTCGGTCACAAATTTTACCCACTGGCCCGCATTAAAAACTCTCTCTCTGTAGTGCTGTAAATGATATTTCGTATTTCGATAGGCACAGCCATCGACCTGCGCTATGCCGATGACTCGTGGGTCGCTAACGCAGGTTCTAAACGCGTCTCTTGCGCCGGAACACAACCCGTAGATCACGAATTTTTCTATTCCTTCCGTTTGCTGAACAAAGTCCATCGCCTCCTTAACTTCTTCTACCGCTAACTGATCCCTGCTTTGCGTTGTTCTGCGTGGCTCGCTATCGCCTATGCCGGAATAGTCGAACCGCAGCGATGGAACGCCCAGGTTCTCTGTGATAGCACGGGCGATGAGTACGCTTAGCCGGCAAGATCCCACTCTGTGGATGGCACCTGAATTTAACAGCAACAATGCAATGCTTGCCTTGCGGTTGCTGACTCGGGTGGCGTAAATTCCGAATAGCGGCGTGGGTTTGCCAATCGACACCACTTGTTCACGTATAGCATGAGTGCTCATAACTCAATCACCGTCGAATAAGGTTATTATTTTCTGTATCATCGCAACGGGCCAAAGTAGCCCGCCAACGCTGTCAACGTAGTTCCAGTCGTGCGGCGACGGGCACAACGTATAACGGTAGTTATCAAATTTACTCCACCCGTCTTTCAATCGCAGCACGGTTTCGTTTTCGTGGGACACTACGTGATGGAAAGCACCACTAAACTGACTTAGAGAACTGTTCAGGCTAAGAGATTTCAGTGCATCTTGAAACGTAGCGGGCATAATAAAGCCGTTGATACTCAGTGAATTGTCACCATTCACTTGTTTTGCTCCCGGTTTAATTTCATTGAGATACTCCTGCCCGCCAACGACCGGGTCCCACACTACCATGCGCCTCAGAGATTTTGGCTTTTCCGGTAAACTTGCGGCTAGCAGAGCGCCAAGCCTGAGGCCTACGATTGATATTTTTTTTGCCATGGAAACGTCTAGCAGTTCCTGGCATGCGGAGAGTATATCTTCCTGCCATTGTTGCGGGGTCACACCCTCCAGATCACCAGCGGAATCACCCTGCCCTCTGTAGTCGAATCGTAAAACGTGGTAGCCAAGTTTCGACAAGCCGACCGCCAGCTGCTTGAGCGAGCGGTGCGATCGCATGTATTCCTGGCCGAAGGGGCTACAGATAAGCACAGCTTCGTCGCGCATTTTGTTAATCGTTGGCGGATGGTACACACCGTATAGATAATTCTCGGATGCACCGAAATAGAACGCTTCCATTATATTTGCCACATATTGAGTTTATTTGGTAATGCGTTTCAATTGCCGACAGACAACGAACTTATTTGCAGATTATCGAACGATACGCTCAGGTCAAACACGCCACGCCCTTCGCTATATGAATAGACGACAACGCCGAGTTGTAACACGGCGGGCAAATCCGGGCGTGTGTATGCGCCCATGGTTTGCCAGTCAGCGCTACCGATAGGCCTGGCTCGCAAGGTAAACACGGCGCCGCGTCGCTGCACAGCCAGCTCAGCATCGCCGGTCGGCCAATCAAAAGCGGAAACATCGCTGTTACCGTTGCGGGTTGATTTTATTTCGACTTGTAGGGCTTTGCGGCGGTAACCAAGTACATTAAAAACATAGTTCTCTCGTCCAAACCACGCATCACTGATCGGGTCACGAAAAATGAGGCCGCCAAACTGCCATTCCGTATCCGGATAACTTGAGCTGTCGGAAGCTTTGCGTGTTTTGACAATGACCGACGCGTCGCCGTCACCTTCAAAATAACGATACAACATCGGGCCACGCTGGTTTTTCCACCACACGCTTTCCGCTTTGCTGTCGACGACCAGGTTATTATTAGCGAAGCGGGTTGATATCAGTTCTGGTTGAAACCATTTCCAGGCTTTGTCCATACTGGCATCGGCAAAATTCTCAACGCTGAGTTTGGGCTGGTTGTCGACACTGTGCCTGGGCAGGAGATAGGCTGATACCGGGCCGACGACCTTTGCTATCCAATGATAATATCTGGAATCTCTTCGGGTCGCGGCCAGCGCCACAAATAACACCATGAGAACCAGCAAAAGAGCAATAACAACTGCTTTAACTACGCCAATGTTGAGGCCCATATTATTTTCTCCTCAGCTTGTCCAGGAACCGATTGACGATACCAGCTCCGGCGTTTGTCGAATCGACGGCGGCGTCATGCGGTTTATCTTTTTCATTGCCGGCTGGAAGGTCGAGCTTTGCAGCAACTTGCTCGAGCGAGCTCATCAACAAATCACCCGGATACAACTTTGTGCCGAACTTCTGTTCAATTTGATGCAGCACATTCAAAGCCAGCAGTGAGTGCCCGCCGATTTCGAAGAAATTGCTATCGGCGCTGATCTGCTCGACACCAATCGTTTGCGCCCAGATCTCGGCAAGTGCTTTCTCGACTGCACTTTCAGGTGCAATAAAGACTTCCTGCTCTCTAGTATTGAGATTATGGAATGGATCAGGCAACGCGTTCCGGTCAATTTTGCCGTTAGGCGTTAATGGCATGCGTTCCAGTTCGACCATATGCTGCAGCACCATATAATCGGGTAAATGTTCACGCAAATAACGCCGCACTTCTGAATTTGTCATGTGCTGGCCGCTATTAAATTTGACGTAGCCAACCAGGCGTTTGTCCATTGCAGCATATTCCTTTACTGCAACGGCACATTCAGCAATATTATCCAGTTGCAGCAGCGTTTTTTCGATCTCTTCCAGCTCAATACGATAGCCGCGCACTTTGACCTGGTTATCGATTCTGTTGAGGTATTCCAGATTACCGTTGTCTCGCCAGCGTACCAGATCGCCGGTGCGATACAGTTTGCTACCCGC
>RCMY010005390.1_pt1 | contig 10867 bp, 6 predicted proteins | sample 2041341 | NCBI WGS metagenome assembly RCMY01 (sample SAMN09708234, study PRJNA481090) | Marine sediment metagenome, whole genome shotgun sequencing project.
GAGCCGGCGAAGACCGGTGGGGACACAAGCGAGAACACGCTAATCGCACTGGCGAACAGCAATTTCCTGAGGTAACTCATGGCCGCCCTTTAATTTATTATGACCGGAGTTCGGTCTGATTCGGCCAGCAGCTTCATCTTCTACGGAGCGTCCAACCTTCTGAGCGTTGCTTCGGACGCCCACTGCATAATTTTCCAATGGTAGTAAGCGCCCAATGTTGAATCGCTGCAGGCACAGGCTTCCTTGATAGAAGCAAACGCTTTCGAGACAAAGCCCCGCTTGAGATGAGCCATGCCAATCCAAGCGGTTCGCACGCGTCGAAGTAGTGGCCGATTGTCTCCAGTACCGATAGCTTCTGCTGATCGCTCGTCGGAAAGAGGTAGCTATGCGCCTACATCCACTCGCAACGGCAAATTTCGCAGGTGATTTCGCTGCCCTTTGCCGATAAATGCACCAGGTTGTCGAGCGCGCTCACGGCATTGGAACCAACGTGCATTGCCACTTCAAGGGATTCAATTCCCATTGCCATAATGTCCATTGCAAATTCCTTTTTAGGTTGGTTTTGCCGACTCGATAATATGGGCTGTTGAGTTCTAGCACCACTTGTCGGGAGTATGCAAGCCGTGTTCGAAGAGCTACTGGAGCCCACGGTTGCAAGCTTGTCGGGCGCGGGTCGGTAGAATGCGCCGATGGATGTCTCCCACCTGCTTGACGCGCTCAACCCCGCCCAGCGTGACGCGGTCAGCGCGCCGCCGGGCCACTACCTGATCCTGGCGGGTGCCGGTTCCGGCAAGACCCGGGTGCTGACCCACCGCATCGCGTGGCTCAACGAGGTATTCGGGGTGCCGACCCACGGCATCCTCGCGGTCACCTTCACCAACAAGGCCGCCGCGGAAATGCGCCAGCGCGTCGACGGCCAGCTGCGCAACGGCGCGCGCGGCATGTGGATCGGCACGTTCCACGGTCTGGCCCATCGCCTGCTGCGATTGCACTGGCAGGAAGCGAAATTGCCCGAGGCCTTCCAGGTACTCGACTCCGACGACCAGCTGCGTCTGGTCAAACGCGTGGTGCAGGGCCTGGAGCTGGACGACACCCGTTTCCCGCCGCGCCAGATTGCCTGGTGGATCAACGCGCAGAAGGATGAGGGCCGCCGCGCCCAGCACCTGCAGCCTGAGCCGGGTGATCAATGGACCGATGTGATGCGCCGTTGCTACGAGGCGTATCAGGAGCGTTGCGACCGCGCGGGGCTGGTGGATTTTGCCGAGCTGCTGCTGCGCTCGCACGAACTGCTGCGCGACAATCCGGCGCTGCTTGCGCATTACCGCCATCGCTTCGGCGAGATCCTGGTCGACGAGTTCCAGGACACCAACGCCATCCAGTACGGCTTCATACGACTGCTCGCCGGCGACAGCGGCAAGGTGTTCGTGGTCGGCGACGATGACCAGTCGATCTACGGCTGGCGCGGCGCCAAGGTCGAGAACGTGCAGAAGTTTCTGGTCGACTTCCCGGGCGCGGAGACGATCAAGCTGGAGCAGAACTACCGCTCCAGCGCGAACATCCTGGACGCCGCCAACGCGGTGATTGCCCACAACCCGGACCGGCTGGGCAAGAAGCTGTGGACCGACAGCGGCGGTGGTGACCCGATCGATGTGTACCAGGCCTACAACGAGATCGACGAGGCGCGTTTCGTGGTCGACCGGCTGTCGCAGTGGGTCCGCGACGGTGGCAGTCATGGCGACGTGGCGATCCTGTATCGCAGCAACGCGCAGTCGCGTGCCTTCGAGGAGGCACTGCTGGCGGGCAAGGTGCCCTACCGCGTGTACGGCGGCCAGCGCTTCTTCGAGCGCGCCGAGATCAAGGACACCCTGGCCTACCTGCGGCTGGTCTCCAACAGCAATGACGACGCCGCCTTCGAGCGCGCGGTCAACACGCCGACGCGTGGTATCGGCGAGCGCACGCTGGACGAAGTCCGAAGGCGCGCGCGCGAGGATTCGACGCCACTGTGGGACGCCGCGCGCGTACTGACCGGCGACACCGTGCTGGCCGCCCGTGCCCGCAACGCATTGGCTGGTTTCATCACACTGGTCGAGACGATCGCAGTCGAAATCGCGGACATGCCACTGCAGGAAAAGATCGACCACGTGCTGGCGCGCTCCGGCCTGCGCGAGCATTACGCGCGCGAGTCCAAGGGCACGCTCGATTCGCGCACCGACAACCTCGATGAGCTGGTATCGGTCGCGTCGCGTTTCGTGCGTACAGACGAGGAGGACATCGAGGCAATGCCGGAGCTGGTCGCGTTCCTGGCCTACGCCACGCTGGAATCCGGCGAGGGACAGGCCCAGGCGGGCGAGGAAGGCGTGCAGTTGATGACCCTGCACAGCGCGAAAGGACTCGAGTTCCCGCTGGTGTTCCTGGCCGGGCTGGAGGAAGGCCTGTTTCCGAATCATCGCTCCATCGAGGAGGCGGGGCGGCTGGAAGAGGAGCGTCGTCTGGCCTATGTGGGCATCACCCGTGCCCGCGAGAAGCTGGTGCTCAGCCATGCCGAAGCACGCCGTATCCACGGCCAGGAAATGTACGGTATCCCGTCGCGTTTCCTGCGCGAAATACCGCCCGCGCTGCTGCACGAGGTGCGACCGAAATTGCAGGTCTCACGGCCGATGTTCAACAGCGCGCCGCGCCGTGACCTCGGCCACGCAGCCATCGAGGCGCCGCCGCTCCCCTTGGGTGCCAACGTCAGCCATCCCAAGTTTGGATCCGGCGTCGTTACCGACTACGAGGGCAGCGGGGCGCACGCCCGCCTGCAGGTCAACTTCACCGATGTCGGCAGCAAGTGGCTGGTGCTGGCCTATGCCAACCTGACGCTCGCCTAGCCGTGCCAACCATGCCGCCCCGTCATGCACCAACGCCGCCGGGCAAGGACGCCGAACCATTGCGGCTGTCGGTCGCCGTTCCGATGGCGGTGCTCCTGGTGACCCTGGTCGCCGCCGGCCTGCTTGGGGTTCGCCAGCACCAGGCCAACATCAAGGTGATGGGCGCGGCCGTGGACGCGGTCAGCGACCGTGCGCGCAGCGAACTGCAGCGACGGATGCAACTTTACGAGTATGGCCTGCGCGGTGCGCGCGGCGCCGTGCCCACCGATGGTCGCGCCACGTCCCAGACGCGCGAGCGCTTCCACGAGTACGCGCTGTCGCGGCAGATGGATGAGGAGTTCCATGGTGCGCGGGGTTTCGGATACGCGCAGCGGGTGACCCGTGCCCGCGAGCCTGCTTTCCTCGCGATGCAGCGCGAAGGCGGGTCCCGGGATTTCCGCATCAAAACGCTTGGCGCCAACACTGGCGAGCGGTTCATCCTGACCTACATCGAGCCGCTGGATCGCAACCTTGCAGCACTCGGCCTGGACCTCGCCTCCGAGCCGTATCGCCGGGCGGCCGCACTGGCCGCGCTGGTCAGCGGTGAGCCAACGCTGAGCGGGCCGATCAAGCTGATCCAGGCCAGCGGCAAGAATGGCCACAGCATGCTGTTGTTGCTCCCGGTCTATCGGGGCGGCGCAACGCCACCGCCGGCGCAGCGCGAAGCCCGCGCCACCGGGTGGGTGTTTGCCCCGTTGGTGACCGGCGAGTTCCTGGGCGGCACCGGCGGTGTCGATGGCAGCTACTCGATGGAGCTGCTGGACGTGACCGACCCGGCCGATCCGGTGGTACTCAATGCTTCGCCGGCACAGTCCAGCCCCGCCGCTGCGGAGTTCGACCGCCGGCGTCAGGTGCAGATGTACGGGCGACACTGGGAGCTGGTGATCCACCCCGGCAAGGCGCTGCTGGCCGCACAACCGGTCACCTCATCGCTGACGGTCGCAGCCATGACCGCAGGTGCAGGTTCCTTCCTGGCCATGCTATCGCTGGTGCTCCTGTCGACGCGCGAGCGCGCCCAGCGTGTGTTCAACCGCCGGGCGCGGATGGCGGCCATCGCCGAGAGCTCGCACGACGCGATCATCGCCACCGACGCGTATGGCCGGGTGACCGACTGGAATGCCGCAGCCACGGACCTGTTCGGCTATCGCTCCGAGCAGGCCATCGGTGTGGCGCTGGTGGAGTTGATCGTGCCTTTCGAGCAGCTTCGCCAGGATGCCCGCGTGCTGGCCTCGGCGTTGGCGGGCGAGCCGACGACGATTCTGGAAACGGTGCGCCGGCATCAGGACGGCCATCTGATTGAAGTGGAGTTGTCGACCGCGCCCATCCGGCGCGTCCGCAGAGGCGTGGCCGGTGTAGCCATGACCATCCGCGATATCCGTGAGCGCAACCGCACGGCCCGCGAAGTGCGCGAGTTGAACGCCAATCTGGAGCTGCAGGTGCAGCTGCGTACCGCGCAGCTGGAGGAGTCGTCCGCACTCCGCCAGGCGGTGCTGGCCAATGCCGGTTACGGCATCATCGCGACCGACGCCGATGGGGCGATCACGCTGTTCAACCCGGCCGCGGAGACGATGCTGGGCGTTTCCTCGGCGGATGCGCTCGGGACCCGGGTGGAGCGCTTCCACGATCCGCACGAGCTGGCAATGGGGGCGATGCAGCGCGAGGCGGAGCTCGAACGTCCGGTCGCCGCAGGGTTTGAGGCCCTCATCGCGCGCGTTGGCGACGCGCCCGATGTGGGTGAATGGACCTACCTCGCCGCCGATGGTCGCCGCATCCCGGTGTTGCTCACCGTCAGCGCCCTGCGCCGCGATGACGGGGCCCTGCTGGGCTATCTCGGTATCTCAGTCGACCTGACGGCGCGCAAGTCGCGCGAGGCGGCGCTGAAGTTCAGTGAGGGCAAGCTGCGCGGCTTGTTCGAGCTGTCGCCGCTGGGCATCGTGCTCACCGACAGCGCAGGGGGGTTTGTGGAATCCAACCCGGCGTTCCAGAGGCTGCTCGGCTATGAAGGCCGTGACCTTTATGCCCTGGACCGACGCGCATTGATTCCGCCGGAGTACGAGGTGCAGGAGCGCGGCGTGATGGCAACGCTGCAGCGCACCGGCAGCTATGGGCCCTACGAAACGCACTACATCCGCAAGGACGGCTCGCGCGTGCCGGTCAGACTCAACGGCATGGTCCTGACCATCGACGAGAACCGCTACGTCTGGTCGATCGTCGAGGACATCACGATCCAGCGACACGCCGAGACGGCGATGGTCAGCGCCGTCGCCCATGCCGAGGCCGCGAGTCGTGCCAAGAGCGAATTTCTGGCCAACATGAGCCACGAAATCCGCACCCCGATGAATGCCATTCTGGGAATGCTCCAGTTGCTGCAGCGCACCGGTCTGGATGCGCGTCAACGTGACTACGCGGCCCAGACCACGCAGGCCGCCAGCACGCTGCTGGCGATCCTCAACGACATCCTCGACTTCTCCAAGATCGAGGCCGGGCATCAGTTGCTGGATGCGCAGGAGTTCGCGCTGGATCCGCTGATGCGCAATCTGGCGACGATCCTTGGCAGCAATATCGGCGACAAGGACATGGAGGTCGTCTACGACCTTGACCCGGCCATTCCGCCGCGACTGGTGGGCGATTCGCTGCGCCTGCAGCAGGTGCTGATCAACCTGGCGGGCAATGCGGTCAAGTTCACCCACTACGGCGAGGTGGTCGTCAGCGCACGCGTGGAGTCGCGCGATGACCAGCAGGTCAGCATCCGCTTTGGAGTCCGCGATACCGGCATCGGCATTGCCCAGGACAAGCTGGAGAGCATTTTCGAGGGTTTCACCCAAGCCGAGGCGTCCACCTCCCGGCGCTTTGGTGGCACCGGCCTGGGGCTGACCATCAGCCGCAAGCTGGTACGTCTGATGGGTGGCGATTTGCGCGTGGACAGCGAGCGCGGCATGGGCAGCCGGTTCCACTTCACGTTGACGTTCCCGATCGCGGAAGGTGACGGCAGCGAGGCAGGCGAGGTGCTGATACCCGGGATGGAGGTCCTCAGGGCGCTGGTGGTGGACGACAACGACAGCGCGCGCGAGTCGATCCGCGAGATGCTGCAGTCGCTGGGATGGCCGGTGGACGTGGCGGCCAGCGGGCAGGAAGGTCTGGACTGTATCGACGCGGCGCGCGCATCCGGAGAGCCCTATGGCGTGGTATTCATCGATTGGCGTATGCCCGGGATGGACGGCTGGGAGACCAGTCAGCGGATTCGCGACGGCCGCGGCGAGGGTGCCGAGCCACTGATCGTGATGGTGACCGCGCACGGTCGGGAGCTGCTGAGCGAGCGCAGCGCCGCGGAAACCTCGGTGCTGGATGGGTTCCTGATGAAACCGGTGACCGTATCGATGCTGCTCGACGCCGTCGCGGGCGTGCACGCGCCAGACCGCGACCCTGCTGCCGAAACGCTGGTGTCTGGCTCGCATCGCCTGGATGGCATGCGGATTCTGGTGGTGGAGGACAACCCGGCCAACCAGCAGGTGGTGCAGGAGCTGCTGTCGGCGGAAGGCGCGGAGATATCGATTGCGGACGGTGGCGCCATTGCCCTGCAGTGGTTGGCAGGCGAGCCGGACCGCTACGACGCGGTGCTGATGGACATCCAGATGCCGGACATGGATGGCTACACGGCCACCCGGCGGATCCGCGGCATGGCCGGCTTCGACGCGCTGCCGATCATCGCGATGACCGCCAATGTCCAGGCGAGCGATCGGGAGGAGAGTCTCGCCTCCGGGATGGTCGACCACGTCGGCAAGCCGTTCGATCTGGACGATCTGGTGACGCGCCTGCGCCACTGGACCGGAGTGGCCTCCCGCGGTGCCAGCGGGACTGGATCGAGAACGCAGCTGGACCCGCTCAATGGAACATCCGGGCGGGTCCCGGATTCCCCGCGCGCGTCACCGATGGTGTTGAACATCGATGCCACGCTGGCTCGCTTTGCCGGTAACCGCAGTGCGCTGGACGGCAATCTGGATCGCTTCCCCGGTGCAGCGCGCACGGTGTACCTGTCATTGCTGTCCGCCCATGCCACGGGCGACCGCGAAGGGCTGCTGCGCCACCTGCACACCCTGTATGGGCTGGCCGGCATCGCAGGGGCCGAGCAACTGGCCGCGCTGACACATCGCCGATCAAGCCCCGCGGTGGCGGCCGACGGTGATAGCGAGGCGGTGATCAGCACGCCGCGGCTGGCGGAAATCGGTGAAGCGCTCGACGCGGTGATCGCCGAAATTGCCCGGATCCGCCCGCAGCAGCATCCGCCTATCGCGCCCGTGCCCGCCACCGATGCGCCGACGAAGAGGGATCAACCACTTCCGGCCGAGTTGGAGGCGTCGCTGCGCGATTTGCGCGAACTGCTGGCGGCATCCAGTCTCGGGGCACTGGATGTCTTCACGGCGCTGGGTGGCGCGCTTGCGGACTATGATGGCCCCGCAACGACGGCGATTGAGGACGCACTTGCCAGACTGGCGTTTGCGCCGGCGATGGAGCGGGTCGATACCCTGTTGCACAAGGACAGCCCATGAGTTCGGCCCAGACCACCCCGTTCCCCCCACTGCCCACACTGGGTCGCCGCCCCCGGGTGCTGGTGGTGGATGACCAGCCGGCCAATATCCTGGTGCTGCATCGATTGTTCGAGCACGAGTACGACATGTTCATGGCTACCGGTGGTGAACAGGCGCTGGCCTTCTGTCGTGAAACGCCGCCGGATCTCGTGCTGCTGGATGTAGTGATGCCTGAGCCGGGCGGCCTCACGGTCTGCCGCACGCTGGCCGCCGATCCCGCCACCCGCGACATCCCGGTGATCTTCGTTACCGGCGTCGACGACCCGGAAGGCGAAGCGGCGTGTTGGGACGCCGGCGGTGTGGATTTCATCACCAAGCCGTTCAATGCGCGCACGGTCAGCCACCGCGTCCGCGTCCATCTCACGCTGAAGCAGCAAGCGGATCTTCTACGACGCCAAGTGTGGCTGGATGGATTGACCGGTATCCCCAACCGCCGCCATTTCGACGATTGGCTGCAGGCCGAGTGGCGCCGTTGTGCGCGGATCGCCTCGCCCTTGTCGCTGGTCAGTTTCGATATTGACTACTTCAAACGTTACAACGACTCGCAGGGCCACCTCGCCGGCGACGACGCGCTGCGTGCGGTGGCGCTTGCGGCCGCCGGATGCGTATCGCGGCCAGGTGATCTGGTCGCGCGCACCGGCGGCGAGGAGTTTTCTGCGGTCCTTTCCCATGTCGACGTGGAAGGTGCAGCGGTCATCGCCGAGCATATCCGTCAGGCGGTTGCCGATCTGGCGATAGAGCACCCCGCCAGCGACCACGGCAGGATCACCGTCAGTGTCGGCGTCACCAGTCTCATACCCAGCCCCCGGATTGACGCGACGTTGTTGCTCGCCGCCGCTGATCGGGCCATGTACGCCGCGAAGGCTGCCGGACGGGACTGCGTCCGTATCGAACGGATCCGGGCGGAACCGATAGCGTTCGACGCGGTTCTGGCCGACTGAGCGGACCTGGTGGTTCGGTGATGCGCTGTTGCGCCATGACAGTCCAGGCCAGCACATGACGGACGATCTTTTCGCATCGCTTGAGATCGATACCCGTCTTCCACTCGGTCAGCAGGCATGGCTGTTGAACGGCTACGCGCTGCCGTACATCGATGAAGTGTTGCCTGCGCTGGAGTCAGTGATGCAGGCCTCCCCGCTGCGCCATATGAGCACTCCCGGCGGCCTCGCGATGTCAGTGGCAACCACGAGCTGTGGTGCGGTGGGCTGGGTCAGCGATCGTCGCGGCTATCGCTACGAAGCGCGCGATCCCCATACGGGCCACAGGTGGCCTGCGATGCCGGCGGTGTTCGCGCGCATGGCAGCCGCGGCCGCAGCGGCGGCAGGATTCGAAGGCTTCCAGCCTGACACCTGTCTGATCAATCGCTATCAGCCCGGAACGCGCCTGTCGCTGCATCAGGACCGCGACGAGCAGGACCTCGCTGCGCCTATCGTTTCAGTGTCGCTCGGACTACCGGCAACGTTCCTGTTTGGCGGAATGGCGCGCAACGACAGAACCGTCCGCGTCCCGTTGGGTCACGGCGATGTCGTGGTCTGGGGCGGCGTGGACCGTCTCCGATATCACGGCGTACTCCCGGTTGCTCCGGGGCTGCACGCGGTGATGGGTGACCAGCGCGTCAACCTGACCTTCCGCCGCGCCGCCGCGTGACCGGCCTCAGTTCCAGTCGAACAGCTTCCAGTGGACTCGCCCGTCCTTGGCGGTCTCATCGGGGGAGCCATCGGCGGAGTTGTCCATCAGGTAGTAGGTCGGTCCGCGCTTGGGCGTGACCTTGACCACTTTCAGCTGGCCGTTGACGCGGTACTCCTGGATCACGTCACCGTTGTCCTGGACGCGCTCGATGACTTCCGCATTACTCAGGTTGGCGGTGGGGTCGTTCGGATCGGGCTGGCCGCCGGTGCTGGCGCAGCCCGCCATGGCGAGTGAAACCGCGAGCAACAGGATCGGGACGGTACGCATGCGGACTCTCCAGGGGTGATCGGGCAGCGGCAACACGCCGCGGACGGGTTCAGGGTAACGCGCATGCATGCATCCGGGTCGTCAAACCCCCGGTGCTTCTCCACTCGGCGCACCTCGCAGCTGGGGTCGCGCGCCTCCCACAACGCCCCAAGTAGAATCACCGAATGAAAAGACTCGTCCTGATCGATGGCTCCAGCTATCTCTATCGCGCCTTCCACGCGCTGCCCCCATTGACCAACGCCGACGGTGACCCGACCGGCGCGTTGTTCGGGGTCGTCAACATGCTGCGCGCAACGCTGAAAGAGAATCCGGATTACATCGCCTTCGTGCTCGATGCGCCCGGCAAGACCTTCCGCGATGATCTGGACCCGGAGTACAAGGCCAACCGGCCGCCGATGCCCGACGACCTGCGGCCGCAGATACAGCCGATGTGCGACATCGTGCACGCGCTGGGCATCGACATCATCCGGATCGACGGGGTCGAGGCGGACGACGTGATCGGCACGCTGGCGGTGCAGGCCGCCGATGCCGGCATCGACGTCACCATCTCCACCAGTGACAAGGACTTCGCCCAGCTCGTGCGCAGCGCGCATGACGACACCGGCGAATCGCGCGCCGGCATCGCGCTGGTCAACACGATGAGCGGCAGCCGGCTGGACAACGACGCGAGCGTGATCGAGAAGTTCGGCGTGCGCGCGGATCAGATCATCGATTACCTCGCGCTGATGGGCGACAAGGTCGACAACATCCCCGGCGTGGACAAGTGCGGGCCGAAGACGGCCGCCAAGTGGTTGGCCGAGTACGGCAGCCTGGCCGGGGTGATCGACAACGCCGACAGCATCAAGGGCAAGATCGGCGAAAACCTGCGCGCGGTGGTCGATCGCCTGCCGCTCAACCGCACCCTGACTACCATCAAGCTGGACGTCGACGTCGGCCGCAGCCCGACCGAGCTGGTCCTGCGCGAGCAGCATGTCGACGATCTGCGCGGACTGTATGCCCGCTACGGCTTCAAGCAGGCGCTGCGTGACATCGAAGGTGACGCGGGTGCGGGCCCCGGGGACGCTGCTTCAGACACCGGCAGTGTGCGCAACACCGCCGCCGGCTACGCGCGCAACAATGCCGCGGCGACGGACGTCATTGATCCGCAACTCGCAGCACCCGGCGAGTACGAGTGCGTGGACACGCGCGAGCAGCTCGACGCCTGGATCGTCCGCTTGCAGGACGCGTCGGAGTTCGCCTTCGACACCGAGACCGATGCGCTGGATGCGATGCGCGCCAATCTGGTCGGCCTGAGCTTTGCGGTCGAGCCGGGGCGGGCCTGCTACATCCCGGTCGGGCACGACTATCCCGGTGCGCCGGCCCAACTGCCGTGCGCCGAAGTGCTCGATGCGCTGCGACCGCTGCTGACCGACCCGG
>RCMY010006579.1_pt1 | contig 10864 bp, 10 predicted proteins | sample 2041341 | NCBI WGS metagenome assembly RCMY01 (sample SAMN09708234, study PRJNA481090) | Marine sediment metagenome, whole genome shotgun sequencing project.
TCTAATATTGATGGTATCATCAATGAGGAGATTGGACTTGTATTTAAAGAAGTGCTTGAGTGTGCAGGAGTGTACAAGTGCACTGATGATGGACGTGCAGCGTTCCAAAAATTTATAGATGCGGTAAATGCATAAGATTTTCAATTATCTTTTTATAATGCGGAAAGCACCGGCGAACATACTATATATTTCGCAAGTACTACGCAGCTAAGAAGCAGTAAGAATTATGATTTGGAGTGTTTAGACCATGACACAACCGGCTTTTATGCGCCGTCCATGGCGCATAACGCCTTGCCCCAGCGTCCATGCTGGGGCATTGTTGTATATGGACATAATTCTAACTGCTTATAAGCTGCTTCGTAAAGCTCAATATATAGTATGATTCGCCGGTGCTTTCCTCGGCTGTGAGATAAACTGATTTTTAAAGGACTTGTTAAAGCCATTATTGTTAATGACTTTTTACTAAAGATGTGTCATTAGGATGAATTTATCGTTTTTGTAGCTCATGCAGGCAGTGGATGAATGCAGGCACCAGGAAGGCATCTGCGAGAATCCATGCGAGTGGGCTTGCAAAGCAGGCGGCAGAAAAGCCGAAGCCGAATATCGGTACAAATACAAGTCCGATGAGCGAACGCGCAATCATTTCTGCTACTCCTGCAAACATCGCAAAGCCGGAAAAACCCATGCCCTGTATGGTGAAACGGACTGTGTTTACCAGAACGAGCGGGATGTAGAAAAATGCATTTGTAAGCAGAAACTGATGAGCCTGTGCGACAACCTCTGTTTCGCTTGGTGATACAAACAGGTAAATCAGATAGTTGGCTATAAACAGCAGTGCCACAAAAATCAAAACCGAATAGACCGATCCTATAACTGAGGCTGAAATAAGCCCCTTCTTTACACGTTCAAATTTGGCTGCGCCGACATTTTGTCCACTGTAGGTGGCCATTGTGGAGCCGAGTGCGTCAAATGGACACACCATAAACATTGAAATACGGCTTGCAGCGGTCATTGAGGCAACTGCGATGGAGCCTAAGCCGTTTACGGCAGTCTGCAGTATGACGCTGCCTATAGCGGTTATCGAATACTGAAAGCCCATAGGAAGTCCCATGACCATCAGATTTCTGACATATGAAGAGTCAAGCTCCAAATCATTTCTGCTTACATGCAGCAGAGGTACATTTTTTGCTATGTAAATGATGCACAGCACTCCTGATACACCCTGTGACAGTACGGTTGCAAAAGCCGCTCCAAACACGCCCATGTTAAATACCAGAATGAAAAGTAAATCAAGACCGATATTTAGAACTGCCGCGATTATAAGGAAAATAACAGGTATGACCGAGTTGCCGAGAGATCTCAGATATCCTGACAGCAGATTGTACAGTATTGTGGCAGGAATGCCTGCAAATATGACAATCAGATACTGGTAGGCGAGGTCGTAAATGTCGCCTGGCGTATTCATCCAGGTCAGAATGTGACCGCAGAGAAGCACAGTGAGTGCCGTCATGATTATTGCGATAATTACAGACACAATCCCTGCATTTCCTACATATTTTTTAAGTCCTTTTTCATCCTTGGCACCAAAGCGCTGGGCTATTGGAAGTGAAAAGCCGGCACACACACCCTGGCAGAAGCCAATGATGAGAAAGCAGATGCTTCCGGTAGAGCCGACTGCGGCTAAGGCCGAAACACTTAGAAAACGACCGACGATTATTGTATCCATAAGGCTGTAAACCTGCTGGAAAAGCATTCCGAGAAGCAGCGGAAGGGAAAAGCCCAGAATGAGCCCGGTAGGAGAACCTACAGTGAGATCCTTTGAATTATTTTTAGTCATTATTTATAATCCCCCTTGATTAAAAATAGATAAAAATATATATAAAAAATAGTGATTAAGTGTAATATACAACCTTTACAAACATAAGTAAATGAGGTAAAGTTAATTTGTTGGCATTTTTTTTGGTACATATTTTAAAGTGGATAAATATGCAGATTTTATGTTTGATATCCTGTTTTTTGAGAAGAAACTTCAATAATCAGTAAATATGTATGGGCTGACATATAATTAAATTTGGAGGAAAAGAATGAGAGACTGGGAAAATAACATTCGAAGGGTTGTACCTTATACACCGGGAGAACAGCCAAAGAATACCTGTGTTATTAAGTTAAATACAAATGAGAATCCATATCCGCCAGCGCCGGGAGTGAAGGAGGTTTTAAGTAATTTCAATACAGATGATTTAAGACTGTATCCTGATCCAAGGGTTGATAAGCTGGTAAATGCAATTGCGGATTTCTATAAGATAGACAGCTCAAAGGTGTTTGTCGGAGTTGGCTCTGATGATGTACTTGCCATGATTTTCATGACATTTTTCAATTCAAAAAAGCCGATACTGTTTCCTGATATCACATATTCATTTTATGATGTGTGGGCAGATATGCTTCGAATCCCTTATGAGCAGCTTCCATTGTCTGATGATTTTTCAATAGTACCGTCAGATTACTATAAGGCAAACGGCGGAGTAGTATTTCCGAACCCTAATGCTCCGACAGGAAAGCTTATGCCTCTTGATGAGATAGAGGATATAATAGAGCACAATCAGGATGTAATTGTCGTAGTAGACGAGGCATATGTAGATTTTGGCGGGGAGAGTGCGCTTCCACTCATTGACAAATATGATAATGTCATCGTGGTACAGACATTCTCGAAATCACGCGCGCTGGCAGGCTCAAGAGTTGGTTTTGCCATGGCAAGTCCTGTGCTTATCAAGTATCTGAATGATGTGAAATATTCGTTCAACTCATATACAATGGACAGAATCACAATCGAAGCAGCTACAGCAGCGGTAAAAGACAGAGCATACTTTGAAGAGACCACAGCAAAGGTCATAAAGACACGTGAGTGGACAAAGAAAGAGCTTAAGAGACTTGGCTTTACATTCTGTGACTCAAAGAGCAACTTTATATTTGCAAAGCCTGCAAATGTTTCTGCAACAAAGCTTTTTGAGGACCTTAAGGCAGACAATATATTTGTCAGACATTTCAGCTCACCTGAGCGAATCAACGACTATCTGCGCATATCCATAGGAACTGATGAGCAGATGCATACACTAATTAAATTTTTGGAGAATTATTCATGTTAAAAAAATATATTTACATCTTTTTAATTTCAATGGTACCACTTATTGAACTCAGAGGAGCGGTTCCGGTTTCACAGGTGATGGGGCTGCCGATAGTGCCATCATTTATCGTTTGTATCATTGCAAATATGCTTCCGGTACCAATTATTTATCTTTTTGCAAGAAAGGTTCTCATCTGGGGAGCAGACAAACCAATTATTGGAAGGTTCTTCAGCTTCTGCATTGAAAAAGGAGAGAAGGGCGGCAAGAAGCTTCAGGCAAAGGCCGGAAGAGGTCTGTTTGTTGCACTTTTACTTTTCGTAGGTATCCCACTTCCGGGAACAGGTGCATGGACAGGAACACTTGCGGCAAGTATCCTTGATATGGATTTCAAGTCAACAGTTGCCGCTGTCATGCTTGGAGTACTGCTTGCCGGCATGATTATGATGATAGTAAGTCTGGCGGGCGTGTCTATATTCCTGTAGAATTTATGGGGAGCTTTCTTCGTCCTTTGTTAAACAGTACAAATCCGGCCACCAGTGAAACAATTGTAACCACAATCACAACCACAAAGACCACTACACTATTACCGGGATCAGGGAAAAATCCTGAAAGTGTGCCCCAAAGGTTGAAAAGCAGATGAAGCCCCATAGAGTAGTAAATAGAGCCACCGCGTTCGCACACATATCCGAGCACTATGCCAAGTGCAAAGGCATATATGCCCTGAATCCAGTTGAGATGGAACAGTCCGAAAAGTGCAGCCTGCATCAGATTGGCAAGAGCAAATGGCAAAGCCTTTCTGGCACAGCGCATGGTTACACCGCGGAATATAAGCTCCTCACAGATTGGCGCCAGTATTACAGAATAAAGTACTGTTACAAAGGTGGTATCTGTGATGCCGGATGTTTCAAAAAGCTTGTTGTACTGCTGCAGCCAGTCGGGACGGATGTAGCCGGTTAAGTTAGCGATGAAATTGGCAGCAAACTGTGTACCCGGCACGAGTATGACGATTGCCACAATCATCATGGGATTGAAGGTTTTCTTAGGGGATGGAAGAAAACTACCTTCGTATCTGGCATAGTACCACATGCCAAAAATCGCAATGGTAATGAGTGCATAGATGACCATAATCATCATGTTAAAATTTACAGAGGTAAATGTCTTTTCAAGGCGGTCCGATACGTTTGCAGACGGAAAAGCAAGTTTTCCGACAAAACCCTGTCCAAACACCCCCATGCCCATCATAAAGAATAAGGCGATAGTCTGAATTGCCTCAACTGCAAGCAGTGGGACAAATGTGTAAAAGAAATATCCTACTTTTTTCATTTTCAATTTACTCCATTCTGATTTATTAGGCGATAGTAACATTAGTATAACATATCATAATTTAATTGCAAGAAAGCTGTTTACTTTAAAACTTTAATATGTTAAAATTAAAAATAAATAAATCGCATGAAAAAGGAGAACACGATGAGCAAGAATCTTAAAACAGAAGCAGTAGACCATTTGTTTGATGCTATTTTGTGTCTCAAGGATAGAGCAGAGTGTTATACATTTTTTGAGGATGTTTGTACTGTAAATGAGCTTTTTTCTCTATCACAGAGATTTGAAGTGGCAAAGATGCTTAGAGAGCAGAAGACATATCTTGATATAGCAGAAAAGACCGGGGCTTCCACAGCCACAATCAGCCGTGTGAACAGATCATTAAACTACGGCAACGATGGATATGATATGGTTTTTTCACGCATGGAGGATGGCTCTGACAAAGAGGATTAGTTTATCATAGGGGAAAAAAACAGGCTCATTAATTTGAGCCTGTTTTTTTACTTTCTTTTCCTGAATGTGTATTTTCATGGGAAGAAGCCTCTTTTTCTTCATTTAGATTGTCAATCATGCGCTCAATCAGCATTTTCTTGATGTAGACATCAAAGCTCAGCATGCAGATAAAGCTGAATGTGTGAAGAAATTTCTGATCCTCATCAGGAAAATCCTCAAATGTCTCACCGGCAATCTTGTATTTCTTGCCGAGGTCCTTTAGGAGCTTCTGCGATTCCTCCGCCTCTAAGCTGAAAACCTCAGTATAGACATCCTGCATCGTAAATCCGTCATCATTGCCGAAATACTTCTCGGTAAGCGGATTAAGAATCGAGCGGATATCGTTGATGCTCAATATATTTTTGAAATAATATATAAAAAGCAGTGTGAGCACATGTTCCTTAGAATACTTTTTCTTGTCCGGAGAAGGGAGCAGATTGTTTTTGGCATAGTTGTTTATCATTGTCTTGGTAAGGATTTTGTCGCTTTCATAGCGCTTTGATGCAGCGAGCTGCTCGTCCATGAAGGTTGTGACCTGATCCATGTACAAATCAATATTTGGTATATCCTCCGGCTTTATGTAATCTATTGATTTAAGCTGTTTTAATAATTCTGATAAAAATTCTTTAACGTCATTCTCCATATCATCACCTCAGGCTTTTATTATATAGTATTGAAAACTATATGACAAGTTTTTTTTGAATTTTCTCATATTGGGTTGTGCAAAACATATGTTTGTGGTATGCTGTAAATAAATTATTTTTGTATTTATGGTTTGTGTGCCTGTAATAAGACTGGAGAATTGAGAGGAAAACAGATGAACTTAGATATGTTGAATGAACAGCAAAGGGAGGCCGTTTTGACCACAGAGGGACCGCTTCTTATTTTAGCGGGGGCAGGCAGTGGCAAGACCAGGGTTCTTACATACAGGACTGCCTACCTGATAGATGAGTGTGGCGTCAATCCTTACAATATCATGGCAATCACCTTTACAAACAAGGCTGCGGGAGAGATGCGTGAGCGAATTGATGATATGGTGGGCTATGGTTCGGAAAGCATATGGGTTTCTACATTCCATTCGACATGTGTGCGTATACTGCGCAGGTATATTGACAGGCTGGGATATGACACGAATTTTACCATATATGATGCTGACGACCAGAAGGCTCTGATGAAGGACATCTGCAAGCGTCTTGAGATAGATACCAAGATGTATAAGGAAAAGATGTTTTTAAATGTCATTTCATCTGCAAAGGATGAGATGATTGATCCGATAGAGTTTGAAAACCGCTTCACAGGTGACTTCGTGAAGCGCAAGCAGGCACTTGTATACAAGGAGTATCAGAATGCCCTAAAGCAGAATAACGCACTCGATTTTGATGATTTGCTTGTGAAGACAGTAGAGCTTTTTAAGCTGGATAAAGAGGTGCTGGATTACTATCAGGAGCGCTTCAGATATATCATGGTGGATGAGTATCAGGACACAAACACCGTGCAGTTTGAGCTTATCAGGCTTCTTGCCATGAAGTATAAGAATCTGTGTGTGGTGGGTGATGATGATCAGTCCATTTACAAGTTCAGAGGTGCCAATATCTACAATATCTTAAACTTTGAGAAGCATTTTGAGGATGCAAAGGTCATAAAGCTTGAGCAGAATTACAGGTCTACCCAGAATATCCTAGATGCCGCCAACAGCGTCATTTCCAACAACGTGGGTAGAAAGGACAAGCGCCTTTGGACTGACAACGGAGCCGGAGACAGGATTACATTTGAACAGCTTGAGAGTGGCTTCGAGGAAGCGGATTATGTGGCGCGTTCGATAGCGAGACTCGTGAGAAAGGGTGAGGCGCGCTATAAGGACTGTGCTGTGCTTTACCGAACCAACGCACAGTCGCGTCTCTTCGAGGAGAAATTTATTGCTGCCAACATCCCATACAAGATTGTCGGCGGCGTGAATTTCTATGCCAGAAAAGAGATAAAGGATATCCTTGCATATTTAAAGACTATTGACAATGGCCATGATGACCTTGCGGTAAAGCGAATAATAAATGTGCCAAAGCGCGGCATCGGAGCTACGAGCATCAATAAGGTGACAGATTATGCTCTTGAGAAGGGGATAGATTTCTATACGGCACTGCGCTATGTCGATGAGGTGTCTGGCATGGCGAGGTCAGCAGGCAAGATAAAGCCTTTTGTGATGTTTATACAGTCACTTCGTGCGAGAGCCGAGATGGATTCGGTTTCGCAGCTCATACAGGCAATAATCGATGAGACCGGCTATGTCGATGAGCTGAAGGCAGAGGGCACGGATGAAGCAGAGCAGCGTATTGAGAATATTGATGAGCTTATAAACAAGGCTGTTGATTACGAGCAGGGGGAGGAGAATCCTACTCTCAGTGGCTTTTTGGAGGAGGTAGCGCTTGTAGCCGATATAGACGGTCTTGACGAAAACAGCGACTATGTGGTTCTTATGACTCTGCACAGTGCTAAGGGACTTGAGTTTCCGAATGTGTATCTGGCGGGCATGGAGGATGGTCTTTTCCCAAGCTATATGTCAATCACGAGTGATGATGCGACAAGCGAGATAGAGGAGGAAAGGCGTCTTGCTTATGTTGGCATCACGAGAGCCAAGGAGCATCTGACCATCACATCTGCACGCATGCGTATGGTGCGTGGAGAGACACAGTTCAACAAGGTATCGCGATTTGTGAAGGAGATTCCGCGTGAGCTTATGTCAGGTGAGGTCTATGAGCCAAAGCGCCGTGATGATGACATTGAAAGAAATTCACAGAGCACCTACAGAAAGGCTAAGGAGGCCTTCAAAAAGACACCTACATACGGCACAGAGTATGCGACCACCTTTAATACACAGCGTACAAGGACACCTGTCTACACGCCTGTGAGCAACCAGAAGTCTTTTGCCAGTGCTAATACCACCGGCGGCCTTTCATATAAGGTAGGAGACAGAGTATCGCACATCAAGTTTGGCGCGGGAGAGGTCATGGCAATTGTAGAAGGCGGCAGGGATTATGAGGTCACTGTGGACTTTGACAAGGCCGGTACCAAAAAGATGTTTGCTTCATTTGCCAAATTGAAAAAAATTGACTAAAATTATTGTAATTTTTATAGGAAAATTGGATATAATATGCTATAATGGATTTAACAAATAGCATTTGACAATTACTTTTGGAAAAGGAGCGGATTGAATTATGAGTAAAGTTGAAGAATTATTAAAGGACAACAAGCTTGCAGAGAAGCTCAGCATGGCAAAGCTTAATGACCTTCTCAAAAAAGAAGAGGAAGACAAGAAGCCTTCCAAGGCTGTTATCATATTTGCCATCATTGGTGTATTAGTTGCTGTTGCAGCAGCGGCATATGGTATCTACAGGTTTTTCACACCGGATTATTTAGATGATTTCGATGATGAGTATGATGATGAATTCGATGATGATTTCTTCGAGGATGAAGACGATGATGATGCTGAAGAGGAAAAAGAGGCACCAAAGACTAAAGAAGAGAAATAATCGTTTTTAGATAATGGGGGCTACATATGTAGTCCTCATTTTTCTTTATGTGTGAAGCAAGGCATTTGCAGTCAGGCATACAAAGGAATAATAAAGTATAAAGAGAGATAAGAATTACATGAAAAAAGGATTTAGAGGAACAGGAACCGTAGAAAGAGTAGACTTCCCAAACAAGGGAATAGCTGTTACAGATGACGGCGACAGAGTAATTGTGAAAAATACAATTCCGGGACAGAAGGTGGAATTTGTTGTAAATAAAGTAAAGCATCAAAGGGCAGAGGGCAGACTCATGGAGGTAATTGAGAAATCGCCTCTGGAGACAGAAGAGCCATGTCCTCACTTTGGAATGTGCGGGGGCTGTACATATCAGACAGTGCCTTACGAAAAGCAGCTTGATATGAAACTTACCCAGGTGAAAAAGCTCATTTCGGATGCCATCGGCACTGAGGAAGAGTCAGGATATGAGTTTATAGGGATACATGGAAGTCCGAAAAAGAGTGAATACAGAAACAAGATGGAATTTTCCTTCGGTGATGAGTACAAGGATGGCCCTCTTGCGCTTGGCATGCACAAAAGAGGAAGCTTTTATGACCTTGTGACAGTATCGGACTGTCAGATAGTGGATGAGGATTTCAGGACAATATTAAAGGCAACACTTGATTATTTTTCAAAAAACAATATCCCATATTTCCACAGAGCAACACACAAGGGCTATCTGCGGCATCTGCTTGTCAGAAAGGCAACAAAAACCGGTGAAATCATAGTAGACCTTGTCACCACCACACAGACAGAGGGCTTCAACGAGGAGGAGCTGCTCGCAGGCTTTAGATATGCGCTTTTGACCAGGCACTATGACGGCATATTTAAGGGCGTTTTACACACAAAAAATGACAGCGTGGCAGATGTGGTCAAAAACGAGGGCACAGAGGTGCTCTACGGAGATTCATATTTCTACGAGGAGCTCTTAGGTCTGAAATTCAAAATCACACCATTCTCATTTTTCCAGACCAACTCACTAGGAGCGGAGGTGCTCTATGAGACAGCGAGAGAGTTTATCCTGGGAGATGACAAGGATTCGCTAAACGGTAAAACAGTCTACGACCTCTACAGCGGAACCGGCACCATCGCGCAGCTTATGGCACCGGTGTGTAAGGAAGTAGTAGGTGTCGAAATAGTTGAGGAGGCAGTTTGCGCAGCAAAGGAAAATGCAGCTCTTAATGGTCTTGATAACTGTAAATTTATCGCAGGTGATGTCCTCAAGGTGCTTGATGAGATAGAGGAAAAACCGGATTATATAATTCTTGATCCACCACGAGACGGTATTCATCCGAAAGCTATCGGGAAAATCATAGAGTATGGTGTTGAGAATATGGTTTATATTTCATGTAAACCAACAAGCCTGGCAAGGGATTTGCAGATATTTATGGACAGAGGGTATAGAGTGGAGAAGATATGCTGCGTGGATATGTTTCCGAATACTTATCACGTCGAGACGGTTGTTCTTTTGTCCCAACAAAAGCCGGATGACACGATAGAGATCGACTTAGACCTGGATGAGCTGGATGCTACCAGTGCCGAGTTGAAAGCAACCTATCAGGAAATCAAAGATTATGTGTTGAAAGAATTTGGCTTGAAGGTTTCAAATTTATATATTTCTCAGGTGAAACGCAAATGTGGAATTGAAGTGGGAGAAAACTATAATCTTCCAAAATCAGAAAATGCAAGAGTTCCACAATGCCCGAAAGAGAAGGAAAAGAAGATGCTATCAAGGCTGCCCTGAAATATTATGCGATGATCTAAGGACATCGCTGATTTCAAGGAGGAATAACACATGAAAAGCACATTTGAAAAAATGGGTGGAACCTACACACTTGGCGCAGACGGAATTTACTATCCGAATCTTGTCAGTACAGATGAAGAACCGCATTATGGGAAATATGGAATGATGCGGAAAACATATCTGAAAGAGCATCGTCCGGCAATGTATTCACTGTATATGTTGGAAGACAGACTGACAGAACATCTGAATACTGTGGACGATGAAGCACAGGAGAGAATGGATATTCTGGTGCGTCAGATGATGGAGAGGCAGGGCATTACGGAAGAATTGAAAGCTTGTGACCAGATGGAATGGGTCAGAGCGGTAAATAATGTCCGGAATGCTGCAGAAGAGATTGTGTTGAAAGAATTGATTTACAGGTAAACAAAGGGCTGAACAGGTAGGACGAAAAATCCTATTTGTTCAGCTCTTGTGTTTATAATGGGCAAAGAAGAACCAAATTATAATTCCATATCATACGACCTTTTCTTAGTCCGAGCAGGCTGATTTCGCCGCATCTCCTGTTTCCTCTGATATTCAAGTTCCCAGGCACGATGGGAAAAAACATCAGGATCTTCCACATTGAG
>RCMY010005391.1_pt1 | contig 10863 bp, 8 predicted proteins | sample 2041341 | NCBI WGS metagenome assembly RCMY01 (sample SAMN09708234, study PRJNA481090) | Marine sediment metagenome, whole genome shotgun sequencing project.
AAAACTAGGTAGCGCGGGCGGCAACTCACAGAATAGAATAACTCATTCAAGTCGTGGGTTAGCACTCATGCCACAAGCACAGTTTTAAATATCGCTAGACTGCTTATACTAATAGGGTCATGAGAAAATATTTCAAGCTCAAACCAGCCAAAAATAGCGGTTAAATAAAAAACACCGCCTTAATTTTTAAGACGGTGTTTGAGATGACATAGATTTTCAGTCAATTAATAAGTATATAGATAGCAGTGTATAGCTAACGCGGCATCGGGCGAATAGTCAGAATCTGCTCGCTACGACCAAACGGCCCATGAACATCATGAAGTACAGCACTAGTGACACCAATACCATCCTCTCCATACTGTTGAACCGCTTCGATACCCAGCCACTTTCCTACTGGCTCTCGGTGCATATGAATCTGTAAGTCAGTGTTAGGAAACATCCACTCAAGTGTTGAGAGTCCAAGTCCAAGCCTTGGTACTACTCCATTGGCAGTATCTACCATACCCAGTAGGTGCACCACATCACTTGTTGGCATGCCTTCTACTATGTCAACATCATTAGTTATCCAGACCATACCGCGACCTGCGCGGCGATCAGCATCAGAGACTAAACGCACAGTTTCAATAAAACCGCCTGGCCAGCCCTTCATCCCATCCCAGCTTTGCAAATCATCAGGCTGATATTTGGCGGACGCATCTTCTAGACCTGCAATGACACTAGTATCTTGGGTTATCAGTCGCCATGCTCGCGCGATAATACAATCACGACCCTGACTACTCATTACCGACTCTATTAGCTCGATAGTTCTACCAGGACGAATGCAACGAGTAGTAATGATAAAATCGTCGAGTGGTATTAGCCCCAAAATATCGAGGCTAATACGAGCAACGCGCATATTATCTTGGGGTGCAAATCCGATCAGCTCAGCGGTGAGTAGTCCTGTCGCTGGTGCCATGTGTTGCTCGTGCTCATTCCAAGCACCTTGAGCATGTCTAGTGGGTCGATAGCGAGCAATACTGCTACCATCGGCTTGCCGCTCGCGGTCGATAAACTGGTAATACGCGCTCATAACAGTCCTTTTAGCTGCCTAGATTTATCTATTGCTTTTGTTGGGCTTCAAGCTCTTGCTTTTTGATTTTAAGAATCTCACGGCTCTTAGCGATTAAATATATTAAGACAATGATTACTACTATCAGTGCTACTGAAAAGAAGCTTTTTTCTTGACTAAAATATACCGTGTTTAACCCCAACAAAAGCACCAAGCCGATAATGACCAATAAGTTTATTTTTAATTGTTTGCTGACCTCACTAAGACTCGCGTCAGCTAATACAAATTTCTTTTTTTGCTTTTCCATGCGCTTAACTCTTAGAGATTTGGGCATACCTCAATTGAATGGTGAGCATAAAATTAAGATATTTATTGTGTCAAATGGGGATATACCCTTAATTAAAAGATGGTATGTTATAAACGTTATTTACCGACTTGCGTCACTGGAATACGTAGCGCTTTGGGCAAACTAAACGTCACATTTTCTTCTATACCTGCTAGCTCATCAGGCACTTGCCCGCCCCAATCTTGCAGCTGCTGCAATACTTCTTGGATCAGCACCTCAGGCGCAGAAGCGCCAGCAGTGACGCCGACGCTTTGGATACCATCGAACCACTCGGGCTGTATTTCACTAGCATTATCGATTAGATAGGCTTTGCAATTCATGCGCTCGGCCAGTTCGCGCAACCGATTAGAATTTGATGAGTTGGGTGAGCCGACAACCAGTACTACCTCGCAGCGCGCGGCTAAATCTTTTACCGCATCTTGACGGTTTTGGGTAGCATAGCAGATATCGTCTTTGCGCGGGCCTTGTATAGCAGGGAACTTATCCCGCAAGGCATCGATTACTCTTGCCGTATCATCCATAGAGAGCGTCGTTTGAGTCACAAAAGATAAGCGCTCAGGATCTTGTACTATCAAATTATCAACGTCGTTTTCGTTTTCAACCAAGTGGATTTGACCACCAAATTTACGGTTAAATCGCCCCATGGTGCCCTCAACCTCGGGATGTCCTGCGTGACCGATCAGTATAGCGTCCATACCATCTTGAGCAAATCTTGCCACTTCGATATGAACTTTAGTGACGAGCGGACAAGTGGCATCAAATACGGTAAGGTCGCGGCGCTCAGCCTCATCTTCAACCGCTTTTGATACGCCATGCGCTGAAAAGATCACGATTGAGCCATCAGGAACTTCGTTAAGCTCTTCGACGAACACCGCACCGCGATTGGCTAAATCTGATACTACAAACTTATTATGTACGACCTCATGACGCACATAAATGGGCGGCTCAAAACGCATCAAAGCTTCGTTGACGATCGCAATCGCGCGATCAACACCAGCACAAAACCCACGTGGATTGGCAAGATAAATTTGCATAAGGCAGCCTATCGTTAGATAATTTGGTTTAAAAATTAAATTGGGATAAAAAATTGTTAGATCAAGTCTGATTGGATCAATATTTATTGCTTAAAAACTAGACTCAAAACTTAGCGTGAAAGATAATGGCTATACTTTAGCATAATTTGCTTTTATTAGGGTCTATTGAACATTCACAAATGAGCACTGCTGATAGCTAAAATAGGTCTAGTCTAGGTAAAAATCGCAGGTAATGCTCATTGCATTGACCAGCTTTTTACAACGAATAGAGCGATTTTAGCGTCAGCCTGCAAGGACAGGACTCTTTTTTGCCGCTTTATTGATAAAAATAGACGCTTAGAACGACTAAACTTACAATTTTTATCTGCAAATCACCTAAAAAATAGCCACTGTCAGTGCCAAGGTCGAATGTTCAATAGACCCTACTCCTTAAAATACTATCGGTTCAGTTTTCTTAACCTAGTTTTATTACTAAAGCAAACAGACTGTATAATAGAAAACGATAACCCCTGCTACTACTTTTTTATCATTAGGACATTTTGTATGATAGGTTCATTATTTATTATTACCGCCGCCTCAGGCACTGGCAAGACCTCATTGGTAAAGCAATTATTGGCGACGACTAATGAGTTGAGCGTTAGCGTCTCACACACGACTCGCCCGCCGCGTCCTGGTGAAATTGATGGTCATCATTATCATTTTATCGAAAAGGACACCTTTACTACGGCTATCGATGAAAACAAATTTTTGGAGCATGCCGAAGTCTTTGGTAACTACTATGGCACCTCAGAACAGAGCGTGCGAGCGCAGCTTGCCGCAGGTATCGATGTTATTTTGGAGATTGACTGGCAAGGCGCGCAGCAAATTAAAACCATATTTCCTGAGGCGACTATGGTATTTATTTTACCGCCTAATATTGCTACTTTACGACAGCGCCTCTCAACACGCGCGACTGATAGTGTTGAGGTTATAGAACAACGCTTGAGCGGAGCAGTCACTGAGATGGCGCAATATGTACATGCTGATTATGTGGTGGTGAATGATAATTTTGAAGTGGCGCTGGCTGAGCTAAAAGCGATTATTATAGCCGATAGGCAGACATTGGCTCGTCAACAGCGTCGTTATCGTCGTACTATTGCTGCACTGCTCGATAATCAGGCGGATGGCTAGAGCTTATCATCAACGTAGCGAATAAAAACACAACGATTAAAACAACTAACCCCATAAGCTAGAAACAACTTACGGGGTTAATTCATTTATTGAATACAGATTTTTACAAGTTAGAGGCTTATATCTGATTACCAAATCTTATAAGAAAGGCCTCCGCCAATAGCTGTACCTCCTGTGTCAGTATAAGAGCCACCAACTTTGTAGCTAAACTTACCTGAGCTAGTAGCACCAGATAACCCTATAGCGATAGCAGCTTCGCCATTATAATAACCTGTACCGCCTGTGATGCGACCTTCACCTGGTGTCATCGCGCTAGGCATTGAAGCAATGGCGATCGCACTGGCGATACCGCCGCTTAGCTCATCTTCTAACTCGTCAACTTTATACCCTAAAGCAGATAACTGACCGAAGTTAACAGCATGATTAGAAGCAGTACCATTGGCAACGCCCGTTATGACCTGATTACCAGCATTGATACCGCCTGTCGTCATACTAGGCCCGCCAGCGATAATGACACCAGTACCATTAACCGTAGTACTACCATTGACCATTCCATTAGTAGTAATAGTGGTATTACCATTGACGAACCCACTATTATTAATGGTGGTGTTGCCTGTTTTTAGGCTACCATTTGCGCCTAAATTAATATCTTTTGCCAGCTTAATAGTTAGATTATCAGTACCGTTAGCGACCACACCGACATTATTGCCAGCAGCTAGATTCGCGCTATTGGTTTCGCCACCTGTGATAGTAAGCTTGTCACCTAGTTGACGATTGACATCAGCACCACTATCACCACCAAAGTCCAAGCCCTTAGCAATATTAGTAGTATTAGCTGCGATATTAGTTACGTTAGTAGCAATACCCGAAGCATTAGTGGCAACGCCTGAAGTATTAGCTGAGATATTGGTCACGTTAGTAGCGATACCCGAAGCATTAGTAGCAACGCCTGAAGTATTAGCTGCGATATTAGTTACGTTAGTAGCAATACCCGAAGCATTAGTGGCAACGCCTGAAGTATTAGCTGCGATATTGGTCACGTTAGTAGCAACGCCTGAAGTATTAGCTGAGATATTGGTCACGTTAGTAGCTATACCTGAAGCATTAGTGGCAACGCCTGAAGTGTTAGCTGAGATATTAGTTACGTTAGTAGCGATACCTGAAGCATTAGTAGCAACGCCTGAAGTATTAGCTGCGATATTAGTTACGTTAGTAGCGACGCCTGATGTGTTATTCGCTATAGTAGTTTTAGTAGCAGGGCTAAGATCAACCACAAAGTCAGTGACGTTAGTAGTAGCGTTTAAAGTACCGTTAACAGCGACATCACCAGAGCCTGCAGAAACACTAGCGCCATCAGCATTGACGGTATAAACATTTTGACCACTACCGCCTGGCGTATTGGAAACGTTATTGACATTAGTACCTGCCACCACTTCTGTTCTAGAGGCAGCAGCTGCAAGACTGACCTGCTCTTGCGTGGCGGCTTGCCCACCAGTATATGTTGTAGTTGTACTAAAAGTTGTATTAGTTAATCCTGTAATCGTACCTGCATCCGTATCTACAGTAATTGGATTAGCTCCAGGTATGGGGATAACAATTGCTGTAGCCTGCATACTAAGACTAGCCGCGGCTAATCCTATACATAATGTGCTTAAGCGCAAAATACGGGCGCCTACAGTTATAGTGTTTCTATTAGAGCTGACTGCTGTACTAGATGACTTACTTTTGCCTTTAGCATATTCTGTAACAGCCATAAAGCAGTTTGAAGCCTCGTTCCAGATAACTTTATATGTGCGATTCATAGTATTACATCCTGTAGTAGTTTTACTATTGATCCATATCTGAAATAAATAGGAGCAATTGTAAGAGCAAATAAATAAGAACAACGGTATGTATTTATTCTAAAAGCCTTTACAAGAAGTGATGTATTAGGCAGTTGCCTCGCTCAGCTTCTTCCATAAAGCTGCTAAGATTAGCAATCGTGATCAAAACTAATTATTGTTAAAAATTTCTAAATAATTTTTCGATCACAACTTCATCATAGCAAGACGCACTCTAAAATGTACCTGTAGATATATACAGGTATGTGGATTAATAGACTGATTTATAGTAAATAATCTACTTAATTGAACTTAAAGCCATTTTTTTGGGCTTATAATCGATGAAATGATGATTAAAACGATAAAAATTGATATCTAGCAAAGGCATTTCGTAGTGCTGTAAGTTAGTAATGTACGAGTGAATAATGAAGAAAATTATATTTTTTCATCAAAATCCGATTATCTTAATATTCTGAGATAGTTAAGTTTATGGTCTAGTAATAGACTTAAACTCAATCTATTAATTGATGAGATACTTTAGCCAAAAATTAATGTTATAATTACAAATTATCTTCTTATACTATATTTATATTTCCGTTATCACTATGCGGATTATTCGCGTTTTTGACAGAAACAACAGAGGTAGCTTGCTATGGCACGAGTCACGATTGAAGATTGCTTAGATAATGTAGATAACCGCTTTGAATTGGTATTGGTCGCCAGCAAACGCGCCCGTCAATTGGCCAAAGGTATTGCAGAGCCAATGGTAGAGGTCGACAATGACAAACCTACTGTATTGGCTTTACGTGAGATTGCGGCAGGCAAAATCACTCGTGATATCTTGAACCAGCCAGAGCACAACTTTGCTACTAGCTCATTAGACTTAGCGTTATCGGGCGATCATAGCTTTTAGGTTTTAAGTGACTCATATTTAAGTAACTTAACTTAAGTGACTTAATTTAAGTGACCTAAAAAATAAGCTTATGAACCCATCATAGACCACAGTGTAGCGCTGTGGTTTTTGCCGTTTATAGTGGTTAACTTTGCTTTTAACGACTTAAGTTTATTGCGACTGCTATATTATTTTTGATTTGAGTACGATAAGCGACATGCTTTTATAGCTATATCCTTACTATCCTTAAGTTTTTAAGTCGTCTATACGCTTAGCGGTTGACATTTGCTGTAATTTACGATTAATTAGAGGGTGGTTTAAACAATATAAGCGGTTGCGTATTAGTGCCTTTATTCAAGGCTTACTTTGATACCATACAACTATGCTGGCGTAAAATTATAATAGGATAGCCATTTTATGAGCCAAACTTTACCTAAACTCAGTCATTATCTGGTTGATGAAGCTCAGTATAATTTATTACGTTCTGTTGGTTATTTATCCGTTGATGAGCGCCGTGACATTATTGATGCTTGCGCGTTTGGTGATGTGGCACATATAAAGGATAAGCGTAAATCTGGTGAGCCTTATATCACTCATCCTATCGCTGTGGCTGAGATATTGGCAGGATTTCGCTTAGATCGCGATACGATTATAGCTGCTATCTTGCATGATACTGTTGAAGATACAGAGGTCAGTGACGAGCAGATTGAGCAACGCTATGGCAAAGTTGTGGCACGCTTGGTCGATGGAGTGACTAAGCTTAAATCCTCCAGCCATAATAAACAGCAAAATAAAGCAGCTACTTTTCACAAAATACTAACCGCAACACTTAATGATCCACGCGTGTTAATTATAAAACTCGCGGATCGTCTGCATAACATGTCAACGCTCGATGCAGTGAGACCCGAAAAGCAGCGAGCTACTGCTCAGGAAACCTTAGATTTTTACGTGCCCTTTGCTCGTCTGATGGGTATCAATGATATTGCCGATTATATCGAGGTGCTCTGCTATCGTAACCTTGATTCAGATATGTATAACAAATTATCTGACAAGCTTTTACAGTATGGACTAGGACGTAACTTTCAAAAAGAAGCTATTCATCGATATTTAATTATTGTACTGAGCAGTTTAGGTCTGACAGGACATGTCAAAATATTAGACAATCGCGTCACTATGTATCGCCAGTTTTTTCGTAATCGTGGTGAGATTAACACGTTACTCCGTCAATACTCGTTTGAGATTGTGCTAGATACCATTGAAGCCTGTGACAAACTGGCTTATTACCTGATTAAAAAATACCAAATAGCAGATGATAATATTGCAGACAACATTCGTCGGCCACTGCCGGGTGGTAATCAGTCGCTCACCTTAATCTATGATCGTGATAATGATTCTATCAAAGTCACTATCATGACCAAAAAGATGCAACGCGCTGCCCTGCTTGGGGTCATTGGTGCAGAGCATGCCTCTGATATTAGTCAGTCGGTGATTCAAGCTTCACTGCGTAATATGAAAGAGCTGATTGATGAGGATTCACTAGATGATAATAGTCCTGACTTCTCAGCAGCAGTCTCAACTATCAATGAGCTGATGGATTATCTGCATTCAAGTAAGATAATTTGCTATAGTCCACAAGGCCGCGCTTATGAGCTGCCACAAGGGGCAACCGCGCTTGATTTTGCTTATGCAGTTGGACCTATGGTTGGTAATGTGGCCGTTGGCGCTAACATCGATCATAAGCATGCCAAGCTTGGCACAGTGGTCACTAATGGTCAAACGGTTGAAATTGAAGTCGATAAAAGCTCTGAACCTAAAGCGGAATGGCTTGGATTTGTAGCAACTAATAAAGCTCGACAACAGATACTACGCTGGTTTAAAGATTTATCTCATGAAGATAAACAGCGCCATGGTCAGCAGGCTTTAGATCGTGCCCTTAAAACCTATCAAAAAAGCCTCGATGACTTAAACGTCAGCGATTGGAATAATTTATTAGAATGGCGAGGTATAAGTCAAAAGCAAGATCTATTTGAGCAAATTAGTTCAGGAACGCTGTTGCCTCAGCTGATCGTATCGCGACTATTCAACGACGATATTACTAACATGTGCGCCCAAGACGATAATGAAAAAATGGTACAGCCGCAGCAACTGATTGCCAATGCGGCGGGTGTAGAACTTGATTTCGCTAATTGCTGTCACCCTATTTATGGTGATCCTATCGTCGGTCATTTATCACGCCACGGTTTAGTCGCCCATCGACACAAATGCTTCTCGTTGGATGACATTCGTAAAGACAACCCTTATCAGGTTATTCAATTGCGCTGGCGTGATGATAAAGCGGTTAAGCAGACCGAGTCAGAAGAATACGGCGGCAAGATTCGCTTTTCCGCTTATCTAAAGCTATCCATTATATTAAGCGATGAGCAAATTAGTGAAGTGGTTTATCATTTACGCCAGCTTAATATCGGCGTTGAAACCGTTGATGTCCGTAGCACAGATACGGTATTACAAGTAGTAGTACGCAGTCGCAGTCATCTAGCGCAGGGTATTCGTGAGCTACGATCCCTGTTAGGATTCCCTAATATCATGCGTCTTTATCAGTTATAACTTTCAATTAACCAAAGCTTATTATTTGCAGAATTTTGCATTTATTAATGCTACATTTACTAATAACGATAACAAGGATAAATTATGAGTCGTCAAACCATTCAAACCGACAAAGCCCCTGCCGCTGTAGGCACTTACTCGCAAGCGGTAAAAGTGGGTAACACCGTTTATATCTCAGGACAGCTGGGCTTTGATCCTACCACTATGGAACTAAGAGAAGGTTTTGAGGCACAAGCCAAGCAAGTATTTGAAAACATCAAAGCGATCTGCACGGCAGCTGGCGGCACAATTAATGATGTGGTCAAATTTAACGTCTCTTTGACAGACTTAAACGACTTTGCGGTGTTAAACGAAGTGTTTATCGCAAATTTGACTGAGCCTTATCCCGCTCGTGCTGCGGTGCAAGTCGCGGCATTACCAAAAGGTGGTGTGGTTGAGATTGAATCTATTATGTTTATAGAGTAAGTTTTAAACCATTGATAGATAAAAATATCTCTCTTAAATTTTGAGAAAATACAGTAAGCCCAAATAGTTCTACAAGAACCAATATTTGGGCTTACTTGTCTTAGTCGTTTTTATTACCCTCTTAATTATGAGCTGTGAGCGCACTTTATGTTGCTACAAGTTGCCCTACCTGTACCTCTTTATCGGGTATTTGACTATCACGCACTAGCAGATAAGGTCATTTTACCTGCGGTTGGTAGCCGTGTAGAAGTTCCTTTTGGGCGACAAACCTTGATAGGTGTTGTAATTGCGCATACAGCCGAAGCTAACAGCGATGTCCCTAGCAACAAGCTCAAGCCTATTATCCGCCAATTAGATGATGAGCCTATCCTCAACTCGCAGATGCTCAATTTGGCCTATTGGCTAGCGCGTTATTATCACTATCCACTTGGTGATGTCATCGCTGTTATGTTGCCAAGCTTGGTGCGCCAAGGCAAGCCGCTGGACCTGCTGATTACTCACTGGCGCATCTTACCCCATGTCGCTGATGATGATTTTCGTGCTAATGCCATTAAGCAAAAGCAGCAGTTTGATATGCTCAAATTGCATGGCGAGCGCGGCGCTAGTGAAGAGGTATTATTATTAGAAGGTATGCAACGTTCATTCTTAAAGACGTTAGAAGAAAAAGGTCTTATTGAGCGTTATATCGAGCCAAAAGCGGCTCCAAAAGCGGTGAGCCTAGCTAAGATGCCGCTGGATCTCAATGCTGAACAAGCCCAAGCGGTTGATGCCATTATTGCAGCACACAAGGCCGAAGAATATACTGGGTTTCTACTAAACGGTATTACGGGTAGTGGCAAAACCGAAGTCTACCTACAAGCGATGCAAGCAGTACTAGAAGCAGGCAAGCAAGTGCTTATTCTGGTGCCAGAGATTGGACTTACCCCGCAAACACGAGCCCGTTTTGCCAGTCGTTTTGCCGCACAGATTGTCTTATTACATTCAGGGATGAGCAATACTTATCGGATGCAGGGCTGGCAGGATTGTCGAACAGGACACGCACAGATCATCATTGGTACGCGCTCAGCAGTGCTTTATCCTTTTGCTAATTTGGGACTGATAGTAGTCGATGAGGCGCATGACGTCTCTTATAAGCAGCAAGATAGTTTGCGTTATCACGCTGCTGATGTGGCTTTGTATCGCGGCTTTCAAGAGAGTATTCCCGTGGTATTAGGTACGGCAACCCCTACCCTTGAGCACCTAAAGCTCGTCGATGATGGCAAGCTTACTGAGTGTCAATTACGTACACGTCCCGGCAATGCTGAACTGGCTACTATGCAGCTGATTGATGCCCGCCTGCAAAGCACACATCAACAAGCGCAAGATGATGGCGCGCGTTTTGACACAGGTCTGACTGACGTGCTCATCGGTGCAATCAAGCAAACCTTAGAAGCTGGCGATCAAGTACTTATATTTCTCAATCGTCGTGGTTATGCACCCGTCCT